>Ga0163155_10000850_pt1 | contig 37592 bp, 37 predicted proteins | sample OliLakLV19SP4G1_FD_148611 | JGI IMG/M metagenome (GOLD analysis project Ga0163155, IMG submission 148611) | Freshwater microbial mat bacterial communities from Lake Vanda, McMurdo Dry Valleys, Antarctica - Oligotrophic Lake LV.19.SP4.G1 | ecosystem: Environmental > Aquatic > Freshwater > Lake >... | reverse complement strand
AGCCAGCGCAGCCTTGATGGCCGCGACGACTGCCACCTGGTCGTCTGCGCTGGCTGCTGCATAGGCGCTCGCGGCGGGACCCATGCGCGTCAACTGCGTCACCGCATCGTCAATGCTGCCGAGATCCAGCGCCTGATCGAGCGGTTCAATGCTGATCGCGTCATAACCGCTGCGGGTGAGGATGTCGCGCAGCCGTGCGGGATCGGCAAAGGCATAGGGGCCGGGTGCCGTCGGCGGTTGAGGCTCTGGTCGCGGCAATACCGTGAAGGTGGCACTCACGGCTTCGGCCATCCAGGGATTCTCAGCCTGTGCGCGCCAGCAGATGAAGGCCAGCCGGCCCCCGACGGCAAGTGCCGGCCGCAGATTGGCGAAAGCAGCCACCGGATCGGCAAAGAACATCACGCCGAAACGCGAGACGATGAGGTCGAAGGCTGCGGGGGCGAGCCCGATCGTGGCCGCATCGCCCAAGGCAAAGGAAAAATTGCCAACGCCTCCATAACGCTCCCGGGCTACCGCCAGGATCACCGCTGAGACATCCAGCCCGAGGACTGTTCCGGCGGGGCCGACCGCGCTCGCGCAGGCATCACTGGTAACGCCACCGCCGCACCCGACGTCGAGAACCCGTTCGCCGGCCCGCGGCTCGGCGTGAGCAAGCAGCCGCCGGGACAAGGGCTCGAGCATGCGTTCGACGCGCTGGATATTCTCGACCCAGCGGCGGCCGCCCTCCTCGTTCCAGTAGGTGGGTTGATCGGGCGGTGCAGCGGGTACCTGGGTCATGATGGCGGATACTACCGTGCGCCGCGGAGGGACGGGTCTGCTGCAGCCCCTGAACGGCAGACCACGTTGCTGAACGCGTGGCAGACGTCGGCATCGCCAGTGGACGTCATCCAGTCCGCCCCCTGGGTGTGCCGCGACCCGCTGGACCAGAAGTTCCTGGACCTGGCCGTCTCGGCGGGCGCGAGCTGGCTTGCCTCAACCCCGCGTGGCTTGTAGTTGGGGATCAACACTTTCAACCAACGGTGAGTGGAGCTTGGCAAGGGACTGGCAGTGGGCTAAGGACAGCTGAGAGCGAACTCTGTAGACTTTGCGCGGGTTTGGTGCGGGGCTACGGAGTCGATGCAGGGTTCACGAAACTCCCCCGTAGGAGCGCCTTCAGGCGCGACCTCCCCGCTCATCGCGCTCCTGCTCCTGCTGGTCGTCGGTTTGGCCGCCGGCACGCGCTCCGACCCACCGCTCAGTACGCCCACCACCTCACGCCCGGCAGCGAACGATCGAGCGCCTGCACCGCTGATCACCGTCGCGGGTGACCGGCGTATTACCAAGGCTGGCGGGTGGCTGCGGGCGACGAAGTTGAATGACCTGCTCCAGCTCGTCAATGTGCTGAACGGTGACATCAGTCTGTCCCCGCAAGGTTCGCCTGTAAAATGATTACGTTCGCGGCCGCACTTTCGGCGGGGGTCTGGCGCTATCGGGACGAACCTGTCTGGTGGTGTTCAGACCAGGCGAGACTCAATCTGGATAAATTGCGGAAGTAATTGTTTTAAGGATACACTCCCGGCCGATCTCTGACCTGACGTGGGGCCGGGCAGGGCATTAAGGACGGCACCAGCGCGTCGTCAACTCGCCGCGTTCCACGGCGTCTGAAGCTCAGCCTTTCATGCGCAGGAAGAGACATGCTGCCACTCACTGTCAAAGCGGGTCTGGTGAGGCTCCCCCCGGTCGCGAAGAAGCTGATTCTCGCCGGCAGTGACGCCGTAATCCTGGTCTCGGCGCTGGGCATCGGGCTCGTGCTGCTGGGTGATGCGCCGTTTCGCTCACTGGCGCAGCTTCAGATGCTGTTTGCCCTGGTGATCATCGTGGGCATTCCCCTGCTGGCGTCCCAGGGACTCTACCGGGCCATGATCCGCTTCATTGGCGAGGAGATGCTGTTCGGCGCGCTGCGCGGTGGCAGCATCCTCGCCGTCCTCGTGGGGCTGGTGGACTACTACACGACCCGCGCGCCGACCAGCAGCGCGGCTCTCGGGCTCGTGTTCTGGGCCTTTCTTGTTTTCGGCCTGTCGGCGAGCCGGCTGTTGATGCGCGCTGCACTGGCCCGTCGCTCTGGGCGGGGCGAACCGGTGGTCATCTACGGCGCGGGCCAGGCCGGCCGCCGGCTGGTCACGGCCCTCGCCGGCGGCCGGGAATGGCGCCCCTGCGCCTTCGTCGATGACAACTTGAAACTCCACGGCCGGGTCGTCGCGGGCCTGACCGTGGCGCCACCGGAACGGCTGACGGAGCTGGTCCTGCAGTACGACGTCCGGCGGGTGCTTCTGGCCCTCCCCTCGGCGTCCCGCCGGAGGCGCCAGGAAATCATCGCGCGACTTGAGCAGCTGCAGGTCCGGGTCCAGACGGTCCCCGACATCGCCGACCTGGTGTCGGGTCGCGCCCGCGTGGACGACATACAGGACGTGGCAGTGGCCGATCTGCTCGGCAGGGAAGCGGTGCCACCCAACGCGCGCCTGCTCGACGCCTGCCTGCGCGGCAAGTCCGTGCTGGTCACGGGTGCCGGCGGGTCTATAGGGTCGGAGCTGTGCCGGCAGATCATCCGGCTAAAACCCCGCCGGCTGGTGCTGCTCGACATTTCAGAATCCGCGCTGTTCGCCATCGACCTGGAACTGCGTCGCCGCCTGGCCGAGGGCGAGGGGAGCGCACCCGGAATGGAAATTGAGGTGGTGCCGCTCGTCGGTTCCACCCATCACCGTTCGCGTGTGCTTCAGTTGCTCCGAAACTTCGGGGTGCAGACCGTCTACCACGCTGCTGCGTACAAGCACGTGCCGCTAGTTGAGTACAACATGCTGGAGGGAGTGCACAACAATATTATCGGCACCTGGCACGCTGCGGAGGCTGCCTCTGAGGCTGGCGTGGAGACTTTCGTGCTGATCTCGACCGACAAGGCTGTGGCGCCCGTCAACGTCATGGGCGCCAGCAAGCGCATGGCCGAGTTGGTGCTGCAGGCAATGAGCGACCGCTTACCGGAAGGCGGGACGAACACGCGTTTCTGCATGGTACGATTCGGCAACGTGCTGGACTCTTCGGGTTCGGTGGTGCCGGTATTCCGGGAACAGATCCGGCGGGGGGGGCCCGTAACCGTCACGCACCGGGACATCATCCGCTACTTCATGACCATCCCCGAGGCCGCCCAACTGGTCTTGCAGGCGGGGGCCATGAGTCAGGGCGGAGACGTCTTCGTCCTCGACATGGGCAAGCCCGTGCGCATTGCCGATCTGGCCCGGCGGATGATCCACCTCATGGGCTTCACAGTCCGGGATGACGAGCACCCGGATGGCAACATCGCGATCCACTACACCGGCCTGCGGCCCGCGGAGAAGATGTACGAGGAACTGTTGATCGGGAACAATGTGACAGGGACCGACCACCCGATGATCCTTCGTGCCATGGAGGAATCGCTGCCCTGGCCCCGGGTACAGCATTATCTGGAGCAGTTGCTGCAGGCCTCGGCTTGGTCCGACTGCGAAAAGGTCCGGGAAATCCTGATCGAGTGCCTGGGCAACTACCGGCCCGACAACGGCGTGGATGATCTGGTCTGGCAGGCGGGGCTGGCCGCTGGTTCGGCAACCCCGACCTCCCTCCTGACCCCGAGCCTGGCAGAACCAGCGACCGTCACCGATCTCGCGTCCTGGCGGACCGGGACTGCAGCAACCTAGCAGGCGCTCCAGAGGGCGTCCACCCGCGCACCGTCCCAGCGAGCGGCCAGTCAGACCTCATGTTTATCGTTACGCGACCTTCAGCACTGTGGCTTTGCGTGGCGCTGGCGCCCGTTGCCCTGTGGGCAGACGCGGTACCGCCGGCCTGGATCGATACCCTGGAGGTATCCGGCGGCGCTCTGACCGCAGATGACGATGGGCCGCCCTTCTGGATGCTGGCCAATCAGCGGGGCCGCATCAGTAATGACAGCGGCAGCGGCATCTACACCCGCCTGGTCGTTCTGAAGAGCGCCGCGGCAGCAGAAGGTTTTGACTGGAGGTATGGGATTGATGTCACGGCCCGCACGAGTGGCAGCCCTGACTTGCGCTGGACGGACGGCTACGCCGGACTGGCTTACAAGAAGGTCACGCTCACGGCCGGCTACAAGACAGAAACGATCGGCCTGGCTGACCCCGTGCTGACTCTGGGCTCGGAGGTCTACAGCCGCAATGCGCCCACCATCCCGAAACTAGCGCTCGCAACCGACGGCTATCTCGGCCTGACGGACTGGCTGGCCTATAAGGCCTATCTGGCTCACGGCTGGATGGGCAGCGACGCCTACGTGAAAAACGCCTACCTCCATGAGAAGTATCTCTATCTGAGGTTTGGCGGGAAAAACCCCGACAAGGGTGTCAAATTCCATGCCGGCCTGCACCACCTTGCCGTCTGGGGCGGCGCGGGCAACCCGAATGGACTTGCAGACTTTGTCGATGTGTTCTTCGGGAACAGTGGCGGTGACAATGCAACCTCAAGTGATCAGCGCAACGCGCTGGGTGACCACCGGGGTACTGTTGAGTTCGCCCTGGAACTGAAGGGCTACAGCCGCGACTGGCTCCTGTATGCCCAGACGATGTTCGAGGACGGGAGCGGCACGCGCTTCTGGTACCCCGGCGATTACCTGCTCGGAGCCTCCCTGATCCATAAGGACCCCGGCAGCCGGACGGCGCGGATCAACGTCGAATACCTCGATACGCGCTCAACCGGCAATTCACCGTCCGGTCCCGACGACTACCTGAACAATAGCGAGTACGGCGGTTGGGTGTACGAAGGGTTCGCCATCGGCCACCCCTTCATCCGCTTCACGGAAGTTGCGAACGGCGATTTCGAGCCGCAGAACCGGGTGAGGGGGATCAATGGCAGCGTCCTGATGGCCTTCAGCAAGCTGGTCAATCCGCTCGTCCGGGTGGCCTGGATCGAAGATCGAGGGAGTTTTACTAACCCGTTGCCCGCCGATGAGCAAACCTCGGTACTGGCCTTTGACCTGACCAACACCTCGATCATCGGCCAGGGTTGGTCGGTGACCCAGCAGATCAGCCTCGATAGCGCCGAGTCGATGGACCCGAATCTTGCCGTACGCGTCACCGTCACGAAGAAAATAAAGTAATCTCCCGGGGTCCGGGCCTGTGAGCGTGACCCGTTGGGTTGCCTTACTGGCCCGAGCCGGTAGTCTGGGCAGTCGATTTGGAGCCTGACCTCGGAAATAGCCAGTGAGAATCGCAGTGCACGGTACCGGCTACCCGGGGGTGGGTACCGGAGCGTGCATTGCCCAGGCGGGTAACCACGTAGTCGGCGTCGAGGTCGACGACGCCACGGTAGAGTCCACTTCATCGCCGTCGGCACACCCAAGGACGAGGACGGCTCGGCCGATCTGCGCCACGTCGTGACCGTGTCAGAGACCATCGCGGCGGTGCTGGCTAGTCGCGGCCCTACGCTGCCGGCAGCCGTTGGCTTCGACGTGGTTTCTAACCCTGAGTTCCTGAAGGAGGGGGGCTGCGGTGGGGAATAGGCATTGTAAACACCCCATGAGCTGAGTCTGCCAGCGTAGGATCCCGGCCCCCACGGCCGTCGGGCTGGACTTCTTCCCGCCCCGCCGGCGTGACCTCCTCCCGCCACCGGCTGGTGAGCGACAGCCGGCCCGCGGCGATGGGCGGCCGGGCGATTTGGCAGCACAGGCGCTCCACTTTCATACGTTCATCGCCACCGACGGCGTTACGATCCCTTGGTTTTGGCGGCACCTCGGAAGGAGACGAACTTCCAGCGAGGAGAAATCCGGGAGTAGCGCGCTCGTTGGAAGTATTTGATTAGATTTGGATACTGAGTTCCTATTCGCGATTTGAATCAGGACTTTTCGGGGAGTTTCGCCATTCACCACCCATTCCGGGCAATAAACCGGCGCGCTCTCAGCCGGGCAGTCTGCCAGCCCGGAACGCCGGCCGCCACGACCGTCGGTCTTGCTTGCCCCCGGCACTGCGAGTCCATAGATCTGCAACGCTTCCGATGCCCCCGGATTTGTACAGCACGGACCACCACCGGCCCAGACGCCCTCCCCCGGCGTCGTGAACCCGAACCTGGCCGCGGCGTCCCACCCCGTCAGGGCAAGCCCAGCTCGCCTTGGGGTGGCCCCCGCGACGGCGGCCTCGACTCGGCCGCCAGCTCCCGCGATGCCATCTTGAGGCGCTGCGCCTTGCGTCTAGCCCGGTGCCGCTCGGCCGGGGTCCGCAGGTCCCTCGTCGTGACCTTGCCCCGCCCTGCAGGCGTGACCTCCGCCCGCGAGCGACTGTGGGGCGCGAATACGCGTTGTATCTCGTCAGGTGCGCCCACGGTCTCGGCACCAGTGATGCCAACCGGGCGATGAAGTCCAGCGACTCGAAGACCACGTGGGTGGTGCCGTCCCGGTAGGGCGTCTTTAAGGTGTAGCGCACCTGGCCCTGGCCGGTGAGGGACAGCCGGCCCGTGGCGATCGCCGGCCGGGCGATTTATCGGCACAGTCGCCCCACCTGGATGCTGGTGCTGAATCTGTTGACCGCCGGAGTGGGTGCGACCGCTGTCGACGTCATCACGGACTTCTACTTCGGCGACCCGCTGGCAGTCGGCCGGTCCATGGCGCTGGTGAACTGCATCAGTGTGCCGATCGCGGCACTGGCGCTCTGGGCGGCGCTGGCGCCGTTTCGCAAGGCGGCGGCGGAGCAGGCTGGAAGCGTTTAGGCGACGGGAGACTCCGCCGCGCTGGAAGCGGAACGGCGCCAGCGTTGACCGAGCTCGCATGCGCCGCGATCAGCAGGTCGTTGGCGCGGATGGACAGCCCACGGCGCTCCACGGCGTAACGAATGGCCGCGCAGCGCCGTAGCACAGTTCGCAGGCGACGATGATGCTGGTGCAGACCCTGGCTTCGCGAATCCGGGCTATGCGCTGTGCAATGCTGCACTGGGGGTCGCGCACCAGCCGGGAAAGCATGTTGGTGTCGAGCAGGTAACGGGCGGCCATCTCACAGCTCGACCGGTTCCGGGCCGGGCGAAGCCATGGCTGGAAAGTCTTCCGCCAGCGGCTGAAGAGTCGAGAGGACGGCGAGCAGCGAGGGCCGCGCCACCGGTTCGATGATCAGACGGCCGCCGTCCTGGCGGAGAAGCGCTTCCCGCCCGGGTAATTCGAGGTCCTGCGGAATTCTCAGCCCCTGGTTGCGGCCGTTCCGGAGGAGGCGAACAATGTGTGAACCGGTCGTTCAGGCCTGGACGGTATGCAACGATACTCTGCCGACACTGCTGGTCGCCAAGGTGGTTTGTGAGGGTTCACCGCGGATTTCCCGTACTGCTGACTATTGGCCTGTGTGCGGCCGTCGCTGGGTGCCGTACAGACGATTCCCGGAGCGTCAATAGCAGCGGACCGGTCCCACCGGTGGATGCCTGCCACTATCTCGCCCTGAGTGAGGTCGCTACAACAAGTGGACCAGATCCTTCACAGACTGCACTTCTGGTTGAGCTGGTCAACCGCGGTACTCAGCCCATTGAACTCGCAAATTGCATGCTGGAATCGAATGGCGTGGCAATACGTCTGCCTTCAGGCCGCCTGTGGCCAGGTACGCTTGCCGTTGTGCCCGCCGAAGTGTCGTTGGGCGGAACCGTCGGGCTGCAACAATCAAGTCCACAGATCAGTGTCGTGATCCTGGGTGAAAATAGGCGGGTGGTCGATGAGCTCGAGTTACCTGGTACTCCGCCTCCGGGGAGCTCATACGGAAGGCAGCTGAACGGTGTGGAGGATGAGGGCTTGGTTCTCTTCCGGGATTCGATGTCATCGGTGGGCCAGCCGAATCCCGACATTGGCTCGATACGGCCGACAGTAGCATCCGCGACATTTCGGCCACGAGACTCCTCGCCAAATGCCGCGCTCCAGTTTAACGGTAAGGTATGGGTTCTCGGTGGGTGGAGCCATTTCGATGATGGAACCTGGCACTCGTACACCGAAGTATGGAACTCGGAGGACGGCATAATCTGGGAGCTGGTCAATGCTGCCCCACCGTACATTCACTACTGCTCCTTCGTGTCGTGGCAGGGCAAAATGTGGGCCATCGGACCGACCAGTTACAGCTCTGTGGATGGCGTGGAATGGCGTTACGAGGAAGTGACGTCTCCGGCCCTGAATAGGTCAGTTGTGCTGGGCGGGCGGATCATAAACATACACGGCGCCAGTGTGCGATCGACAAGTGATGGGACGTACTGGACTGAATTGACCAACTCGGCTCCATGGGGAGATCTCGAGCAGCCGGTCGTACTGACTTTTCGCGACCGCATTTGGGTAATCGGCGGCATTACCGGTTACGGGACGACCAACCAGGTCATTCATACAGACGTCTGGTCATCTAGTGATGGTATCCAATGGGTGTTGGAAAGTGATGGTGTTGGCAGAACTCCGCGGCACTGGAGCGTCGGCGTTGTCCATGATGACAGGATCTTTCTCATCGGCGGGTGGAACCCTGAACAGTGGCCGGATCAGAATGGAAATTCCGGGGAGATCTGGTTTACCGATGACGGAAAGCACTGGTTGCGGCTGCCCGAAGAAGTCGAATTCCCTTCGCGTCACGCCTCGTTTGCAGTTGCGCGACCTGACGGCAGCGGCGTCCTTGTCATGGCGGGCTACGGACACGGCGGCGAGTCTCGTATGTACAACGATGTATGGGTAATGGACTTCCATCTGTACTTCTCAAGAGCCTCGGGGAGCCTGGCCGACTATCGAACCTGGGGCAGGAATCTCGATGGAACCGGGCTGCATCCTCGTGGCTTCGGCGGGGACAAGCAGTTGTTCGTTATACGCAATCGACAAGAGGCGGTTGTGGATGACTCCTGGCATGTACGGGGAGTTGGATCCCGTATCGTCGCCGGTGATGGGCGACGTGACGCCCCACTGCTTGTGCATTCCAGCGTCGGGCCTGCTGGTGGCTCGCTACTCTATGTTGCTGCCAACGCCAAGCTTAGCATCGAGCGCTGCACGCCTCGCATTGCGTACCTCGATCCTGTTGCAGAAGTGGAGGTCGCGACTTCAGCGAATGTGGAGCAGGTATCCGGACGGTGCTCTCTGCCGAGGTAGCTCGGACTTTTTCGCGACCGCATTGTGATGCGCTGGTCGCTCAGTTCAAACACCCAATCGCTTGAGTCTGCAAGCCCAGGATCCCGGCCGCCTGCGTCACGCGCTGCCGGCTGTGCTGGTCGCCACCGCGGCCAGGGCCGCGCGATCGGTAACGTGCAGGCGTCGGGGTGACTTGGAGACCCAGCCGCGGCTGTGCCAGTCGCTCAGGTGATGGTTCACGACCTGCCGCGAGACGAAGACGAACTTGGCGAGCTCCACCGGACTTTGCTCGACCGCAAGTACCGACTACTGTTTACGCCGACTCGCCGCGGTCGGCCGGGCCCGAAAGGCCCACCGCTAGAGTTGATTGCGGCGATTGTCGAGATGAAGCGCCCCGGCCCCCGCTTCGGCTGTCGCCGAATCGCCCAGCAGATCGCCCTGGTCTTCGGTATTGAGCTAGACAAGGACGTGGTCCGCCGCGTGCTGGCGCAGCGTTGCCAACCTCGCCCCGATGCTGGCGGCCCATTGTGGCTGACCTTCTTTGGCCATTGCAAAGACAGTCTGTAGTCCGTCGATCTGTTCCGCTGCGAATCGCTGCGCCTGACGACGCACTGGGTGATGGTGGTTATGGATCAGTGCACGCGGCGGATTATCAGCAGCGCTGGTCGACCAGCTCATAAAGAAGAGTGGCTTCGGGGCGATGGCGTGCGTACCGGGCGGTTGGCAGGGCCGCGGGTAGCCCGGGCGCCTAGGGCAGGGGCTCCATGGCGCCCGCCTGCGAACGATCGGCGACCAGTTGCCAGCCGACGAACCATGGAAAGGAGCTGCGCCACCATTCACAGCGTTAATCCGGCCGAAACTGGGAGTCAATGCACTGGACCACTACCGGCCACGTATCTACAACTGCATCGTAAATGCGATACAGGCTAGCATTCGCATGAAGCCGACCACGATTCCGCCCCTGCGGGTTTCACCCGAGCTGCGGCGCGAGGCTGAGGCAGTGCTTCAGGACGGTGAAACCCTGTCTAGTTTCATGCTGGAATCCCTGCAGGTCAGTATCACCCGACGCCGCGACCAGCGGCAATTCATCGAACGGGGCCTGAAGAGCGCCGCCAAGGCCCGCCGCACGGGGCGGTACGTCAGCGCCGACGACGTGGTGAAAAAACTCTCCGTCCGCCTGAAGAAAGGCCGGGCCAGGTCCCGCGGCTCACAGAGGCGTGCTTCCCTATAAGGTCCGCTTCACGGCCGACGGCCAGGCTGATCTGGAGCGCCTGTTCGCCTTGCTTGCCGACAGGGACCCGGCGGCGGCACGGGCGCTGGCGGCAATCCGCCGGAGCTTCAAGCTGCTGCGGTTTTTACCCTGGTCGTGCCGGAAGGGCGCTCTGGAACTTCCGCGGCACCGGGAACTCCTGGTGCCCTTCGGGTCAGCTGGCTACGTGCTCCTGGTGGAAATCGAGCCGCCAGCGACAGTCACCGTCCTGGCCGGCCGGCACCAGCGCGAAGACGACTACCACTAGGCTTCGCCCGCACGCCTGATAGGACGACGCTGCTCGAAGCTTCTGCGCAGACCGGAGGCGTGGACGAGGTACTGCATCCGGCCACGGAAGGCGGGTCTGCGCCGGGATCGCGTTCATAGCCCGATGCGGGAGAGGTGGATTTCTTGGTGTTTGAGAGGGCAATATGACTTTTGCCTATCTGAAACACGGGAAAGTTCGCAATGCTCCTTCAGCTCGCTGGCGAGACGCTCGACAAGACCCGCAGCCACTACCTGGCTGAGGCGGGCAAGATCGTCCAGCTCAGCGCGACCCCGGACAACGCCCACGCGCTCGCCCCGGCACCCGGGGAGATCAGGAACCTCAAGATTCAGTACAATGCCGCACTGGTGCTGGGCACAGGCCGGCTGCGAGTGGGCGTGGGGTTCGATGATCCGTCCGGCCCGCTGCGTCAGAAGTCTGGCCTGCGGGGCTTTCTTGAGTGGCGACAGGGATTCTGATGCGACGGATTCGCCAGACGGCGTTGTTCATTATGGTCTTGCCGCTGTGCGCGGGGCTGCTGCTTGCCTTCGCGTCGGCGGCCGTAATCGCGCAAGAGCCGAGCGCCGAGCAGATTGAACAGCTGCGCAGCCTGAATCCGGCAGATCGCGATGCGCTGCTGAAGCAGCTCGGCATCAGCGATGCCTCGATGAGCAGCAGCGCCGCGCAGCCGCGCGAGCGCGACGCCAGTGCCAACGCCGAGCGGCGCGCCACCACGGCTGCGGATATCGACCGACTCGGCGCGACCTTGAAGCCCGATGACACGGTGCTGCTGGACATCGACTTCATCAAGGCCAAACCGGCGCGCGTCGAACCACAGGGCGCCGGACTGCCGCCGCTGCAGATTCCGGGTGAGCCGGCGCCGACCTACGAGCCGGCCGAGCGCGGCCAGCTGCAACAGTTGATGAACCTGATTGGCGCTCGCAATCCGTATCAACTCGATGGTTCCGGCGCCTTGCAGCTGCCGGGCTTCGCGCCGATCGCGCTCGCCGGTCTCACCGACGAGCAGGCGACGCGGCGCCTCTCCGCCGAGCCGGCGTTGCTGAAGCTGTCGATCAAGGTCGTGCGATTGCCCGTCACGAAACAGGGCGCGGCGGGCCTCAAGCCCTTCGGCTATGAGCTGTTCAACGATTCGCCATCGAGTTTCGCGCCGGTGACCGATGTGCCGGTGCCCGCGGATTACATCGTGGGCGCGGGTGATCAGCTGATGGTGCAGCTCTACGGCAGCCAAAACCGCAGCTTCCGTCTGGTCGTTGGGCGCGACGGCAGCGTGAACTTCCCCGAGCTCGGGCCGATCAGCGTGCGCGGGCAAACCTTCAACGCCGTGCGCGCAGATCTCGAATCGCGCGTCTCGGGACAGATGATCGGCGTGCGCGCCAGCGTCAGCATGGGCGATACCGGCTCGATCCGCGTGTTCGTGCTCGGCGAGGCGAACCGCCCGGGCTCCTACACCGTCAGCGGCCTCGGCTCGGTGACGACGGCGCTGTTCGCCTCGGGCGGGGTCAAGGCCACCGGCTCGCTGCGCGACATCCAGCTCAAGCGGCAGGGCGCCGTGATTCGCCGTCTCGATCTGTACGACATGCTGATTCGCGGCGACACCAGCAACGACGCCAAGCTGCTGCAGGGCGATGTGATCTTCATCCCGCCGGTCGGTGCAACCGTCAGCGTCGATGGCGAGGTCAAGCGGCCCGCGATCTACGAGCTGCGCGGTGAAACGCAGGTCGCCGACATCATCACGCTCGCGGGTGGGCTCACCCCCGAAGCCGACAACAGCCGTGTGGCGATGGTGCGCGTGGATGAGCAACGCCAGCGCATCGTCATGAATGTGCCGCTGACCACGCCCGAAGGCCGCGGCGAGCGGCTGCGCAACGGCGACAGCCTGCGCGTGCTGCGGCTGCGGCCGACGCTCGACTCCGGTGTGGTGCTCGAGGGTCATGTGTTCCGCCCCGGCGCGGTGGCCTGGCGCGAGGGCCTGCGCCTCTCCGATGTCATCCCCTCGGTCGATGAACTCAAGCCCAATGCGGATCTGAACTACGTGCTGGTGCGGCGCGAGCTGCCGCCGGTTCGCCGCCTCGCGGTGCTGTCGGCGGATCTCTCTGCGGCGCTGCGCACGCCCGGCTCGCGGGCCGATCTGGTGCTCGCGCCGCGCGACCGAGTCGTGGTGTTCGACGCCGAGTCCAGCCGGCGCCTGATCGTCGATCCGCTGCTCGATGAGCTGCGGCGGCAGGCCAGCCCCGATCGGCCCACCGAGCTCGTGAGCGTCGGCGGGCGGGTGCGTGCACCCGGCGATTACCCGCTCGAGGCCGGTATGCGCGTCAGCGACTTGCTGCGTGCCGGCGGCAACCTGCAGGATGCCGCCTATGGCGGCCGCGCCGAACTCACGCGTGCTCGGACGATTGGTTACGGCCGGGAGACGGAGCTGATCGAGGTGGATCTTGCCGCGCTGCTGCGCGGCGAGGCCGCAGCCGACATCGCCTTGCAGCCGTTCGATTTCCTGATCATCAAGGAAGTGCCGGAGTGGGCCGAGCAACAGAGCGTGACGCTGGCCGGCGAACTGCGCTTTCCGGGCACCTACCCGATCCGCCGCGGCGAGACGCTGAAGTCTGTGCTCGAGCGCGCGGGCGGTCTGACGCCGCTCGCATTCCCAGCCGGCTCCGTGTTTACGCGCAAGGAGTTGCAGCTGCGCGAGCAGGAGCAGATAGACCGCCTCGCCGAGCGCCTGCAGGGCGACCTCGCCGCTGCGGCACTGCAGAGCACAGGGGCGAATCAGGCCAATTCGGGTCTGGCGGTGGGGCAGTCATTGCTGACCCAGCTCAAGAGCTCCAGGGCTGTCGGCCGACTCGTGATAGATCTGCAACGTGTGCTCGCATCGAGCACTAATGGCAGCGGCGATGTCGCACTGCGCGACGGCGATCGGCTGGTGATTCCAAAGACACGGCAGGAAGTGACGGTGATCGGTGAGGTGCAGAACAGTACCTCGCATCTGTATCGCGACAAACTCGCCCGCGACGACTACATTGGCCTGAGCGGCGGCCTGACCCGCAAGGCGGACAAGCCCCGCATCTACGTGGTGCGCGCCGACGGCAGCGTGATCGCCAGCGGGAACAGCAGCTGGTTCCGTGGCGGCGCGCGGGTGGCAATCAAGCCCGGAGATACGATTGTGGCGCCGCTGGATACGGAAAGGTTGCCGGCGTTGCCGCTATGGACGGCTGTGACCACGATCGTCTACAACCTCGCCGTTGCAGTAGCTGCGATCGGATCGCTCTGAGCGTGTCGCTCCGACGGGGATCGCCATGAAAACCGCTATCATCGTTGACATCAATGGCTGGCCTGCAGCCAAGTCTTGCTAATGGGGTTGGTCGTGGCTGACTCTACAGATATGCTCAACACAACAGACGAATCGGCACGCACACTTACGCTGCACTTGCAGAACCTGATCGTTGCAGACCAGTCCAGTTCTGCGGACCTCGCCCAGGTGTGGTCATGGCTCCGCAAGGGTTGGTTATTCATCACTGCGGTACCCGCGCTGGCGGCCATCACATCGTTGGCTTATGTTCTGTTGGCGCCACCTTGGTACCGGGCGCAGGCACTGCTGGTTCCGGCTGACCAGTCGTCGCTCCCAGGCGGCCTTGCAGGATCGCTCGGGCCCCTCGGGGGTCTCGTTGGGCTTGGCAACCTCCGGATGGGCGGTAGCGGTTCAGCGGAACCGATCGCGCTGCTGGATTCGGCAGAATTCACCGCCGACTTCATCGAAGCCAACAACCTCTTGCCCGTGCTTTTCGCCGAAGACTGGGACGCTGCGAAGGGCCAATGGGGCCCTGGAGTCGCTGGGCGCGAACCGGACTTGCGGGACGCCGTCAAGCTGTTCGACGAACGCGTGCGAATCGTGCGCGAAGACAAGAAGACGGGTCTCGTGACCTTGGAGATCGAGTGGAAGGATCCGGCGATGGCCGCGAAGTGGACAAATGACCTGGTTGCACGCCTCAATGAGAAGGTTCGAGCAAGGCACTTGTCCGAAGCCGATGCAAACGTGAAATACCTGAAGCAGGAACTGGCCGGCACGGATGTCGTCGTTTTGCAGCAGGCCATCGGCAGGCTGCTCGACTCCGAGATGCAGAAGGCGATGGTTGCGCGTATTCAGAAGGACGCGGCGTTCCGCGTGCTCGACCGGGCGCAGCTGCCGAAGTTCCGGTCACATCCGAAACGTGCCCAGGTCGTTGCTCTTGCGACGGTGGGTGCGGGACTGCTGGCCGCGCTGGCCGTGCTTCTGTGGCACGCAACCCGGCAGCAAGGATCGGTGCGCGGGCGGATCGATACCCGGCTGTGAGAGTCCTGGTGCTCGGTGCGAGCGGGATGCTCGGCTTCGCACTTCATCGCGTCCTGCATGATGCGGGTGGTGACATCGTCGGCAGTGTGCGCGGTGCTTCGGCGCCTGCGAGTTCCTGGTGTCGTGACTTGTGCTACCTCACGAATATCGATGCCCAGGAATTCGGATCGGTAGAGAGTGCGATCGACCGGATCCGACCCGGCGTCGTCATCAACGCGATCGGGGTTAACAGGCTCGACGCCGTCGGCGGCGATTTGCGGCGAATGTTCGCGGTGAATTCAATGCTGCCTCGCCGACTCGGCGCTATCGCAGCGACGCGAGGCTTTCGCCTTGTTCACTTCAGCTCGGACGGCGTCTTCTCGGGACGATCGGGCCACTACGATGAACTCGTGCTGCCCGATGCAGACGATGCATACGGGATGTCCAAGTATCTGGGCGAAGCCTGTGGGCCGCAGTCTCTCGTGCTGCGAACTTCACTCGTCGGGCGCAGCCTGCAGGGAGGGACATCGCTGCTTGACTGGCTGCTGCGGCAACGAGGTCCAGTGACCGGGTTCCGTCACGTCGTGTTCTCCGGCCTGACCGTCGACGAAATCGCCTCCGTCATCGGCCGAGTCCTGCGGCACAAAACGTTGCCTGCCGGGGTGTTCCACCTCTCGAGTAGTCCGATCAGCAAGCTTGAGCTTCTCGAGCGTCTGAGCGCTGCTTGGGACCTGCGCCAGCTGGACATTCTGCCGGCCGAGGAGCCAGTGAGCGACCGTAGCCTGGACTCGATGAAGTTCCGCAGGCTGATCGGCTACGAACCTCCGGATTGGGGAAGAATGATTGGTCGAATGAAGGATTTTTATGCGGGGCTCGAGCAGCGAGGTGCGGCGGTATGAAGGCGACCGCCTGTCGCAGTTGCGGGTCGGCCAACCTGGTGACCTTGCACGATTTTGGGCTGCAACCCCTGGCTGGGGAGTTTCCGGCGTCGCCGCAGTCGCTCAAGCCGGTACGGAAGTACCCGCTGGACCTCACGCAGTGCAGTCAGTGTGGCCTGCTCCAGGTCGTCAATCTGCCGCCGATCGAGGAGGTCTTCCACGCCGAGTACCGGTATTGTTCATCGACCGTGCCCGGGTTGGTCAAACATTTTGAAGCCTATGCGGACTGGCTGACGTCGCGGTTTGCAGGGAACACTCGGGTCTTCGAGTTCGGATGCAACGACGGCATCCTGCTTGACAGGCTGCAACGCCGTGGGTTTGCCTGTGCGGGTATCGACGCCTCGGAAAACGTCGCGTCGCTGGCCCGGGCTAAGGGTCTTGCGGTCGCGACAGGCTTCCTGGACGCCGGCTTCGTGCTGGAATCCGGCAACTCGGGCAAGTTCGACTTGGTCACGTGCTCCAACGTTTTCGCTCACATCCACGACGTTCGGGCCACCCTTGACGTCGTCCGGCTGCTACTCGTCGACGGGGGCGTGATTGCCATCGAAGTGCACGACGGTGACCTGGTCTTCCGCGAGGGCCAGTTCGACACGATCTACCACGAACATCTCACGTACTTCACGGAGGGGACACTAAGGAGCCTGCTGGAGGGCGCGGGATTCGGTTTTGTGCTGTGCGATCGCACGCCGATGCACGGCGGCGGCCTACGGATGCTCGCCCGCAAGCTTCCTGATGCCGCCGCTCCATGGCGGGTCACGGTGGCGCCCGATCCGATCGTGGCTGCCGGGTCCCTGTCGCAGTCAATCGAGCGCTGCCGGCGTCAGCTTGAGTCGCTGGCAGCGGCTTGTGGTCCGCTTTCGGGGTACGGTGCGGCCGGGCGTTCGCAGATGTTCATCAATTTCACCGGGACGGGCTCCCTGTTCGAGCGCGTGTTCGACGATTCGCCGCTGCGACAGGGGAGATACATCGCAGGGACGGACACGCCGAGCCTACCATACCGCGGCGAGTCGGGAAGTTGCGCAATAATTCTGGCTTGGAGCTACGCTGCTGACATTGCTGCGAGGATTCGCGGAAATTTCGGGCGCGTCGTGACGCTGCTGCCGGAGATGCGCGACTGGTAGAGGCCGGGGTCGGCGGTGTAAGGACCCGCCTCGTGGAATCATGGAGTGCGAAGTGAAATCGTCTATTTTCGCTGGCAAGGTGTTGATGATCACGGGCGGCACGGGCTCGTTTGGCCACACCATAGTGAATCGTTTCCTGGATACCGACATCGGCGAGATCGTGGTTTTCAGCCGGGACGAAAAGAAGCAGGAAGATATGAGGGTCGCGCTGCAGAGCCCGAAGGTGCGGTTTTGCATCGGTGATGTCCGTGAACCGTTAAGCGTCCGGCAAGCGATGCGAGGAGTGAACTACGTGTTCCACGCGGCCGCACTCAAGCAGGTTCCGTCGTGCGAGTTTTTCCCGATGGAAGCCGTGCGAACGAACGTTCTGGGGACTGAGAACGTCATCGACGCCGCGATTGCCGAGGGGGTCCAACGCGTCATTGTGTTGAGTACCGACAAGGCCGTGTACCCGATCAACGCGATGGGTATCAGCAAGGCGATGGCGGAGAAGCTGGTGATCGCGAAGGCTCGTGTCGTGCGCGATGGCACTACCACTTTCTGCATCACGCGGTATGGCAACGTCATGGGTTCGCGGGGCTCGGTGATTCCGTTGTTCGTCGACCAGATCAGGTCCGGCCGCCCGATCACGATCACTGATCCGAAGATGACGCGCTTCCTGATGTCCCTCGAGCAGTCGGTGGACCTTGTGCTTTACGCCTTCCAGCATGGGCGCCAGGGGGACGTATTCGTGCAGAAGGCGCCGGCCTGCACTGTCGAGGACCTGGCCAGGGCACTGTTAGAGCTCTTCCCCAGCCAGTCGAATATCAAAGTGATCGGCTCGCGCCATGGCGAGAAGCGCTTTGAGTCCCTTATTTCACGGGAGGACGTGTCCAAGTCCGAAGACATGGGTAAGTTCGTTCGTGTGCCTGCGGATCATCGCGACCTGAACTATGCCAGCGCGGTCTCGGACCACGATCTCAGCGCGAACGTCTCCGAGGACTACACCTCCGACAACACGCAGCAACTCACGATCCCCGAGATCAAGGAGCTCCTGCTGAGCATCGACTATATCCGCCAGTGGCTTTGAGTACCAGCAGCGATAATGACCATCACTGGCAATTCCCGGCCGACAGCCTCAAGGCAGTTCATTGCCAACGTGATCGGACGCGTGTGGGTGTTGCTTGCCAACTTTCTGTTTGCTCCTGTCTACCTCCACCTTATGGGTCTGGGGAATTTCGGCGTTGTGGGACTGTACATCGCAGTGAGCGGACTGGTCGCCTTCCTGGATCTCGGCTTGTCGCCGACCATCGCCAGGGAACTCAATCTGCAGGGACGCACCGAGGTGGCAAGGGCCAATCTCCTGTATACCTACGAAGCTGTCTATCTAGTGATCATCGGGGTGATGATCGTCACCGCGATGCTGCTGCCAGAGGGCGTGTTCGGCCTGTTCCTCGCGGCTGACGATCTTGCCCGACCGGAAGTTGCCGGCTCCATACGGTTGTTGTTTTCGGCGGCCGCTGCGCAAATGCTGCTGAATTTCTACGTTGCCGGGCTGCTCGGTGTCGAGCAGCAGGTCGCGGGTAACCTGGTACTCGTGGCTTCGGGATTCGTGCGCAGCGGTCTCGTGATACTGCCGCTGTATTTCTGGCCGACACCTGTGGTTTTCATGGCCTGGCAACTAGCGACGGCTCTGGTTTGCGCGGTGTTCGCCAGGGCCTTGCTCTATCAGGTCATCGGGTCGACGGGAAGTGCGAAGCGGCGCGCCTTCGACTGGGGTTCGGTTGCCGGCAACTCTGCATTCACCGGCGGCATGGTGCTGGCGTCCGTCACCGCTGCCGTCAACACGCAGATCGATAAGATATTCGTGGGCAAGCTGGCTGGCCTCGAGTCCTTGGGTCAGTACTCGCTTGTGTCGACGTTTGCACAACTCCTGGTGTTTGCGGTTTCGCCGATAACCATCATGCTGCTGCCCCGACTCGTTCGCGGCGCGAGCGCTGGCGATTCCGAACTCGTGCGTCGGTTGTTCCTCGTCTCACATCGCCTCGTTGCAGGGATCGTCTGCGCGGGGCTTGCCTCGATGCTGTTCTTTGGTCCTTACCTCATGAGCATCTGGACCGCCGGCAAGCTCGACGCCGAGTCTGTTGGGACGTTCGCGCCGATGCTGGTCGCAGGCTATGCGCTGCTGGCAATCAGCACAGTTCCGCACTGTGTGGCAGTCGCCTACAAGAATCTCACCGGCAGCCTGGTGCTCTCCACGAGCGTATTCGTGACAGTGCCGGGATACTGGTTCCTGGCCAAGGAATACGGTGCAGCTGGCGCTGCCACGATGTGGCTGCTGCTTCAGAGCATCGTTGTGCCTCTGTACCTGGCATGGGTCGTCCGCCGACTCATCGGAATCCCGAGCGTGGGGCGATTCATGGCCTCGACCGTGCTCGTTCCGCTGGTTGCCGCTTTGGCCATATGCGCATTGGGTTACCATTTGCTCGGCGGCAGCGGCGAGTTGTTGCGCAATCTCCTGGTAATCGCCGTTGCCATCGTGGCTAGCGTAGGGGTTTGCCTGAGGCTCAGCTTGGCGCCCGCGGATCGCGCGTTTCTGCTTGGGGGCATGGATAGGTGACTTTGGTGGAGCAGATACCGCTCGTATCGATCGTTGTGCCCACGCGTGACCGGCACGAGTACCTGGCGCACCTCGTGCGATCGGTACTCGCGATGAAAAGTCCGAGCATCGAACTGGTCGTCCACGACAACAGCATGGACCCGGAGAAATTCACGCGCGAATTCGGCGGCGTGGTGGATTCCCGGCTACGTTACGTTCACGATGGCACTACGATGTCCATCACCGACGCCTTTTCACGCAGCGTGGCGCTCGCTCGGGGACGGTATATTTGCATGATTGGCGACGACGACGGCGTGACCGAGTCTATCGTCGATCTTGCTGGCTGGCTTGAGCGCGAAGGAATCGATGCTGCCGTGGTCGATGTCGCGACGTATCTCTGGCCGGGGGTGGAGAGCGCACTCGATGGAGCGCAAGTCAAGGGTGTCCTGAGACTCGCCAGCTGCACCGGCGACACGGCGGTGGTCGATTCCTCGGACGCGCTCGATCGCGTGTTGGCCAGCGGCGGTATACGGATCGGTGATCTGCCGAGCGTCTATCAAGGCATCGTTGCTCGCAATGCGATGGAGCGGCTGCGCGATCTTGCGGGGTCTTTTTTTCCCGGGCCAAGCCCCGACATGGCCAATGCCGTTGGCCTGTCGGCAGTCATCGACCGATTCGCGCGGGTAGCGTTCCCGGTCATAATTTCCGGTTCATGCCCGGTCAGCGGCGCCGCGCAGGGTGCGCGCCGCGAACATCACGGCGAGATTGCCGATCGGACGTTTCTTTCGGCTGGGACTGCGGAGAACTGGCCGGTCCAGGTTCCATTCTACTTTTCAGGGCCGACACTCTGGGCGGCCACGCTGATTCATGCAATGACGGCGACGAAGCGTACGCACTTGATGTCAAGACTGCGCTTTGATCGCCTGTACGGAGCCTGTGCGGTATTCACGCCCGGGTACCGCTCCAGGGTGGAGCGGGCGAGGTCTGAAAACCCGGGCTTGGTGTCCGGGCCGGGCCTTGTCACCGCGATGGCATGGGTTTGGTGGTTGAGGGCGAAGGCCCTGGCGTGGAACATGGCTCGCCGATTCGGGGGTGCCCGTACTGGGCAGGGACGAATCGAGGGACTGCCGAATATCGGTGATGTGGTTGGGTATGTTGACGCTGTTCTTGGGCGTTATCGCCCCCCTCCGGATCGGCGCTAAGGACCGCTCGGACAGAGGTCATTTGTGGCAAGGATGACATTGAGGGACGAAGGAAGACATGGTTGACGAAACACACGTGCCCGTCGTACGCCCCTATGCGGTGGCTGCTCGCCTCGCGGCATTCCTGAGGCCATTGCAGGCGGACAATGCCGCTTCGCCGCTGGGGTACCAGCCCGGCGAATTCTGGGCCTGTCTCAACCGGCAGCATGCGAGCCGGGTCTCGGCACCAGCGCCGCCAGGCGCGGGATGAAATCCAGCGGCTCGAAAACCGCGTGGGTGGTGCCTTCCCGATAGGGCGTCTTCGGCATGCAGGGCGCCTGGCCCTGGCCGGTGAGGGACGCCCGGCACGTGGGAATCGGCGGCCGGGCGATGTAGCGGCACAGCCGCTGGACCTTTTTCCGGTCATCGGCACCGGCGGCCACGCCCGCGCGTGAACGAGGTCGGGGTGGCTTGTGACTATCCGGGTATGGAGTGTGAGCGTTGAGTAAGAAAGCTTTGATCGCCGGGGTAACCGGTCAAGATGGTGGGTATCTCGCGGAGATTCTCTTAGCTAACAACTACGAGGTCCACGGCATCAAACGCCGCGTGTCGTCGTTCAATTCGGATCGCATCGATCACCTCTACCAGGATCCGCACGCCACAAATCGCAAGCTGGCTCTGCACTAAGGCGACCTGACCGATGCCACCACTTTGATCCGCATCGCGTAGCAAGTGCACCTCGATGAGTTGTACACCCTCGCCGCGAGAGGTTGCAGGCCTCCGGTCCAAGTGACTGACTTTGAGCTTTTCAGTTCGTCCCCCTGGCGGGCCTTTCTCGGTCTGATAGCATCACCGAGATTCACTATGGAAGTTGGAATATGAGCAGTTTACGTGGCCGAATCGGTAGTTGGATGAGCGCGAAAATCGGATTACCTTCCGTAGATGACTATACTAGGAAGTTGATTAAAACCGGCGAATGCAAAGTCGCAATTGATATCGGCTGCGGTGTCTCATCTTCGCTCACCAGATTTCGTCCGCAGCTGCGCACCATCGGTCTAGACGCGCACACTGTGGAGGTTGCAAGGCAGGCCAACGTACACGATTTTTACGTTACGGCAGACGTGATAAAAATGTCTACGGAAGAAATACTTGATCGCGTTGAGAAAGTGGCAGGCACGCGTGAAATCGATCTGGTCACCGTATATGGAGTCATAGAGCATCTTCCAAAGTGGGAGGGGTGGAAGCTATTGGAAAAATGCGAGCAGCTGACCGGCAAGTACATTCTGTTGGAAACTCCAAACGGATTTGTTGCCCAAGGACCTGAGTTTGGCAATCCGTATCAACGCCACCTGTCGGGTTGGTACGCGGAAGACTTCAGGGGGCTCGGGTACAGTGTTTTCGGCACAAGCGGTACTAAATACATCCGGGGCTACATGGGCGAGCCACGTATGCGACTGCCAGGACTTGCAACGTTTGATATGCTCGTGCTCAGCAGGTTGCTTCTAAGTAACCGGTTTCCGGCGCACGCATTTAACGTAGTCGCAATTAAGGATCGTCGAGGAGTGCCGGCTCGCTATAAATCACACGGCGATCCGACTCGTCGATAGTGCGAAAGTAGAAATGCCATGCTCGACCAGCGTCTAATTCACGTTCGGCAACTCGACTCTGAGGGATTCCTGGAGCGCGAACAGGATCGGGTCATCGTTGGCACAGCTGACCAGGAAGTCATAATGGAACCTGGGGCCAGCTACGGGCGACTTGCCTACTTTTGCCGAAGGATGATGACGGACCTCACGTACGTAATCCTGAGCCTGACGCGGTCGGCGACTGACATCGGCCGGGATCAGTTGCAGCGGGGAAAAGTCCACCTGTTCCTGCCGCACAAGATCGAGGCGATCCGTCCCGACACCGCGGACGCATTCGTGAACATCTATAGCTTCGCCGAGACGCCGGTGGCATCGATTCGGAATTACTTCAACCACCTCGACCGGATCACCAGCGGAGTTCTTTATAGGAAGCAACGTGCGCTTGAGGTGAATGCTTTCGACGGCTCGCGCATCGATGAATTCACTTACCCGATTCCGGCGCACTGGCGGCGGTTGTTTCGCGGTGACACAAGCCTCTACGATTGATTCCTTGAAGTTGCCTATGCCACACGAGGGAACTAAGCGGACAGGGGATCCGGCGGGTCGGGCAATAGGTTACGTCGCTGACGCTGGACTGCTTCTTCTGTTCCCCGCTTTCGTCCTCTACCACTACTCGGTCGCGTCGGGTTGGTTGCCTGCATTCGCTGGCGGCCTATTCGGCCCCAGCGCCGCCCTCATGGCGGTGTTCGGTCTGGTGCACGTGGCAATCTCCGCTCCCGGGTGGAAGCACAGGGCGCCGCTGCTCGAACTCGCCTTCATCGCGCTGGTCTCCTACATTGTGCTGTGGACGTTTGCTGCCGTCGCGTTGGGTGGTCATCGCTCGTACACTGAAGCCGCGGTGACCGAAGCGCTGACGACGGTCGCGATCTGGCTCGCCGCTTTTTTCATAGGCGCGCGGATCAGTATGCGTGAGCGCAGAAACTGGCGCCTGCTGTCGCTCCTGGCTGCAATAATCGCTGTGTGCTTCGTGCATGCGGTCGCGGTCCATGGATCGTTCGTCGGGCCGCTTCTTACGTTCCAGGGCGATGCTGGTCTCGCGGATGCGGGCACGACCTATCAGGGCATTGGCCGCGCGATTCTGGTAGTGGCCATCGTGCTGTCGGTGCTCCGCGTCGGCTTTCTTTCGCAGTTGTCTGTCCTCTGGGTAGCGACCGTGGCGCTGATGGCGCTCGGATCGCGCGCACACCTGTTCGCGATACTCCTGTTGATGGCGTTGCACGTCCTCGTGCTTGGATTCCGCCGGCGCAATCTCTTGGCGGGCGTGCTGGCATTGCTCGCGGCTGGGGGCGCCGGCTTCGCAGGCTGGGAGATCTTCCTCGACACGCGAGCCGCCGAAATATTGGAGTTGGCGACCTCCACGAGCTGGCAAGAGCGGCTGTTCGCCAGCGATGAGGCCGTTCGTGTGATTCGGGAAGACCCGTTCCTTGGGGCGTTCGGGTATCACTGGGCCGATCGGTCGGCCGGCTATGCGCACAACCTGCTGTCCGCCTGGGCCGGCTTCGGCGGTGTCGCGTTCGCACTTGTCCTCGGCATGATGGTCTATGCGCTTGCCGTCAGCGCGACCCGCGTGCTACTGGCCGAGCAGCCCTCAGCCGCGTGGCGCATGGCATTCCAGTTCAATGCTGTGGCGCTACTGTTGGCGATCGCTTCCGAGCCGATCTATGCATCGGTCTTTCCGGCGCTGGGCTGGGGCAGCACCGTTGCAGCCTTGCGCCGAGAACGAGCCCGATATCTGACGCTCGCCGAACTCACGCAGCGTTGGTGGGCTGCGGCTCCCCAACTTGGCAGAAACTGACGGATGAAGCCTGATGTGTGGCATTAGCGGTATCGTGTCCAGGAATGGTTCGGCCGTTCCACCGGAGTTGATCCGGCGGATCACCGACGTCGCTGCGCATCGTGGACCGGACGGGCACGGCTATTTCCTGGAGTCGAACGTCGCGCTCGGCCATCGGCGACTGTCCATCATCGACCTCTCCGAGCAGGGGCATCAGCCGATGCCCCACAACGACCAGTACTGGATCACCTACAACGGCGAGATCTACAACTATCTCGAGCTTCGCGAGGAGTTGCGCGCGCTGGGCTGCACGTTCGCTTCGGGAACGGATACCGAGGTTATCCTTGCGGCCTATGCGCGCTGGGGCTCAGCTTGCCTGCAGCGCTTCAACGGCATGTGGGCCTTCGCCATCTACGATTCGCTGAACCAGGAACTTTTCCTCGCGCGGGATCGTTTCGGGGTGAAGCCACTCTACTACGCCGACGGTCCCGGCCACTTCGTGTTCGGTTCCGAGATCAAGCAGTTGCTTGCATACCTGGGCACGGCAAAGGCGAACCGTGCGACCGTGATCGAGTCCATGTTGACCTCGATAGACGGGCACACCCAGGACACATATTTCGATGGTGTGCGGTCTTTTCCACAGGCCCACTTCGGGCGATTCGATCTCAAGACCCATCGATTGACTATCGAGCGCTATTACCAGCTTGGCGCCAGGAAGGAGTTCGCGGGCCTGTCGCTTGAAGACTCAACTCGCGGCTTGCGCGACCTGTTTGAGGATGCGGTCCGGCTCCGTCTTCGTTCCGATGTGCGCGTGGGAACATGCCTGAGCGGCGGCCTCGACAGTTCGGCCACCAGCGGCATTGCTAGCGGCATGTACCACCAGGCAACCGCTGACCGCTTCGTGGGCATTCACGCCCAGTCGATCGATGCGGAGACGGATGAGAGCGGCTATGCGCGGCTCGTTGCCGGACATCTCGGGATCGAACTGCATACCGTCACGCCGGGGACGGAAGCCTTCCTCGGCACGCTGCACGATCTGGTCCGCACGCAGGAGGAACCGTTCCACAGTCCTTCAATGTTCATGGGTTGGCATGTGTTCGAACGTGCAAAGGCGCTGGGTTGCAAGGTCATGCTGAACGGTCAGGGGGGCGACGAAGTATTACTGGGCTACGAGAGATACTTCGCGTCGTTCCTGAGCGCCGTGTCGCTGGTGCGCTTTGCACGTGAGGCGCTGGCTCAGGCGAGGCATTCAAAGCTCAGTCTCCGCGAGGTACTTTCCTACCGCTACTACTTCACGCATGCCGGACTGCGCCTGCGTCGGCTTAAAGCGCGCACGTTTCTGCGGCCGCGGTATCGGGACTCGTACGACGGTCAGGCAGTCATTGACAGCGCCCACGCTTTTCGCGACCTCGAAAGCCTGCAGATTCACGAGATCGCCACGCTGCAGTTGCCGCACCTGCTGCGCTACGAGGATCGCAATTCAATGCGGCACTCTATCGAGACCCGGTTGCCGTTCCTGGACTATCGCTTCGTCGAGTACTGTATATCGATACCGGCCGAGCACAAGATTCGCGACGGATGGACGAAATTCGTGCTGCGCAATGCGATGGATGACCTTCTGCCCCGGCGAGTCACGTGGCGCACCGACAAGCTCGGGTTTCAGGCGCCGGAACGCACATGGCTGTCCGAGGCGGGCGGAATGATGAAGGACAAGGTGGCGAGGTCGCCGATGCTCCAGGAGATTACCGAACACCGCAGGTTGCTCGACGGGTATGACACGCTGCCCCTTGGCCAGCGCTGGAAGTACTTCATGATCGCTGCGTGGGAGGAAGGCTTTGGCGTTTCATGGTGAGCCGCGGTACGCCGTGCTTCATCTCTGCGGCGATTTCGCGAAGCAGCAGATTTACACGCTACTCGTGAAGAACCTTGCGCAGCAGAGCGTTGCGCAGGTCGTCTACGCACCGGTCAGGACGGCGGCGGAGGCCGCGTGGAGCGCGCCGGAGCTTGTGGGCACACCCTGCCATTTGAGGCACATCCTGTCGGGTCGGGACCGTCTCTTCTTCCGGGCGAAGGTCCGACGCGTGGTCCGAGACATCCCCGGTCAGGTTGATCTGGCGACCGTTCGACTCGTTCACGCCCATTTCCTTTATAGCGACGGTGCCATTGCGCTTGCGCTGAAGAAGCAGTTTGGTCTGCCGTTCATCGTGGCAGTGCGAAATACCGACATCAACGCATTCATGCGCTACCGGCCGGACCTGGCGAGTACGCGTGACCGGGTACTCGCCGAGGCAGAGAAGGTGGTGTTTCTCAGTCATGCGTACCAGAGCCTCCTGTCCCGCCGTCTGGACAGGGTGCTGCGCCAGCGTGTCGAGGCAAAGTCGCTGGTTGTCCCGAACGGAATTCAGGAGGATTGGCTTGCCGAGGCGCCTCCTGTGACTGAGCGTGATCCGCAGTCGTTGCGGCTGCTGTACGTTGGAGATTTTTCCCTCAACAAGAACATCCCGGCGCTGCTAGACGCAGTGGGTCTGCTGGCCAAGTCGCGAGACGCGCGGCTGACGCTGGTGGGCGGTGGTGGAGACGGTTCGAAGCAGGTCGATCGACTTCTGCGTTCCGGTCGCTTTCCCTTTGCAAAGAACGCCGGACGGGTCAGCGATCCACGGGAGTTGCGTGGGATATATCGCGAGCACGACGTGTTCGTCATGGTTTCTCATTTCGAGACCTTCGGCGTCGTCTACATCGAGGCGCTGTCTCAAGGGCTCCCGATCGTCCACAGCAGAGGCCAGGGTGTAGACGGCTATTTCGAGCCGGCCACCGTCGCCGAGGCGGCGCACCCGCAGGAGGTAGCGGACATCGCGGCCTGCATCGACGCCGTCGCCGCCAGGTTGCCGGGGATACGCGGACGTTGCATTGAGGAAGCACGACGCTTCGACTGGAGGCATATCGCCACGACCTACTCGGTAATCTACAATGACGCCGCCCCGGTGGTGGAGATCAGCAATTGATAAGCGTCGTCGACTACGGCGTGGCCAATCTGGCGTCGATGCTGAACATGCTGCGCAAGGTGGGCGTCGACGCCGAACGGGTCGGCACGCCTGAAGACCTGGAGTCTGCCACGAAGATCGTGCTGCCCGGAATCGGCGCGTTCGACCAGGGGATAGCGACGCTCGAGGAGCGAGGGTTGCTGGACCCTCTGCGTCGAAAGGTGCGTGACGAGGGCGTCCCAATTCTTGGCGTATGCCTCGGCATGCAGATGCTCGGCCAGGGCAGCGAGGAGGGTCATGCGGCGGGCCTCGGACTGATCGACGCGACCTGCAGGCGCTTTCGCCCGCCCGAAGGCGTCGCCCTCAAGGTGCCGCACATGGGCTGGAACACTGTCTTGCCTCGTCGGTCGAGCCCACTCCTCGACGGGCTCGACGAGCAGTCGCGCTTCTACTTCGTTCATTCCTACCACGTTGTCTGCAGAGAACCCGCGGACGAGTTGGCGTGCTCGCGTTACGGGAACGCTTTCACGTCCATTGTCGCTCATGGGAATATCTACGGTGTGCAGTTTCACCCAGAGAAAAGCCACCGCTTCGGCATGGCGCTGCTGCGTAACTTTGCGAATCTTTGATGCTCAGGACCCGAGTGATTCCTTGCCTGCTGCTGCGCGATGGCGGACTCGTCAAGACCGTCGAGTTCGGGTCGCCGAGATATGTTGGCGATCCGATCAACGCCGTGCGCATCTTTAACGACAAGGAAGTCGATGAGGTCGTGTTTCTCGACATTGGGGCCACAGCATCCGGCGACGGACCCAATTTCGATCTGCTTACAGACATCGCGAGTGAAGCGTTCATGCCGTTCGCGTACGGCGGCGGCGTCGCCACGACGGACCACGCCCGGCGCCTGTTCGCCTTGGGCGTCGAGAAAGTGGTGATCAATACGGCAGCCGTGCGGTCCCCCGAGCTGGTTGGACGTGTTGCGGAGTTGGCGGGCAGTTCAAGTGTAATGGTCTCGATCGACGTGCAGCGCAACTGGCGTGGGCAGTACAGCGTCCAGGCGGCGGGAGGACGGGAAGACAGCAAGCGTGATCCCGTCGCGTGGGCCAAAGAAGTCGAGCGACTCGGAGCCGGCGAGATTCTGCTCAGTTCGATCAACCGCGACGGCACCATGTCCGGCTATGATCTTGAATTGATCAAACACGTATCCGAGGCTGTGTCGATTCCCGTCGTGGCATCGGGCGGTGCCGGTCGGCTCGAACACTTCCGGCAGGCGGTAGATCAGGGGGCGTCGGCGGTAGCGGCGGGTAGCTTCTTTGTCTTTCACGGCAAGCACAAGGCCGTTCTCATCACCTATCCGGAGCGCCGGGAGATCGAGGAACTGTTCACGTGAATTCAGCTGCCGTAGGGCAATCTCCCGTTCGTTGCAGCCGCTGCGTGATGGACACGAAGGTTGATCCTTCCATCGTGTTCGACTCAAGCGGCCTCTGCAATCACTGCCGCCGCTACGATGAACTGCTCGAGTCCAGGGTATCGGGCGGCGAAGTGGGCCGGCGTGCCCTCGCTGCGATCGTCGAGAAAATCAGGGGCGACGGACAGGGCCAGGAATACGACTGCATCATCGGGGTCAGCGGCGGCGTGGACAGCACCTACGTGGCGTACCTCGTCCGCGAGCACGGATTACGAGCGCTAGCGGTCCACTTCGACAATGGCTGGAACTCCGAGCTTGCCGTAAAGAACATCGAACAGGTCCTCAAGCGGCTCGGGATCGATCTCTACACATACGTCGTCGACTGGCCGGAATTCAGGAACCTCCAGTTGTCATTCCTGAGGGCGTCCACTCCTGACGGCGAGATTCCCACGGACCATGCGATCAATGCGCTACTCTGGCGGGAGGCAGGTCGCAGGAAGATCCGCTACATCATTTCCGGCATGAACTTCACTACCGAGTCAATCAGTGTTCCGGACTGGGCGTACGGTCACTCCGACTGGCGCTACATCGAGGACGTGCACCGTCGGTACGGTACCGTGACTCTGCGTTCCTATCCGCATTTCAGCCTGCCGTTCCTGTTCTGGGTCAACGTCGTCCAGCGCGTTCGGACTGTGTCGATTCTCAACTACTTAGACTACCGCAAGGACGTTGCGATGCGCGTGCTGCAGGATGAACTCGGCTGGAGAGACTACGGCGGCAAGCACCACGAGTCGATTTACACGAGGTTCTACCAGGGCCACGTGCTGCCCAGAAAGTTCAGAATCGACAAGCGATACGGCCATCTGTCCGACCTGATAAACTCCGGGCAGCTGGAGCGAGAGGAGGCGCTGCGCGAACTGCAGCAGCCGCCATACCCGGAAGAACTTCAGCGGCAAGACCTCGTCTATGTAACGAAGAAGCTCGGGCTTACGCCTGTACAGTTCGAGGAAATTATGCGGGCCCCGCGCCAGTCTTTCCGTGACTTCCGCAATTCGTACGCCGTCGTGCAGTTAATGCGACGTACGGTCAACTGGCTGCGCAAGCGCGGTCTGTATCCCAAGTGAGCCGTGACTTTGTCGGGCCCGCTCTGGCAAACAGCAACATCAGGATTCAAGCAGCGTGAAAGATCTCTCATTCGGGTTGGTGGGTTGTGGTCGGATCGCCAAGCGGCACGCCGAGCTGCTGGGGCACGGGCAGATACGCAGTGCACGTCTCGGAGCGGTCTGCGACGTCAAAGAGGATCGTGCCAAGGCGATCGGCACTCAGTTCGGCGTGTCGCACTTCTCGGACATGCACGAGATGATGCGCAACACAGACCTCGACGTAGTGGTGATCCTCACCGAGAGCGGCTCGCATGCGGCCCACACGCTTGGGCTTGCGCCATACGGAAAGCACATCGTCGTCGAGAAGCCGATGGCGCTCGCGCTCCATGACGCAGACCGGATGATTGAGGCCTGCGACAAGGCGGGCGTGCATCTGTTTGTGGTGAAGCAGAATCGATTCAACGTTCCGGTCGTGAAACTGCGCGAAGCGTTGGAGGCGGGCCGGTTCGGCAAGCTGGTCATGGGGACCGTTCGCGTCCGATGGTGCCGGCGGCAGGCGTACTACGCCGCAGACGCCTGGCGCGGCACCTGGGCCATGGACGGCGGCGTCCTGTCCAACCAGGCCAGTCACCACGTAGACATGCTCGAATGGATGCTGGGTGACGTCGACAGCGTATATGCCATGAGTGCGACGAGACTCGTCGATATCGAAACCGAGGACACCGCAGTGGTGACGCTCAAGTTCCGCAACGGAGCACTCGGCATCATAGAGGCGACGACGGCGACTCGGCCCCGTGACCTTGAAGGTTCGATTTCGGTGCTTGGCGAGAAAGGCACTGTCGAGATCGCTGGCTTTGCCGTAAACCAGATGCGCACCTGGGAATTCGCAGACCCCCTGCCGGGGGACGACGAAGTAATGGCCCGATACTCGGTGAACCCACCGAGCGTGTACGGCTTCGGACACCAAGCCTATTACGATCACGTCGTCGACGCGCTGTTGGGAAACGGCCCGAAGCTGGTGGATGGCCTGCAGGGGCGTCGCAGTCTCGAACTGATTACTGCAATCTATGAGTCGATCGAGACCGGCATGCCGGTGCAGATGAGGTTCAATCCGACCCGCTGCAAGCTAGGCAGGCGCAATGGCTGAGACACGCTTCCTGCAAGCGAGAATCATTGACGTCACGTTCGGAGAAGGCGTCACCGTCGTCGAGCCTGCGAACATTTACGGGTGCAGCATTGGTGATGGCGCATTCATCGGTCCTTTCGTGGAGATTCAGAAGGGGGTTCAGGTCGGGGCGCGCACCCGCATCCAGTCCCATTCGTTCGTCTGTGAACTGGTGACCATCGGGGACGACTGCGTGATCGCGCACGGCGTCATGTTCGTCAACGACCTGTTCTCGACAGGTGGTCCGGCGCGTGGCCAAGTCAGCCTCTGGAAGGCCACCCGCGTTGGCAACCACGTCTCGATCGGCGCGAACGCTACCATCCTCCCCGTTATCATCTGTGATCATGTCGTGATCGGCGCTGGATCCGTAGTCACGCGGAACATTACCAGGCCTGGCGTCTATGCCGGGAATCCGGCCCGCCAGCTCAGGACACTTGAGGTAGAAAAGTAGTGACAGTGCCTTTCGTAGACCTGCATCGCCAATACCTATCGATCAAGGACGAGGTCGACGCGGCCATTCGGGAGGTGATCGAGGAGTCGGCGTTCATTCGGGGCCGGTTCGTTACTGATTTTGAGCGGGAGTTCGCGCGCGCGGTCGGACTCGACCGTTGCGTGTCTTGCGCCAACGGGACTGATGCGTTGTATATCGCAATGAAGTCGCTCGGACTACGTCCGGGCGACGAGGTAATCACGACGGCTCATTCCTGGATTTCCACGTCGGAAACGATTACTCAGGCCGGCGGCGATGTCGTTTTCGTCGACACGGATGCGACGACCTTTACCATCGATCCCGCGCGGCTCGAGGAGAAGATCACCGACCGCACGGTCGGCATCATCCCTGTGCATCTGTATGGTCAGCCTGCAGACATGGATCCAATTCTGCAGGTCGCGCGCGCACATGGCTTGTGGGTGATCGAGGATTGCGCACAGGCCCACATGGCTGAATACAATGGCCGAAAGGTTGGCACGATGGGACAGATGGCGACGTTCTCTTTCTACCCGGGGAAGAATCTCGGTGCGATGGGGGATGCGGGCTGTCTGGTAACGAACGATCGCGCTCTGGCGGACTGGTGCGAGTTGTATGCCCGCCATGGCGGCAAGGGCGAACACGTCATGGAAGGCATCAATAGCCGCATGGATGGACTGCAGGCAGCAATCCTGTCGGCCAAGCTTCCACGTCTCCATGGCTGGACGGCCCGGCGGAGGCAGGTCGCTGCCGCATATGACGCGGCGCTGACTGATATCGAATGGCTTGTCACTCCGCACATTGCCGAGCAGCGAACCCACGTCTACCACCTCTACGTGATCCGAACGCGTTATCGGGACGCCTTGCGCGAGCAACTGACACGAGCTGGCATCGGCACCATGGTGAATTATCCTCGCTCGCTTCCGTTCTATCCGGCGTATGAGCGGTTGGGTCACCGTCCGGAGGATTTTCCGAACGCCTATTCTGCGCAGAGCGAAATTCTGTCACTGCCGATCTTTCCGGAGATTTCTGCCAGTGAAATCGATTTCGTCTGCGGAACTATCCGAGCCTTTCGGCCGTAATGCGGGTTGTCTATCTCCACCAATACTTCAATACTCCCGACATGGCGGGGGGTACGCGTTCGTATGAAATGGCGCGAAGACTGGTCGCAGCTGGACACCAGGTCGATCTGGTCACGACCTGGCGGGAGCCAACACAGACGTCGGACTGGTTCATGACTGAGGAAGCGGGCATTCGCGTGCACTGGCTGCCCGTCGTCTACTCGAACAGCATGGGTTTCGTCGATCGATTGCGAGCCTTTCTAAGGTTTGCAGTTTCGTCTGCTCGCAGGGCGGCAGCGCTCGACGGCGACGTGGTCTTCGCGACCAGCACACCCCTGACTATCGCTTTGCCGGGAATCTACGCGGCTTGGCGTCGCAACCGGCCAATGGTTTTCGAGGTGCGCGACATGTGGCCGGAGGTGCCGATCGCGCTTGGGGCCCTGCGCAATCCCGTCCTGATCTGGGCGGCCCGCAGTCTCGAGAAACTCGCGTACAGTTACTCGGTGCACATCGTAGCGCTGGCGCCCGGGATGGGAGAGGACATCGTGGCGACCGGTGTCAATCCAGAAAAAGTCACGATCATTCCCAACGGTTGCGACCTTGACGTGTTCGGCGGGTCGTCGTCGAGTTCTCCCAGGGAGCGGCATGCGTGGCTTGGAACGAGGAAGCTCGTGTTATATGCCGGTGCATTGGGCAGGGCCAATGGGGTCAGCTATCTGGTGCGGCTCGCGACCGAAGTGCGTGAGCTGGATGCGGACGTCTGCTTCGTTGTGATCGGGGAGGGTGCAGAAAAGGAAGCGGTACGTGACGCGGCTGGACGAGCCGGTCTGCTCGGAACTGCGTTCTTCATGCTGGATCAAATGCCCAAGCGCGAGCTGGTCAGCTGGTTGCACGCAGCGGACTTAGTAGTAGCGCTGTTTACGGGCCCTCGGGTGATCTGGAAGGACGCGGTTCAAAACAAATTCTTCGACGCGTTGGCCGCGGGCAAGCCGATTGCGAACAATTTCGATGGTTGGCAGTCGCGCATCGCCCAGGACGAGGGCGTCGGGCTCATTCTCGATCCGGAGGATGTCTCGCGGGCTGCGCGCCAGCTCGTATCGGCCTTACAGGACGAGCGTTGGCTGGAGGCGATCCCGGAGCGAGCGCTCAAGCGGGCACAGACTCGATTCGAGCGCGGGCTGCTGGCGGCTAAGCTGGAGCTGGTCCTCGCTACAGCGGTCGCGCAGCGGCGGTGAAGCGTTGGTTCGACCCAGCGCTAGTCGTGCTCGCGTCTCCGGTTTGGGTGCCGATGCTGGTGGTTGTTGCATTGGCTATCGGATTCACGATGGGCAGGCCGGTCATTTTTTCCCAGGTTCGGCCCGGGATTCACGGAAAGCTGTTTCGTCTCTTCAAGTTCCGGACTATGCGCGAGCCGATTCTCGAGGCAGACCGACTTTCGACGGATGCCGAGCGGATTACTGCGCTCGGCCGTTTTCTCCGGGCCACGAGCCTCGACGAATTGCCGGAGCTGTGGAACGTGCTGGTGGGCGACATGAGCCTGGTCGGACCGCGTCCTTTGCTGACGGAATACCTTCCGCTCTATTCTCCAGAGCAGGCGCGTCGACACGAGATGAGGCCGGGGTTGACGGGTTGGGCCCAGATCAACGGCCGGAACGCGATCACCTGGGATGAGCGGTTCAGGCTCGACGTATGGTATGTCGACAACTGGTCGCTCGGCCTTGATATCCGAATACTGATGGGCACGTTTGTCAAAGTAATTCTGCGCGAGGGCATCTCAGCGGAGGGTCAGGCGACTATGAGCAGGTTCACGGGGAACGCCAAGTGAAGAAACTTGCTGTGCTGGGGGCCAGTGGGCATGGCAGGGTCATAGCTGATTCGGCCCTGGAGGCTGGTTGGGTCCAGGTCGTTTTCTATGACGATCGTTGGCCAAGCCTGCAAGCCGCGGGGGAATGGCCTGTCGTTGGAGACTGGAGCCGGCTTCTGGAGCAGTTATCCATTGCCGATGGTGTGATCGTTGGCATCGGCGACTGCGGGGTGCGCGCCGAAAGGCACGCCTCGTTGGTCGCAAGCGGGGCCAAGCTCACACATATCGTGCACCCACGCGCTTGGGTGAGTTCGCGCGCAGTGGTTGGTGCCGGCAGCGTAGTCATGGCCGGTGGCATCGTGAACATTGGAGCGGTTCTCGGCGCAGCGTGCATCGTGAACACTGGCGCGACTGTCGATCATGACTGCAGTCTCGGCGATGCCGTCCACGTTGCACCAGGAGCGCATCTCTCGGGGCAGGTCACCGTCGGCCAATGTACCTGGATTGGGGTCGGTGCCTGTATTCGCCAGGGCATACGAATAGGCTCCGGAGTCGTGGTGGGGGCTGGGGCGGTCGTAGTGTCAGACGTCGCTGACGGGTTGACGGTGGCCGGATCTCCCGCGAGGAAGCTCGAGCGGCGCGGCATGGCGCGGACAAATGCTTAGTACCCAGCTCGCTCCCTGGCCAGCTTTCAGCGAGGAGGAAGCCGAGGCTGTTGCTGCCGTCATTCGGTCAAACAAGGTGAATTACTGGACTGGCACTGAGTGCCGGGCGTTTGAGCGCGAGTTCGCGGACTGGTGCGGAAGGCGGCACGCCACAGCGCTCGCCAACGGAACACTCGCCCTGGATGTCGCACTGCGCGCGTTGGGCGTCGGCCAGGGCGATGAAGTCGTCGTCACGCCGCGGACCTTCATCGCCAGCGTCTCCTGCGTGGTGAACGCAGGAGGCATACCCGTCTTCGCCGATGTCGACCCGAACAGCGGCAACATCACTGCCGAGACCATCGAACGGGTACTGACGCCACGTACGCGAGCCGTCATTTGTGTCCACCTGGCTGGATGGCCTTGCGACATGGACCCGATCATGGCGTTAGCTGAGCGACGCGGGCTCAAGGTCATCGAGGATTGTGCCCAAGCACACGGGGCGCGCTACAAGGGTCGCAGCGTCGGATCGATCGGCCACGTCGGTGCATGGTCTTTCTGCCAGGACAAGATCATGACTACGGGCGGGGAAGGTGGCATGGTGACCACCAACGACGAAGTACTCTGGCGCACCATGTGGGCGTACAAAGACCACGGCAAGAGCTACGCAGCCGTGTACGACAGGGAGCACCCGCCGGGATTTCGCTGGCTGCACGACAGCTTTGGTACCAACTGGCGGATGCTCGAGGTGCAGGCGGTCATCGGCCGGATTCAGCTGCGCCGTATGGTGGAATGGACAGCCCGACGTGCAGCGAATGCCGATGCAATTCACGCCGCATGCCGGCCCTATCGGGCGGTCAGGGTCCCGACTTTTGCGTGCAACAGCAAGGCCTGTGATCCAGTCTGCGCATCGCGCAACGGCTGCGTGCACGCGCAGTACAAGTGCTATGTCTACGTCGCGCGGGAAGGACTCGCCGACGGGTGGAGCCGGGACCGGATCATAGAGAGCATCAATGCGTTGGGCGTGCCGTGTTATCAGGGATCCTGTTCCGAGGTCTACCTTGAGAGGGCCTTTGAAGGTACAGGGTGGGGGCCACCAGGGCGGCTACCTGTCGCTCGCGAGCTGGGTGAATCCAGCCTGATGTTTCTCGTTCACCCAACCCTGTCGGCCGACGATGTCGACAAGGCCTGCTCGGCCATCGACTCCGTCCTGGCCAATGCCTCAGCCTAGCCGGGTTCTTGCGGCGAGTCAGGCGAGCGATGATTCGGCCTGCCCGGTCGCTAAATCCTAAGCTTTCCTGACCCGGGGCGGAATCCTGGACGATGGCCGCGGTCCTCAAGCGGTGAAGGGACTGTGGTCGTTGTCGTGGATTTCATCAATGCCCTTCGGATTTTGAGGGCGTGGCGGGTTTGGTGTTCACGGTTCTGTGCCGTAGCATTGACTCTCATTTGAGGAGCAGTCGATAACGGTTGCGGTACAGCCGATCGAGGATCGCGTCGGCTGGCGGTCTCAACCGGTCGAAGCAACACCTTAAAAGTCCGACGGATAGGAGGTTGCATTATGGGTCGGGGCCCTTGGTTTACACCCGTACTCTCGACTGAGGTGTGGTGGCGCTGGCAAGGTGGCGGGAACTGCGCCGACAGTGCCCGAGCGCTGGGGACGTATTCGGGTCCCTTGCACAGGCTGCTCAGGCCTCGCGTTGGCGTGGCTCAGTTGCGATGCTGTTCTGCCCGATCGCTGTCACTCAGCTAGCGCGAAGAGATCTCGCGGGGGATTTGCGCTGGCGATTCCATCGCGAGCGATGGCGCGACAGATGGGGCGAGTGTCCTCAAGCATCAGTCGGGAGATTGCTCGTCACGGCGGTCAAGGCCGCTATCGCGCTCTTGGCGCCGATGCGCAGCGCCCCAAGCCATGCCACCTGGCGCAGCACCCGGCCTTGGCACGGATGGTGGCGCAGAAGCTGCGCTTGAACTGGTCGCCTCAGCAGATTACCGCATGGCTTGAAAGACAATTTGGCAACGATGACAGTAGGCGTGTGCCGCACGAGACAATTTACCGCAGTCTCTTTATCCAAACCCGAGAAGTGCTGAAAAAAAAGCTCCTTGCGCACCTGCGTCGCGGTCGCTCGATGCGCTACGGACGAGCGTATCGCGGCACGGTGGGCAGCGGTGTTGGCACGATCCTCGAGGCTCCTTCGGTTTGCGAGCAATCCGCACAGGCCGAAGATCGAGCGGTTCCGGGTCATTGGGAAGGAGACCTCCTGTGTGGAACGCCCGGCACGCAGATCGCGACCTTGGTGGAACGACGCTCCCGCTTCCTGATCCTGGTGAAATTGCCGAGCAAAGACAGTCCGACCGTGGCGAACGCCTTGGTTCGGCACGTCAAGAAACTACCCAAGCTGTTGCGCCGCTCGCTCACCTGGGATTGAGGCCTTGAGATGGTCGATCAAAAGCGCTTCAGCATCGCCAGCGACGTCAAGGTGTATTTCTGCGATCCGCGAAGTCCTCGGCAGCGGGGCTCGAATGAAAACACCAATGGGCTGCGGCGGCAATACTTTCCCGGGGGCACAGATCTCTCGAAACACTCCCAGGCTGACCTCAACAAAGTGGATCTCCAGCTCAATCAACGACCACGGGAGACGCTCGGCTTTGACACCCTAGCCAATACTCTACATGCTCGTGTTGCGTCGAGCGGTTGAGACCGCCCCCCATGAGCTGAGTCTGCCCGCTCAGGATTCCGGCACCCACTTCCGTCGGGCTGGCCTTCTTCCCACCCCGCCGGCGTGACCTCCGCCCGCCCCCGGCTGTT
>Ga0163155_10000845_pt1 | contig 37736 bp, 26 predicted proteins | sample OliLakLV19SP4G1_FD_148611 | JGI IMG/M metagenome (GOLD analysis project Ga0163155, IMG submission 148611) | Freshwater microbial mat bacterial communities from Lake Vanda, McMurdo Dry Valleys, Antarctica - Oligotrophic Lake LV.19.SP4.G1 | ecosystem: Environmental > Aquatic > Freshwater > Lake >... | reverse complement strand
CGAAGTGTTGGTGATATTTTCCGTGATAGCCATGACTTTGTAATGCACCCACGGTTACGCCCTCGCGGTAAGGTGTTTTATGTACCTTATCGTCTTCTTCTTGAACCTCCATAGAAAAATGTGCTTTTAGATGAAGTGTCTCGTGGAGAGCAACAGCTCCAAAATATACTGGGTTATCTCGAAAATACTGTGCGTCAAAAATTATTCTTTGCTTTGAGTTGAAGGTGATCGCGTTACCACTGTCGCCCGCAACTTTTTTATATAATTCTGGCGGAATAATATGAAAATTTTCAATTGGCACATCGTATGGCTCTATTCCAGCTTCTTTCATTAACCGAGAAGTTTCTTCGTTCGCGAAACCTATGAGAGCAAGCTCTTTTTCTGATTTCGGATATTCAAATTTTTCAAACTGTTCTCGTTCTTCCGGAGAAAGAGAATCAGAATGACTAAAAAGAGCTTGCCTAATTTCATTTTTCACCCCCTCTTTATTCTCAGCAGAAGCTGCACCGACTATTCGAATTTCTGGTCCTTTTTCCATATGCCTATTTTAACAATTTATCAACATAAACTCCAATCGCTTGAGCTAACCTTTCTAATTGGGAATATGGGGTCAGCCATCATTTCCCGTCGCGTCGCGAAGCACAGCTCCGAATTTTGACAAAAAAACGAATTCCGAAACTTGGCTGGGAGACAGGGAATCGAACCCCAATTAAAGGCTTCAAAGGCCTCTGTCCTACCGTTAGACGATCTCCCAATATTTTATTATCAAACTTTCTACTCTCCTTATTACCAGTGAAGCCGTCTGTTGCGGTACTGCGATTTCAACAGATTGAGTACAATCTAAGAAATCGGGAGCCTACCGTTAGACGATCTCCCAATATTTATTTAACAACGTTCTAATATACTTTATCATAGCGCAAACCATCGTAGCGGTACTGCTGTTTGTAGTCAATCGCTGTGCTCTTGAACAAACAGGGAGCCTACCGTTAGACGATCTCCCAAATACACCACTTATTACAAAACTTATATTACACTTTTTTTTACTTTTTACTACCCCCTCCTTCTCCTATTATATTGATCAGAGCCAGTTCTAGTGGCAACTGTGGTATATAACTACCAGTTGTGTTTTCATATGCAGTGAGAAGCTCAACGAGGGTTCCGGATGAGAAAGCCGTATCAGACTTCGAAACCTTTGAAACAAAATCTAACTCCCCTTCAGATAAACCATCCTTGATTACATCCAAAGCTCCAAAGCGTACGAGAAGTACCGCCCTCGATGTGTGTAATATGAGCTTAAGAAATATTCCCATATCTATATTCTGTCCAACAGCCTTCTTAACTGTACTCAAAGCAAGTTCAAGATTATTGTCCGCAATGGACTGTATAATATCATGCACGAGAGACACCGCGGGTGCACCTGTTACCAGCCTCACTTCATTTTCTGATATTTTCTTATCTTGCGAATATGCAAGCACTTTCTGAAGAGTGCCGAGAGTGTCTCGAAATGAACCATCACCAAGAAGTGCGATAAGTTCTGCCGATGTATCGTCAATATCGAACCCTTCCTTTTTCGCGACAGAAATTACAACTTTTTTGAGAACATCCTGACTTGGTTTTTTGAATGTAAAAACTTGGCAACGCGATAGTACTGTTTCTGGGATTTTGTGAGTCTCTGTAGTAGCCAATATAAACACAACGTGTGCTGGTGGCTCCTCTAGGGTTTTAAGAAGTGCATTGCTCGCAGACTTTGAAAGCATGTGAACTTCGTCTAGGATATAGACTTTGTATTTTGACTCAAATGGGAGAGTGTGAACAGACTCATTGAGCGATCTAATATCATCGACAGAGGTGTTACTTGCTGCATCGATTTCATAGATATCGTTTGGAGTTGTGCCAATAGCATGCGCAAAAATTCGAGCAACAGATGTTTTACCTGTACCACGAGTTCCTGCAAAAAGGTATGCGTGAGCAATGTCTCCTGATAAAACTTCGGCTTCAAGCACTTTGACCACGTGTTCTTGTCCCACAACATCTTTGAACGAATGCGGACGGTATTTTCTGTATAATGCTTCTGACATACACCTAGTATATCAGATTGTAAAAGAGAAAAAAATAATAAAAGCAGTCCTGTCGTCCATCCTCGTAGTAGAGCTAATGAGGTATTTCTCGAATAAAAAACACCGCTTGTGCGGTGCATTATGGATATTGGTGGCCTTCCAAAGCGTGAGGACGCCCGTACTAACCACCTTATCCCTTTTGATACTCTCTTCGAAGAGAGCAGACCCCCGCAAAGGGGTCCTACTAATAAAGGATCCGGACAGATGTGAGAGAACGGTTTTTGATCTGACCGTTCTCTCGTGATTCTCTTTCATCTTTTTTAGAGATGCCAATAACCATTCTTTATATCGACTAGCCCGTTAGTAGCTATCTTACCTGATGGCTACTAACGGGTGCCTAGTGGTCATCACCTATTTCCCTTTCTTCCTCAAGTAAAAATGGTTAGTTGACAAAATGTCTCGTCAACATTTCCATCTTCACCAGTTTCCCCACCCTTAAATACGAACTTTTGGATACAATACATATATGGCAAACAAACAAGTTCACCTGTCAAACGAGGAGCGTTTCTGTATCGAGAAGATGTTAGGTGTTGGAGATACGTTACTTAAAATCGGCACGACCTTAGGTCGTGGCAAATCAACCATATGTGAGGAAGTGAATGGAAACGGAGGCAGAAAGAAATACAAGGCAAAATCAGCAATCAATCGAGCATACCTGAAGCAATACAGGAAGAAGCGGGACTGCAACAAGGTCGCAACCGACAGACATCTCTCAGGGTTCGTAGAGAAGAAACTCCAGAATGGCTGGTCACCAGAAGTGATATCTTGCCGACTCGAAACACAGTCAGGACTTGCATATGCAAGCCCAAAAAGCATTCGGAAGTTCATTCGGAAGCGTTCTGGACTTGAACGATTCTTGTTCTGGAACAGAAATGATCACAAGAGTGGACACAAGAGAAAGAGTACCCTCTTTCTCACAGATCCTGATCGAAAATGGATCGAGACTCGACCTCTGGAAGCTCTCTACACATATGGTCACTGGGAGATGGACTTCATTGTGTCAACACACAATTCGTGGGTACTCCTCGTCTGTGTCGAGAAGTACTCAAAGCTCTTGCGTCTTGCTCTGCTTCCGAATCGCACCACAGGAGTGGTACAGGATGCGCTGTCACGCATCCTTAAAGGATACGTAGTGAAAACTATTACCACTGACAATGACATTGCCTTCCAGAAATGGAAGCAGTTAGAAGAGGTGCTTCGCACCTCTATCTTCTTCTGTCATCCATATCATTCATGGGAGAAAGGATTGGTTGAGAATTGCAACAGATGGATACGAGAATTTGTACCAAAAAAGACCGACCTGAAGTCGATCTCTTTTGAGCTTGTTTCTGACATTGAAATGTATTTTAATCACAAACCGAGGGAGTGCCTTCATGGTCGAACGGCATTTGAGCTGATGATGGAAAAGGAGTGTGATATTATGGTCGAATCATTAGAAATTAATTTTCCGGAAGTTCGTATTAGGGGGTAGGGAGAGGACCTAGGTACAAAGAATACGATATCACCACAAAAAAATAAGTCAAGGAATTTTGACTTATTTTTTAAAATTCTTTTTCTAATTCCTAAAAAACCCTTATAATAAGCCATTTTTAAGATACTCTTTTACAATGACATCTACTTCTCCTGCCGTTTTTGTCTCCATGAGTTTCATACGTAGTTCCTTGGCTCCGTCCCATCCATTCACATACGCTTTGTAATGTTTTTTCATAATTGCAAAACTTTTATGAGGCAAAAGATCCTCAAAAAGCTTTGTATGCTCAACCATAACTCGCAATCTTTCTGAAATTGAAATCGTATTGTTTGACTCAACACCAGAAAACAACCATGGGTTACCGAAAATTGCTCGCCCGAGCATCACACCGTCTGCACCGGTTTCTACCGCAAGTTTTTGTGCATGAGAAGTATTGAGCACATCACCATTTCCAAAAATAAGAGTCTCACTTTTCTCTCCACTCTCACCGTGCCATGCATCTCGTATTTCCACCGATCGCTTCACATGTTCCCACCGTGCAGGAACAAGAGACATTTCTTTACGAGTGCGCGCATGAATCGTAATCACTGCTGGTTTTGCAGAAAGAAGTGTCGGGAGCCATGTTTCAAGTTCATTTGTATTGTACCCAATACGTGTCTTAACAGACACAGGAAGTCCACCACTACCCTCCTGCGCCGCACGAACAACTTCTAGTGCGCCTTGTGGATTTTTAATGTGTGCTGCTCCCGCGCCTTGCTTTTCTATACTTTTATCTGGACACCCCATATTAATATCTATTCCATCAAACCCAAGTTCTTGTGCAAGCTCTGCTGCCTGACGCATCATTTCTGGTCGTGCTGTAAAAAACTGAGCAATAATAGGTCGTTCTGTCTCTGAAAACACAAGGTCTTTAATAAGTGACTCTCTGCCACCAAGAAAAAGTCCGTCCGCAGATACAAACTCTGTCCAAGTCACATCAGGCTTGCCGTATTTTGCGATGATACGGCGAAAAGCTGGGTCAGTGACATCTGCCATAGGAGCAAGGACCATAAGAGGACCCTCTTTCTCTTTTTTTAATTTTTGCCAAAAATTCATTCCTGAAGTGTACCAGAAAAATCTACTATTTCAATTTATAGTACACCTTGTTACCGAATCGAAGATCAATATAATCAAGTGTTGACGTTGCAGACACAGCCTTGCGATATGCATCTGAGTTCAAAAGAATATTCATATTTTGGGTAACTTTTGACAAAGATTCTCTGGTATCAAAATATATATGTCCGCCATTATGTATAACCAAACTATACTCACCTCCATCCTTTTGAAGCAAGTATTGTGGTCGAAGTCCGACAGCAAGAACACTCGAAACAAAAGCAGAAATATCTGTAAACTGTGTCGAAGATGCCATGTATCGACCCCCAATTACTCCACCACCGGCAGTTGTTGTAGACAATGATCCATAATATTTAAAATATGCATCACCAGAAAAAACCGGTGCATCTGCAAAAACAGTACTCGTGTCATCCATAAAATAACATTTTTCCATATCTGGATTACCATCATCGCACCACAGAGCGGACGGTTTTCGTTCTGTAATGACCACAGTAAGTATGTGAAAATCTTCCACACCCACAGATACAGTATCGATTCTTTGCAAACCATGCTTAAGTTCTGCAACTAATTCATCATGGGGATATATAAATGCGTTGTTCCTGGGGTATATATAAAAATACTTTCCAGACAGGACAGTGTCCACCACTTTTTGCACATCACTTTCTGTCACAAGCACACCCCCAGTTAGTCGAACCTCCCGTATCTGTATATTATGACGATGAGCAACAAAAGAAGAAAGTGAAACAATTGTAAGTAGTGTGAGTGCAAATATAAACACACGAATATTGCGTGTTATTTTTTTGCGTCGTATATATTCTTCGCGATGCAGAGAGGGTTTAAGAGCCATCATCTATTTAAATTTCAAATTTATTTTTTGGAAATAACAGTTTGACCTTGCATGTATGGAACAAGCACGGGAGGAATCTTGACTGACCCATCTGCCTGCTGATAATTCTCTATAATCATGATGAGTGGTCGACCAGAAAGGGCTGTATTGTTGAGTGAGTGAGCAAATTTCATTTTACCGTCGTCATCTCGGTATCGAATATTAAGACGTCTTGTTTGAAAATCATGAAAATAACTAGCTGAACCAGTTTCTCGGTATGCACCCTCTGAAGGTAGCCACGCTTCGATATCGTATTTTTTAACTTGTCCAAGACCAAGATCTCCTCCACAGTTGACCACAACGTGGTACGGTAATCCAAGCTGTTGCATAATCTGCTCAGTAAGGTCGTTAATTTCATCGTGCAACTTGACTGATTCTGCATGACTCGCTTCACAAAGAATAACTTGCTCGAGTTTATAAAATTCATGAACACGAAGAATACCCTTTGTATCCCTGCCGTGACTTCCAGCTTCACGTCTAAAACATGGAGAAAAAGAAAGAAACTTGAGTGGAAAATTTTTCTTATCCAACACCTCGTCCATATGATACCCCATTGTCGCCACCTCTGCTGTACCTGAAAGATATTCACCGTCTTGAGTTTTGTACAAATCTTCTTCACTCTGTGGGAGATATCCTGTGCCCATAAAATTCTCACGTTTAACAAGTGACGGCACTATAAGTGGAGTAAAACCGCCTTGAGCACGGAAAAAATCCTGAACAAAATTCCACAGCGCGAACTGCAATCTTACTGCATCATTTTTCAAAAAATATCCACGAAAACCAGCGACTTTCGTACCACGTTCAAAATCAACCATATCGAGTTCAGTCATAATTTCAACATGACTTTGAGGAGTAAAATCAAATTCTCGAATTTCGCCCCATTTTTTGATTTCCACATTGTCAGTGTCTTCAAGACCTTCTGGCACAGAAATATCTGGAATATTAGGAACAGAAACCATGAGAAGTTGCCACTCTCGCATGACATTCTTTAATTCTTCTTCTTCTTTTTGAAGCTGATCCTTAAGTATCTTCATTTCAGCAATCATTGACCCTCGTTCCGCATCATCTGTAACTTTGATTATTTTTTCACTTACTTCGTTTTGTTCCGAACGTTTTTTCTCAATACCAACAAGAAGTTCCCGACGCTTATCGTCTACAGCAATAAGCGCTTCTACATCAAAATCTATGTGTTTCTTTTTTGCACCTAAAGCAACAAGGTCCTTATTCTCGCGTATGAATTTAATATCTAACATGTACGTAACTATAGCAAAAAACATACAAAGGCTCAATCATGAGGCTTTGTATTTTTTTTGAGAATTATTTTGAAAGTGAGTTTGTCACAGTAACCTTTTCAACATTCATGGGTATTGTCATATTCCAGAAAGGTTTTGTTTCTACCGTAATCTCCTTAATTGCTGGGTATGTACCGCCCAAAGTTTTGGCTTGATCACGGGTGAGCCCTAGAATATCTGTTTTAAATTTATTTTCATCAAATGTCCATACGAGATGAGCGTCTCCAGAAAGAGTAAAAGAAACTTGAGATGCTGTAGCCGAATCAAAACCAGTAGAACTAAATGCAAAAACTAGTTTTTCTAAATCATCAACCTTAATCGGTTCATCACTACCAGAGAGTACTTGTTTTACTATTTGACGAGAAAGAGCTGTTTTGTCAAAAATAAGTGCTGTAGCCGTACCCTTTTTTACAAGGAGTGCTCCATCACCTTCTGCCTTAGCTTGTGTTGGTTCAGAAAATGTGTACCTTACACTCTCGTTAAACATAACAAAATTCTCTGGAATCTGAGATGAGATATCAGTACCGAATGTATTTCGAAGTTGCTGTTCCAAAGATGCATTTGCCTTCGCAAGATCTTCTGCAGAGACTCCCTTTTGCACCCCAACAAAACCTCCGGACATAGCCGTCTTTGATCGTGCATATATAGTAGTGAATTTAGGATCACTTTTAAAAGCAGGGAGTGTGAAGTCCGCAAGACCAATATTATATGTATCTCCTGACTGATCTGCCTCTACCACCGCTTCTACACTACCAGGAATAACCTTCCCTGCTTTTGTTTGTTTACCGGGAATACTCACTGAACTAACAATTCTGTATACCTGTCCTGTAGACGCCTGAAATCGCGTTGTTGCAATAAGTTTTTGAGCTTCTGTTGTTGCATTATTATAGACAACAATAGTACCCCGAGCTTTTCTATTTACATTCTGTTCTCCTGTTGCAGGAACGGTCACTTGCGCCTCTTGAGTTACAGTAACGAGTTGGAAGCCGAGCGTCGAATCTACAGCATCTTTATACGCAGTAAATGTTCCTGCAAGTGGTGTTGCTTGACTGCGTGGTGTTACCCTAACCTCTGCTGATTTAAAGAACACGGAAATACCAAACGCAAGCGCAAGAACAAAAAAAACACTTGCAATATAGAAAATCTTTCGTGAAGGTTTTCGTGTATCAGAATCATCGTATGTATAGGCGTAGGAGTGAGTCTGTGAAGAAATAGGCGATGACTCACTGTTGTCGATAACAGTCTCAATAGTACTTTTATTGATAGGAATACGACCTCTTGTTTTTGGTTTTTCTTCTTCTGTGTCTAGATGTGTGGGTTTTTCAGCAACAGGTTGTCTACGAGAAGAGATGTTAATATCTCGTATAGAGTGTCTTGGAGGAAGTACATCTTGAAAAGATTTTTTTTGCTTCATCATCGTACTCATATTGTACAGCACTCACCACTAATTGCAAAGAAAAAACTGTTGATTATTTTTTATAGAAAAGAGTACAGAGTGAAATTTGTGGATCAAATGAATCAAACACACTTGGTTCAAAAAACTCAGACAGAAAATCTTTATTTACGAGAATAATCCGCACCTTTCTACGAAAATTTGAAGTGATATCCTCTTTCGGAAGTGATATAAAATGTGAGAAAATTTCTGAAAGATACTCAGGAACGAAAAGAAAAACTTGTGTAGGTACTGATACTCGTGAATCCATTGATACAAGTGCGTCTTGAAAATACACAGCCCATTCCTTTTCTATATCATCAATACTTTTCTCAACGATTCCTGTAATCTCCTGATCCATCTTATGATTCAGCACAATTCGAAGCGTGGATTCTGCTATTTGAGAAGATACATCAAGCATCTTACTCAATCTTCGTAGAAATGTATTTACTCCTATTGGAATATGTGTATTTTTTCCTAGAGTAGAATTTTCTGATAAAATGACATCCGTCCTTTCTCCAGAAACACACAACGCAAGAAAATCTCGTAATACAACATCTTTTGCACCGGAAACTGGAAGTGTATTGAGTATAGAGTAGGTAACAAACGAAGCTGAGTTGCACTCGATATCTCTCGGGTGCATGTGCGTATGTGAAAAAACTGTATCTAAAACAAGATTATATATTTTTGTTGAAACTCCAGAAACATTAATGGAAAGATCGAACACTTTTGTCTGGACTCCAACACACTCTGCCATATAATACCCGTTAACTTCTGTATGTAATATATTCTTTGCGATAATAACAACTGAGTTTTTCTCTGGAGACTGAACCTCTCCCGTCAGAGACAAAGGTTCTTGTGACAAAACTGATTCAAACTCTTTCTGTATCGTACCCGTTTCTTTTGTTAAAATATCTGCCAAAAAATTTTTGGTGATAATGAATTTTCTATCCTGCTCGATATGAATTTTTTTTGTTTGCGACTGACACCAGCTGTCGCCAAAAATAACCGTGACGGCATCGAACACTGGTTTTTCCTTGTATAGACTTGTGAGAACCGACTCGAGACTTTTTTCCACACCTGTATACAACTCTCCGGTTTTATCTTTTTGAAACACATCTTGTTCGACTCGAAAATTTCTTTGGATTTTTGGTTTCTTACCAAAAGCATATAGAACGAGAGCTCCGGAGACACTGCTCGAATCAATATGAAGAACAAGTCTTGCTGTTTCCCTTTTTTCAGAAAATAAAAACGACATACGATAATAATATCACAATACCTATAAACATAAATGAAAAGAATCTACTACTCTAAAACAGCTTTAATACGTCGAATACCTGCAGACACGGACTCCTCCTTTATAATACGAAACTTTCCAAGCGTTCCCGTGCGCTCAACATGAGGACCGCCACAAAATTCTTTTGAATATGCACTCTCGAGTGAATTCCCGATAAAATACACACTGACTTCATCACCGTATTTATCACCAAAGAAATGAAGAGCTCCTGTTTTCTCTGCATCCTCCTTTTTCATAACCACTTTTTGCATTGGCAAATCTTCTGCAATTTTTTCATTTATAATCTCCTCAACCTTCTTTTTTTGTTCATCTGTCATTTTGTCACCATATGTAAAATCAAAACGCAATCTTTCTGTAGTAATATTACTTCCCTTCTGACCAACACTTGAACCAAGCACGTCTCGAAGTGCTTGATGTAACAAATGTGTTGCTGTGTGGTATTTAAGCTCCTGTTCACCACTACCCCCCATACCACCTTTAAATTTTTGTTCAGCCCCCGCTCGTGAAAGTTCTTGATGTTTTTTAAACTCCTCTTTAAATCCATCCTCATCGACAGTGATTCCCTTACTCTGAGCGAGCTCCTTTGTTAATTCAAAAGGAAAACCAAATGTAGAAAACAAAACAAATGCATCTTTTCCAGACATGTTCTGACCTGAAAACTTCTCAAACTCTTTTTCTCCTTGCTCAATAGTTTTTTTAAATTTATTTTCTTCTTCCTCAAAAACATTTTTAATTTTTTGTTCTTGTTTTTTTAATTCTGGGTAAGAATCCATGTACATATCCGCCACAACACTCGTAAGCTGATACAAGTTTGTATTGTGCCCACGATGAGAATTATATGCTTGAAAAATGGCTCGTCGAAGCAAACGACGAAGTATGTAACCCTTATCTGTATTTGAAGGCACGACACCATCTCCAATCATAAATACGGATGTGCGAACATGGTCCGCGATGATACGTTTGGTTCGAGTGTCTGTAACCCCGTAGGCACTGATAGCTTCCATAAGTGGTGCAAAAATATCTGTATCGAACACATTGTCTTTTCCTTGCAGAACCATGACGACCCTTTCAAAACCTGAACCAGTGTCAACATTTTTATGTGCTAGTTTGCCCACAACCTTTCCATCTTTTTTTATATATTCCATAAACACATCATTCCAAATCTCCACAACTTTTTGTTCATCATCCGCTTTTAAATATTCATCCTTTGAAAGTCCTTGAGTGAGGACTCCCGTTACATCATAAAACATTTCCGTATCCGGTCCGCATGGGCCATTGTCCCCCGCACTCCACCAGTTGTTTTTTGCAGGCATAAAATATATGCGTTCACCAGTCACCCCATGCGTATCGAAAATATTTTTCCAAATATCTGCAGACTCTATGTCTTTTGGAGCATTTTCATCTCCTTCAAAACACGTCACGTATAGTCTCTGCGGATTCAATCCGAAACCATGATCTGCATGTGTGAGTAATTCGTAACTCCATTCAATTGCTTCTTTTTTGAAATAATCTCCAAGAGACCAATTTCCCATCATTTCAAAAAATGTAGCATGGGTATTATCACCAATTTCATCTATATCTCCCGTTCGAACACATTTCTGTATGTTGGCTAAACGAGTACCCGCTGGATGTTTTTCACCAAGGAGATACGGCACCAAAGGCTGCATGCCTGCAGTGTTGAAAAGTACAGATGGATCATTTTCTGGCACAAGAGACGCTGATGGAATGATAGCGTGTCCTTTGCTTTTGAAAAATTCTAAAAATCGGGATCTAATTTCATGTGATTTCATGCAATGTATAGTACAACATACAACCCTCTTTTCAAAGATGGTTGTAATTAAATATATTTCTTTAAAACTTCAAAATCTTGGATGAGTGTATCGCGATGCGTGCCATTATATAATGCCACAGCAGGGTGATACAGAGGCACAATAACCACATCCCCATAACTCGCCTTGGCGTGGAATTCCTTACCATGTATTTCTCCAATAGGTTTGAGTTCCTGTGTAATCCCGAATTTACTAATAATATACGACATGGAAAAACGTCCGAGAGTTGCAATAACTTTTGGTTCAACAATCGCAACCTGTCGATCAAGAAATGGCGCGTATATCGCAATCTCTTCTGCAGATGGATCACGGTTTTCCGGTGGGCGATCCTTCACGATGTTTGTAATATATACATCAGAACGATTGAGGTGTATGGACTCAATCATTTCATCAAGAAATTTTCCCGACCGACCGCAAAAAGGTCGGGCTGTTTCAGCTTCATTTTTCCCTGGGGCTTCACCGATAAACATAATATGCGCATTGTGACTACCTTCTCCAACCACGGGAAAATATTTATTTTCAATTCGATACTCATACAGTGGTGAATTATGAAGAGCGAGAAGCTCATCTCGAATTTTCTTCAACTCATTAAATTTTTCTTCGTATGATAAGGACATAGTGTAATTTATTTGAAAATTATCTACAGTTCGTCTATTTCCTTAATAACCTCTTTCATTTTTTGGTCTGACAAACCGAGGTCTTGTAAAATTTCTGGATTATTATGAATTGTCTTACAGAGCACGATACCCTTTTCAACAAGAGCTTTCTTTTCCCGACCTGAAAGCGATACGAGACATGTCACCGGATGTAATCTTGCCTCAAGAATCATATCGTGCAAATTCCCAATCGGAGGGTAATTCCAGCCAATCATCTGCATACCACCCTGACACGAACCATATTCGATAGCTGTAGATGTAAATTTAGTGTTTGTAATAAGCCATCCCTCATCAAGATCCCGTTCCTTGCCACCATAATTAAATTTCATTTTTCTCAAGTCATCAAAACGTGCCTTTACATACAGTGCAATCTTAAGATCGGATTTAATACCTAACTCGTTGTGGAACTTTGCCTCCACCATAATGAGTTTTTCATCATTCCATGCAACCACATCTATTTCGTGTTCAACACAAAAACCTTTAACCATTTGTCCCGTAAGTGTTTCAAATCCTTTTTCTTGAAATATAGAAGCAATAAAATCTTCAAAGGGAAACCCTGATGGACCAAGCTCCATGATTGCCCGCTTAAGCGAGTATCGCATAGCTATTGGCTTCTGTGCGAGGTCAAGAAACTCAAACGATCTTCGATATATCTCGTGAGTTGTCATACCTTCTGCAAGCTGATGCTCGATATGTGAAAGTGTTTCCTCTGTCGCCTTTTCCGTAGCACCTGCGCGCTTAAGTGAATATGTAAGTTTTTTAATATCAAACGGTTCGCGTGTTCCGTCTGCCTTTATAATTGAAATCTGTTCATCCATACTTTCATTATAGTATAGCGTCGATAATCCCGCCACCAATACATACGTCTCCATTATAAAATACAGCAGATTGTCCAATAGAAACTCCATTTTGAGGTGTTGCGAAGGAGACATAATATCCGTCTGACCTTTTTTCTACAACACACTTCTGTTTTTCTTGTCTGTATCGTATTCGCACTGTGGTTTCAAGCGAAGATTGAACATCCTTCCCAGAAATAAAGTGAAAATTTTTGATTATTATTTCTTTTGCATCAAATTCATTCTGATCACCACTGTCAAAGACCGTCTTTGACATTACTGTGATTGTATTTTTATCCATGTCCTTTGCGACAACAAAAAACCGTGGATCATGCGCTGACTTTTTAGTTATGGTGTAGCCATGCCGTTCGCCAATAGCATACAGGAGTGCTCCGTCGTGATATCCAACCACTTCACCTTGAGTATTGAGCACATCACCCCGTTTTGTTTCTATAAAATGCGCAAGAAATTCCTTCATATCCACCTTTCCAAGGAAGCATAGTCCCTGACTATCCTTTTTGGTAGCAGTGGGTAGTCCAAACTTTTCTGCAAGTTTACGCACTTCTGGTTTTGTCATGTTTCCAATCGGAAATAATGTGCGAGAGAGCTGATCCTGATTGAGTGTGTAGAGAAAATACGACTGATCTTTATTGGTATCAATGGATTCTCGAAGAACGAAGTGCGACGTACGAGATACGACAGAAGAAACGTTTGATTTTTCTCGTACTTCGTCACTCGTATCTCGCGACTCGACTCTCGCGTAGTGTCCTGTTGCCACATAATCCGCACCCATACTGAGTGCTTTTTCGAGGAACACACCAAACTTCACATACTTGTTACAGAAAATATCCGGGTTCGGCACGCGCCCAAGTGAGTATTCACGGATCATATAATCCACAACCTCCTTTTTATATTCCGCCTCAGTATCGATAGTCATGAATGACACACCAAGTGTCGCACACACTCGCATTGCAGAACGTCGTTCCTCCTTCCAGTCACACGGCAAAAAATCCGGGTGCCAACCCTTCAAAAACACTCCAGTAACGTCGTGGCCTTCTTTTTGTAGTAATGCTAAAGCAACAGATGAGTCCACACCACCCGAGAGTCCGACGAAGACCTTTTTCCGACCATCCTTAATTTTAGAATTTTCTTTATTTTCCACACCTACTTTATACCACACATCTTGCACTTTTCAATAATTGTGAATTGTTCGATTCTTAACACTAAACAAAATTTACTCATTTCATCTAACCTCAGATAAAACCTCTCAACAAAACTCCATGTCTCCTCATATCATACTGGGTGCCACGAGGTTTCCGTAGCACCCAACAACCCCAACCCCCGGCAGACCCGGGGGTTTTACTATGCACAATTTTTAGATCACCACTAATCCCGATCTGATTTTCAACATATGTTTTTGGAGCATCACGGATAAGGGTACACTTACGCATGAGGTACTCCTCAGGTACGCTGTGAAGAGCTGAGTGCGAAGAAAAATCGTACCAACGATTTATTCTGTTTCCAAAAAATATATGTTTTAATGAGATTAGGTTTTTCATTTCTAACTCCCATCACTATTTTTATTCTGTTGGTTAAAAATAACACGACGCACTTCGTCTGGATATCGCACTGTATTCATAGTGAATTCAAGATTATCTTCTGATGCTGTCTGTACTTTCACATTTCCAAAACCAAGTAGTGTCGGAATAAAGCCATGAATATCTATCGTAATATCTTGAATCTTATCGAATCGAAGGTTCGTAATTTCTCGATCAAAAATTTTCTTTTGTTGTATGGCGATGATGCGCTTCTCTGTGACATACCAGACATCAAGGTAATACTTCGTCCAATTCACAAAAAAAGAAATCCACAAGGCAAGAATCCATAGCGAATAACAGAAAACAAAAAATGTAGAGACATTAAATGTTGTTTCAGTCGAGACGACAAATGCAGGAAGCAATATCTTAAAGACTGCGTATAAGATAACAGGAAGGAATGCGGTAAAAAGTAATCCAAAACCTTGTGCAGCAAAAACAATCCAGTGTTTACGAACTTCATGAATCACGTGTTCGTCAGTATCGAGATGTAATGTTTCAAAATTCATACGCGTAGTACTAGAAATAATAAACTGCCCCACCTGCAATACCAAGAAGCACAAAAGATATAATAAAATACACAGCTTCTGCAAAAATAACTCTCGGACTCCGCATACCGTATGTCTTCCAATGATATATGAGTACACCAGAAATAATAAGATAGACGATAATAAAGAGAAGGAGAACTACCATCATCGACGACTGATTAACAAAAAGACCGAGAGAGAGGTTTGGAATATTCGGTATGAGTTTAGGCACATAAAGTTCTGGATATTCCATTTGCATACAGGAATTATAGCAGAATAAAGATACTATGGTATAATACATATACACATGAATGAATTCATTGCTAAAAAACTAGGAGAGGTGCTCGCTTTTGCCGAAGTGGGCAAGGAAACTTTTGAAAAAGGACATGTTGGCATGGAAGCTGCATTTGGCATAGAGCGTACAGCACAGATTATGCGAGACAACACAATGCACGCGACCACCATACGAACTATCGGTAAAGAGTTTGATGTTTTAGATATTATAGATAAAAAACTTCATAGTACGGGCACAAAACTCCGTGCTATGCGAGACTTGTATATCGGAGACCAGTGGGATAACCCGACAGAACTTCTTGAATGGTCAGGATTTTTTGAAGGTGCTGCTATTGTCCACTGGCAACTCGTCCTTGGTGCAGCAGAAACACTAAACACTCTTCAAAAATCCCTCGGACACGACGACCTTGTGAGTATCGCTACGTCAGGCGTAGAACTCCACCATGGAATCTTCCATGAAGCGTCAACTCACCTTCACCATGTGGGTAGTGACAAAGCAAATCCACATATAGTTCCAAACCCTACAAACAGCACCCTCCGCGAGAAACTGTAATCCCACTCGGCACATTTGACTTACTTCCCTCTTGTATGCTTTAATTAGTTTTCTGCCGGCCATGGCCGGTTTTTGAATAAAAGAGTGTGTGTAATAATCTCTTTTTCACCAGCATATTTCCGTCACCAGAATATTCGTTTGCTAGCGAATTTCTTCAATCCTTACAGGATCGGTACACCTTTCACATCTGACTACAGAAGATCAAGGTCTTGCGAAAGTGTCACACACTTTCTCACTCCCGTCTTCACGCGGTCCGGGATGTGCCGGAAACATACTGGATTCAACGAGATTATTACATTTATAAATTAGCATTTAATACAGTCAGAGGATTTTTGAACAAGGTCGCGTATAAAATTAAAAAAGAATTTGAGCTTGCCTTGATTGCGCAAGTGAAAATTATTTTTTAATTTTAGACGATGAGATTGTTTAAAAAGACCTGATTACACATATGGAGATACGAAACATCGCAATAATAGCCCACGTCGACCACGGCAAAACAACCCTCACTGACGCACTCATGCGCCAAACAGGGATGGTAACTGCTGAAAATGTATCTATGGATTCCAATGCACTCGAACAAGAGCGCGGTATTACCATTTATGCAAAAAACACCTCTGTATACTACAAAGGTACCAAAATCAATATCGTGGACACTCCGGGCCACTCCGACTTCGGTTCAGAAGTTGAGCGAGTACTCCGATCTATCGACACAGTGCTTCTCCTTGTTGATGCACAGGAAGGCCCGATGCCTCAGACACGTTTCGTGCTCAAAAAATCTCTTGAACTCGGTATCAAGCCGATCGTAGTACTTAACAAAATCGACAAACCTGCAGCTAGACCTGACGAAGTGCACGAAATGGTACTTGAACTTTTTCTTGAACTCGGTGCAAATGACGACCAGCTCGACTTCACTACCGTGTACGCTATTGGCCGTGAAGGTATTGCTAAAATGAACCTCACTGACGAATCAAAGGACCTCACACCACTTCTCGACACCATCATGAAAGAAGTGCCTCCTGCTACGGGAGACGTCACACTGCCTGCCCGACTTCAATCATTTAACCTCGGATACGACAACTTTCTTGGAAGACTTGCTGTCTGTCGTGTATACGAAGGTACTATTAAAGTTGGTGAAAATGTCTTCGTCAAACAGCATGATGGTCAAACAGTGCCAGGCAAAATCACAAAACTTTTCAGTTTTGAAGGTATTAAACGAGTAGAAACTCCAGAAGCAATCGCTGGAGATATTGTTATGGTTGCCGGACTCCCTACGGTTTATATTGGAGACACTATTTGCAAAGATGCAGAAGCTATTTCCCTTCCATCTATCAATATCGACGAACCAACCATCTCCCTTAATTTCCTTGTAAATGACTCACCATTTGCTGGACGTGAAGGCAAGTTCGTAACCGGACGACAGATTCGTGAGAGACTTGAAAAAGAGCTTGAAATCAACGTTGGTCTTAAAGTAGACTGGAACAACAACGAATTCTACACGGTCTATGGTCGTGGAGAACTCCATATCGCAATTCTCCTTGAAAACATGCGACGCGAAGGATACGAAATGCAGGTGTCTCAACCACAGGTAATCATCAAAGAAGTCGACGGAGTAAGGTCTGAGCCATTTGAGGAAGTAACAATTGACGTTTCCGATGAGCTTGCAAGTTCTATTATTTCTAAACTGACAGAACGTCGAGGACTCCTCACAAACGTTAAACAAGGTCACGGCGTTCAACGCATGATGTTTGAAATCCCCACTCGAGGACTACTCGGATACCGAGGACAGTTCATTGTCGACACTCGTGGTCAGGGAATTCTCTCAAGTCGTTTTATCGAATTCCGAGAATACGTAGGTGATATCAAACGAACTTCATATGGATCAATGGTTTCAATGGCAAAAGGAAAGGTTCTCGCCTTTGCACTCGACAACTTGCAACAACGCGGAACTCTATATGTGGAGCCGGGTGTAGAAGTGTACGAGGGTATGGTAATCGGTAACGTATCAAAAGGTGAAGACCTTTCCGTAAACCCTACAAAAGGCAAGCAACTTACAAACATGCGATCTTCTAGTTCCGACGGTTCTGTTTATCTTGCTGCTACTGTAAAACTTGATATCGAAAAAGCCATGGAAGTTATGTCTGGAGATGAATACATCGAAATAACTCCAAAGTCTGTGCGTCTCCGAAAGAAGACGATGAAGAAATAATTTCCAGGTATTAAAATACCTCAAAAAATAATCACAATATAAAACACGAAACCCCTAGTCATCACGACTAGGGGTTTTTGCTATGCAACGGGCGGTTGGACCACCTCCTTTCCGCAGGAGATCAACCAGAATGGGATCTCGACTCCTGGCATAAGTATAATCCTGTGTAATTTTTTTGCAATAAAGAACCCCAGTCTCCGCAAAATGCGAAAACTGGGGAAAATAGAAAAATACTAGTACTGCCTATGAGCACGCTTTCCGGGTGCCCTTTTCACAGTCGCTTTCTTCCGAAACCGGAACGGACAAGTACCAGCGGGAGCATGGATCTCCCGCAAAAGACTTAGGACGACTAGATCGTCCGTCTTGGCAATCATCACCCTCTTGACATCTTGGGGGTCGAATTTCCCGGCCCCATTGACCATCCTGGAGATGGTCAATGTACTCACGCCGGAGATTATTGAATACGCCTTGATTTTACCAATCCCGCCGATTTCTTGGGAAATAATTTTTCCCAATTTGTACTTTGCAGTACGTTGGGTAGCCGTCACTTTATTTTGCAAATTTTTCTCTCCTCAGGCTGAGTTTACTATCCTCACTTATTCAACCACTAACCCAAAAATAATGCAAGTTGCTACTTTTCTAGTCCAAACTCTCCGACCGATTTCCGCACGATATGAAAAGTTATTGCAGTTGTTTCGAAAGAACGCGCTAGGTCGGAAACAAACTGTCGAACGTAGAAACCACTACCAACATGGCAAGAAATTGTGTCCACTGTGAATATATTTTCTGTTCGAGAACTTAAGACCTCCCTCCATTTCCCCACAATCTCTTTCTGTCTGAAGTCCCCATTCACCAAAGCAATTCTTCTTTCAATTTCTGCAAGCAATTCCTTTCCTATTATTTTTTTACGATCCACAAACACAATTGGCTCCATAATCTCTACTTCATGTATAGGAATTTCGATCTCACTTATTTTTCCTTCTCGTGCCCATTGAAATAAAGATTTTCCACGAACCGGTTGTGATGAATACGCCGGATATTTCTGTTCAAACTTTCCAACTGTTTTCTCTAAAACATCTTTCACATCTTGAATAGTGGGGATGACGGGTGAAATACCAGAAACCAAACCAAGAAGGTCCAGAGTGTCCGTTTCAACCCCCCAGAGCACCTGTGCTTCGTACCCCTTCGGCAATCCCAGATACCTATCCTTTTGAGCAATACTCTCGCCAGAAAGCGCCACAAGCACTCCTTCAGCCATTGGATCAAGCCTACCTGCGTATGTAAGAGGTATATGGGCTATTTCTGGTTTTTCCCTTTTAAACCGCTCTAGACACTCCCGAGGGGTTTCTCCCAAGTTTTTATATAGCACATGCACACCTGACTGTTTTTCTATCTGTTTTTCTTGTGAGTTATTCATATTTTAGGTACACTATAGCAACTAAATACGTAAATATGCGAATCTAAGAAAATTTTGTTTTTTGTAAATTTTTCAAACCGTCGGAGCCGGGCAGGTGGAGGGCCGAGGAAAATTTTCACCAGAAAATTTATCCGTGTTTGAAAAAGTTGCAAGAAATAAAAAATTTTGTTTTTCTTATTACAACAATGACCCAAAAAATCTCAACAGAATCATATAAAGGTGTACGTGACTTTTATCCTGAAGACCTTTTCATCCAAAAACACATTTTCTCCATATGGCGTTCTGTGGTCGAAAGTTTTGGATATGTTGAATACAACGCATCTGTACTTGAAGACGCAAACCTGTATAAGGCTAAGTCTGGCGAGGAAATCGTAAATGAACAAACATACACCTTCACTGATCGTGGTGACAGGGAGGTAACACTCCGACCAGAAATGACTCCAACTGTTGCCCGCATGGTCGCATCAAAAAGCAAAGAACTCGTATTTCCACTCCGCTGGTATTCAATCCCCAACCTCTTTAGGTACGAAAAACCTCAACGAGGCAGACTTCGTGAACACTGGCAACTCAACGTTGACTTGTTCGGAGTAGAAAGTACAGATGCAGACACCGAAATTATTTCTATTGCATACAAAATCATGCGCGGACTTGGTGCAACAGATAATGACTTCCAGATAAAAATAAACAGCCGTAAGATTCTTAATGATATATATGCACATTTCAACATCTCAGAAGAAAAATCGTATACTCTTTCAAAAATTATAGACAAAAAAGATAAAATTTCTGAAGACGTTTTTCGAGATTCAATTCGAGAAACTATTGGAGATATTACAGACGACTTCATACGAGTCATCACAAACAACGAACGTCTCATCGCAACTCTTGGAAGTGAAAACGAAAACACGAAAGAACTCATTACACTCATCGAAAAACTCAACGCACTTGGGATTACAAACATTGTATTTGATACGACACTCATGCGTGGATTCGACTACTATACAGGTATCGTCTTTGAAGTATTCGACACAAACTCAGATAATCGACGGTCTATTTTTGGAGGTGGTCGGTATAATGACCTTCTCGACATATTCGGAGCAGACAAAGTTCCTGCTATAGGTTTCGGAGCAGGAGATGTAACCGCGCAAGACTTCCTTGAAACACACAATCTTTTACCTAAATACGCACCCACAGCACAAGTATATATATGTGTACTTAAAGACGATCTTCGGGATCACGCAGGTAAACTCGCAGACACTCTACGCGAAAAAGGTGTTTCTGTAGCAATAGATTTGAGTGGTAAAAAAGTCGGTGACCAGATGAAAATCGCCCACAAACAATCCATCCCATTTGTAATCGTCATTGGAGAAGACGAAGTCATCTCTGGCACATACCCAGTCAAAAATATGGACAGTGGTGACGAAGTGAAAGTAAAGATGGAAGAAATAGCACACATAATACTGAAATAATGAGGAAAATCGTATTCGATATCGAGACTCGAAATATTTTTCAAGATGTTGGATCTTCGGACCCGGCAGATCTCGACATTTCTCTTGTCGGTCTGTACGACTACGAGACAAACTCCTACGATAGTTTTCTTCAGGAGGATTTCCCTCGTATGTGGCCCATCCTAGAAAAAGCCGATCTTCTTATCACCTATAACGGTGACCATTTTGACATACCACTACTCAACAAATATTACAAAAAGGCAGAACGTGGAGATCTTTCTAAATTCCGCTCGCTCGACCTGCTCAAAGAAATAAAAAACTCGTATGGTAGAAGAATGAAGCTCGACCAAGTTGCTGAAGGTACTTTTGGTATCAACAAAAGTGGTGGAGGTCTTGATGCGGTTGTCTGGTGGCGTGCTGGAGAAATTGAAAAGATACGTAAATACTGCCTCGACGACGTACGCATCACTAAAGATGTATACGAATTTGCAGTGAAAAACAAAAAACTCATGTTCAAAGAAGGATCATTTGTAAAAGAAATTAAACTCGACACAAAACACTGGGAACCTGTGGAAGAAATAAAAACGCAAAGCTTGTTCTAATGCATAAAAAATCCGCTGGGCACCACCCATTGCATGTGCGTAAATTCTTCTCAAATTCACCTCCAAAAAATATTTAATCACAACCAAAGCAACAATACAATAGCGACAACTACACGATACATAATGAAAATGTTGAGGTTGTGTGTTTTGAGATATTTAAGAAGAAAATTAATGGACACGAGTCCAACTATAAATGCCGTGATGGATCCAAAAAGAAGTGGTGTTCCGAAACCGGGCAAAAACAACTCATGACGAACATCTACAAGCTTCTTGAGTCCTGCACCGAAAAGCACTGGCAGTGACAAGAGAAAACTAAACCGTGTTGCCTCTTCCTGAGAAAGCCCTGCAAAAAGTCCTCCGGAAATAGTAGCTCCGGAACGCGAAATACCTGGAACAAGCGCAATGCATTGAAAAAAACCAATCATGACGCCTCTTGAGATGGAGACTGCCCGATTTCCCACAGAACCTATGGGAATTTTTAACACCTTTTGAGAATACCATTGCGCAACATACATAAGAATACTGCCGAGGATGAGAGTGAGTGCCACGAGCTTGGTATTACGAAACACTGTTTCCATCTGACTCTCAAGAAGCAGTCCAAACACAACAGCGGGAATAGTTCCGAGCAGAATAGCGTACAAAAGAGTTCTCTCTTTTTGAAGAACATTTTGTTTTGTGACGACCCCCCATGCGGTCTGCACAAGCCTCAAAATATCCTTCCAAAAATAAACTAGGAGCGCACACGATGCAGCAAGTTGCAATACAGCATCAAATGCAAGTCCTCCGGGATGGTTTTGCCCGAGAATACTACGAACGATAATGAGATGGCCTGACGAAGAAACCGGTATGAATTCGGTTGCTCCTTCAATAAATCCGAGAATAATTGCGACGAAAGCTGTCATACGCTATAATATTAGCATATTAATAACAGTCGGGAGAAGTAGGATTAGAAAAATCCGTTTTCTTTTAATCATTAATTATTTATACCAATGGATTCAAACAAACTCGCAATACCGCTTGCTATCATAGTCGCCGGAGGACTTATGGCGGGAGCATTATATTTTTCAAACATGCAGGCGACTAAACAAGCCGTAAAAGCACAGCCTCTACAAGCTGGCACAAAAACTGTAACCGGTGAACCTCGAGCTGTTACCAAAGACGACCACATTCTTGGTAATCCAAATGCGGATGTTATCATTATTGAATACTCAGATACAGAATGTCCATTCTGTAAGGTGTTCCACCCGACACTACAGCGTATTGTAGATGAGTATGGCAAAGACGGCCGAGTCGCATGGGTATACAGACATTTCCCTATTGACCAACTTCACGCTAAAGCTCGCACACAAGCAGAAGCCACAGAGTGTGCGCATGACCAAGGAGGAAATGCTAAATTCTGGGCATATCTCAACATGATCTACCAAAAAACAAATTCAAATGATGGTCTTGACATGGCAGAACTTCCAAAGATTGCGAAAGAAATTGGTATTGATGTAAACGAATTTAAAGAATGTCTCTCATCAAGGAAGTTCAAAGACAAAGTAGAAAAAGACTACCAAGACGGCATTACAGCTGGTGTACGAGGAACACCACACTCAATACTCATTACAAAAGATGGAGTTAAAACACCCATCGGAGGAGCAGCGTCGTACGACAGTGTAAAGTCAGCAATCGACGCACTACTTGCTCAATAGTTAGATTTTCTCTTCGAGTAAATCTTCTTCGAACTGGATACAGCCCTCTACAGTAGGGCTGTATTTTGTTATATCTGGAAAATCAAGAGTGTAAATTTTCTTGTACACCACTTGGATGAGTCGAGAAAGTCTTTCTATTTCGACAGTGTCGTATGCGAGAGTAAGTTTGTGAAATGATCCTGATACAGGCTCAAGAAACTCAAGCATCCCAGCAGAAACATTATACAGAGCGAAGTCTTTAGAATTTTTGAGAAGAATATGATAGAACAGTAATTGACGCTTATAGTTATGTAGTTGAATTTTCTCTTCGGCTTGTTTCCCCTCCCAACTCATCTTTGCTTTTCCTGTCTTCCAATCTGTCACCGTGATGTTGTTTCCATCTATATGTATTTTATCTATTTTACCTGTGATATGAACAAGCCCTTCAGACTCATTCTCACCGAGTACCACACCCTGATGTTTAAAATCAGTCTCAATTTTATCTTGAGGATTAATATTTCCTGATTCTTTTTCCATGTAGATCATGAGAGACATAACACCTCGTTCTATTTGAACTGCCTGATCAACAGGGTGTAGTCTGCCCGCTTGGATAGACTTAGAAAAAAATCGGGAGATGTTTTCTGCGGTCGGCAAAATTGTTTCTTTGCGTACATACGCATACACATACTGGAGTGTACTGTGCATTGCAGTCCCATACACACTCGAAACTGTCTTGGCTTGTGGAAACCGAAGCAGATTTTGTTCAAGAAAAACCTGCGGACCACCCCGAGACACATCAAGAAAATTATTAAGATGTGTCACAGACATACTATACTGCGAAGTGATGTTTTTCAGTATCGAGATCTCACTGCCCACATACGGTTTCGAGGTAAGACTTTCGACATGTACTTCTAAGGGATGTGTAGTGTTATCAGCAGAACTTATCGCAAGCTTTTCGAACTGCTCAAGGAAAGGCGTCAAAAATTCGACAGGAAGTGTTGCTTTACCGTTAGTGCGGGATTCGTGGTTTGTAATATACAAAGTGTGTTTTGCACGTGTAAGAGCAACGTACAGCAGTCGCAATTTATCGTCTCGAGAATCAGCACCTGGTCGTGCGGTGATATTTTTAGGAAATGATAGTTTATCAGGCACACCTCGAGAACTCCACACGTCTTCTGTAGCGGAAATAACAAACACTACATCGAACTCAAGACCTTTTGCTTTGTGAGATGTGAGAAGTGTCACGGCTTGTTCTCCAGAGACAAACGGACTCGTATCAAGAAGTTCCATATTATTTTTCTCGTGAGTATCAACAAAGGCAATACAGTCAGCAACAGAAATTACTTTACCTTGTTTATATTCACGAAGTGCTCCAATAAATATTTTAAGTGACGAAAGAAATGAAATATATTCTGATTTTGTACTATTAAAACTTTCAGAACTGAAATAATATCTACGAAATGGAGATGTCATACTACTATTCTCCTGTGTAGTTTCAGAAAATACATCATCTTCATATTCAGTATCAACTACTGCAACAACTCGACTGCCGATGAGTATGTCGAGCACTCTCTCGAGCGGTAAGGACTGTGATTGTATACCAACATCAAGAAGAAACTGTGCAATGTTTCTAACTCGCTCATCATGAAAATGCAACATTGTTTCCATCCACATATTTCTTCCCTGTCTATTTGCCTCCAGAGATAGTTCCCATACCAAAGCTCGTGGAATACCCCAAAATGGGAAGCTGAGAATCTCGGGTAAATATTCATCCGCAACATCTGTATCACCCCGAGCAATGGTCCCAACAAAACGAACAAGTGTCACTATCTCTCGAATAAGAATATCCTTAAGGACGTCGTGTCGTTTCTCATACGAAACTGCAATGTTACGTTCGTAGAAAAAAGGAACAAGGTGTTCTAGGTTGCTATGTTTGCGAGAAATCACTGCAATGTTCTGCGCTGGAACACCTGACTGTATAAGACGTTGTATTTCTGTAGCTATGTACTGATACTCATGCAGTTCTGTTTGCAGTGTTTTCATATGCACCTGACCATCAGAAAGGTTTACATTGCCAGGAACGATACGCTTCTTTATATGAGGTAACAGCGTGCGGAGACTCTGAGTACCTTGTGAGATAACCTTTTCTGAGACATCCAAAATATTTTTTGTCGAACGATAATTTGTGGCGAGTGTTATGATCTCTGGTCTACTGAAACGCTCCGTAAACGAGAGAATGTTTGCTACTTCCGCCCCCTGAAACTTATAAATTGCCTGGTCATCATCACCCACAACCATAATATTAGGACGACCTTCGTGCACAAGAGCGGAGGTGAGTCCAAGTATAAGTCGCATCTGTGCGTCATTCGTGTCTTGAAATTCATCCACAAGAATATACTGAAAACTTTCCTGAAGCTCACTCGAAAGAAGTTCGTTTTTTTCAACTGCCCTGATTACTTCAAGAATCATGTCATCAAAATCAAAATATCCAGCATCGTACATTGCCTTCTGATATTTTTCATATAGCTCAGCAAGTGCTCGCATTTTGGGAAGTCTCTCTAACTCTTTAAGTATAAGAAGACCTTGTGTATCTTTTGAAATATTTTCTTTTTTCCATTCAGAAAGCGGTGTTGTGCTCTCAAAAGACTCTGCAAGTTCAAGTGAGACCTTGAGAGACTCAGCAATGGTCGTACGCAAACATCGAATATGTGGAAGTGGTTGGATTGGACAGTGTAATGCAAGAAGTTTCTTGTGTAATTCTTCAAACCTACCAATCTCTTTTTTTGATACTCTTTCTGGAATATGCTCCATGAGAAGCGGTTGAACGAGTGATATAACCTGTGCATTAGATTCTAGAATCTGAGTAAATTCATCTGGAGTAATACCCGCACGTTTGAGATCAGAAATAGAACCAAGTGCAGGACGAAGAAACACGTATCCCTGATCAGGATGCTCGGATCGAAGCGGGTTACTAAACTGCATTTCTCGGAACAAATCTGAAAGTATCTCGAGTCGAGTAACGTCATCTGCGGGATGAAAATCAGCAGAACCAAAAAAATACTCCGGATACCGAGCAATCACCTGCGTACAAAAACTATGAAATGTGTGGATCTGCACTCGATATGCAGATTTACCAATAAGCCCAGAGAGACGTTCTCTCATATTTACAGATGCTGAATCTGTAAATGTGAGACAGAGAATAGATCCCGGAGCGGTATCTGTTTGTTTTAAAATATGAGCAACGCGAAGAGAGAGTATTTCTGTTTTTCCGGAACCAGGACCTGCGACGACCAAAACCGGACCTTCTATTGTATCGACAGCTTTCTTTTGTTCAGGATTGAGCTTTGCATACCGTTCAGTAAATTGAGTGTCAAATGTATTCTTTCCTGAAATAGCTTGTTTTTGAGATTTTTGAGATTTTTCCATGAACATACAATACCACACATCAAGCCAAGAAAAACAGCAGAAATTTCCTCTTTCTGCTATTTATCCACTACAACAACTTTTGATTTAGAAAGGTAATAATAAAGAGAGAGATTTGGTTACCTACTAATAGTAGTTACGTAGTCTATTGATTTTGTCATGTTGTCTAATCTTCTCATGTGCCTTGGCCTCAATCTGCCTTATACGCTCTCGAGTGACGCCGAACTCCTTACCTACTTCTTCTAGTGTGTGTGTAATACCGTCTACAAGTCCGTGACGAAGCTCGAGAATCTTTCTCTCTTTCTCTGGTAAATCTCCGAGAATTTCCTTGACTTGGTCTGAAATAATTCGACGAGATGATTCTTGATCCGGAGAAAGTATTTTATCATCTGCAAGAAAGTCTCCGAGCTTTGACTTGTCATCCTCCCCATCATTACCAATGGGAGCTTCAAGAGAAACCGTACTCTGATCAATTTTTTCAATTGTGTAAATTTTATCAACAGTAAGATTCATTTCAGTTGCGATTTCTTCTGGAAGTGGGTCTCTTCCAAGATCTTGTGAAAGTCGTCGTACCACCTGCTTGTACTTGGCGATTGTTTCTACCATGTGCACCGGCACACGAATCGTTCGAGACTGGTCAGCAAGCGCACGAGTAATCGCCTGACGAATCCACCATGTTGCGTATGTTGAAAACTTATACCCTTTAGTCCAGTCAAATTTTTCCACAGCCTTAAAAAGTCCGAGGTTTCCTTCCTGAATAAGATCAAGGAGTGTAAGATCGGCAGAACGTCCAACATATTTTTTAGCAATCGAAACCACGAGGCGTAGGTTTGCACGAGCAAGAAGATTTTTTGCTTCTATATCCCCCGCCTCAATACGCCTTGCAAGTTCCTTTTCCATTCCACCAGAAATAAGTTGGTACTGACCGATTTCCTTAAGATACATCTGTATTGAATCGTATGAAGCATCACTTTTACCATACGAATACTTTTTACTGATAATATCATCAGCAGGTGAAGACTCAAGGAGCCCGCCTCCCTCGAGAATATCCACTCCGGCAGTTGAAAGCTTTTCATACAACTCATCAAGAAAAATGATATCTTCTTCAACAGTTGGAAATTCTTTTAAAATCTCATCATATGTCACATACCCACGTTCTTTACCTTTATGCAAAAGCTTCTCCATCCCCGCACCCTGACGATCAGCCTTTTTTATAGGTTTGGTCGTCACACTTTTAGTGGCATTCATTGCGAGAGATGATTTGTTTTTCTTTTTTGTACGAGGCTTGGGTGCCACAATCTTTTTTGTAGATTTCTTGACACTCTTACTTTTGAGACGTTTTGGAGCAGATTTCTTTGAAGATTTTTTAACCTTCGCTGCTTTCTTTACTATTTTTTTATTAATCTTTTTTGTTTTTTTCATACTTCTTATTGTTTTTTCTGCTTCAACTCATGTATCTTATTTGAAATCCTCTGACATTCCTCAAGTAGTTTAAGTATGTGACTACTATCCCTGTGTTGCTCTGCTGTCTGTAGTTCGCTCATCGTAGTGGCGAACTGTTTTTTGAGATATTCCTCTTCGAGACCGAGAAGAATCTCAGTGACATCAGCAGAAATATGTATTGTATTATTATAGTAGCTTTCTGTTTCAAATAAAAGTGCATCGCGTTCCTTTTCATACAACGCCGTTAATTCATCGTATCTCTCCGAGAGAATCTCTCGTGCCTTAGTTTCAATATCTTCAAGATCAAGACTGGCCACAGTCATTGCCTTTTGCCACATAATGATACCGATAATTTTCTTTTCCATCGAGTCTGTGCGTGGAACCCTTTCGAGAACTTTTTTTACTTCTTGTGGAGCCTCTGGAATATTTACTCGTTTGAGATCTTCCCACAGTGCGTCCTCCTTGATGAAGGCTTTCTGAGCAATTGCCTTTATAAAATGCGCTTTTTCAATACTACTTGTAAGCAATGCTATGTATGGCAAAACGTGTATCTGTATTTCTCTTCCAAGTTCTCGTGTTTCTAATTTTCTCTCAAGCAAAGAATCCGTATAGAAATCAATAATGTGTTTCGCTTGAGATAGGCGTGAAATAAGCTCTGGGAGATTTTCTTGTGCTAAATCAGCGGGATCTTTACCCAAAGGAAGTGACATAATTTTGAGCTCCATTCCAAGAGATATCGCAAGTTTTCCACTTCTATCGGTGGCAAGAAAGCCTGCATTATCACCGTCATAGGCCATGATAATCCTATTTGATAGACGACGCAGTTTAGTGAGGTGCATTGCAGACAACGCTGTTCCAGAAGATGCTACTGTATTACTCATACCTGCCTGATGAAGCATGACGAGATCCATTTGTCCCTCTACCAACACTGAGTAATCTTTAAGACGAATGTCTTTCTTGGCTTTATCAAGTCCAAATAAAATCTCTGACTTATTAAAGACTTCTGTTTCCGGACTGTTAAGATATTTTGGAGACTTGTCGTCTGGAACAAGTATTCTGCCAGAAAAACCTACTACTTGCCCGGAAGAATCGCTAATCGGAAACATAATTCGCCCACGAAATGTATCGTAATACTTTTCAACAGCACCTTCTGGTCGCTTGATGAGTCCCGCGCGCAACATATCACTTTCTAAAACACCTTTTGATTTAAGATACTCAAACAGTGATCGCCATTCCGCAGGAGCATATCCAATCTTAAAACTTGTAACAGTTTCGTCGGTTAATCCTCGAGAAGTAATATATTTTTTTGCATCAACAGTTTCCGACAACTTCTTCTGATAGAAAAAGACTGCAAGGTCGAGTGCGTGAAGTATTTTATCTTTTTCACTCTTATCTTCTCTCTCAAATCGTTCGAGGTTTACACCCGCTTTTTCAGCAAGCATTTTAAGTGCCCCCACAAAATCCAAACCTTCGAACTCTTGAACAAATGTGAAGATGTCTCCTTTAGCGTGACATCCAAAACAATAATAACTTCCTCTGTCGGGCGAGACGAAAAACGATGGTGACTTTTCGTTATGGAATGGACACTTGCCCTTAAAATTTCCTCCCGCTTTTTCAAGTTGTATATAAGAGGAAACAAGAGAAACAATGTCTATTTTTGATTTGATTTGTTCAACAGAAGAAGACATGAGTTTTTAATGATGATATATCGTTACTCAATTTCGTCTCACCCGCAATCATTCCACTGGCTCGGAAAGAAACCTAAAAATGTTAACGTATATCGCGCTTAGATTTCTGAAATGGAACAAAATTTCACTAGAAAGAGTACCTATCCTTGCCCGTACTGAGATTGAGTTCGACTCGCTTTCATTTCTTCGATCATTCGTGACTTCGCACTACCTTTAAATCCTGTACCTGCTGGAATAAGACGTCCCAAGATAACATTTTCCATAAGACCAGAAAGTTCATCATCATTTCCACGAATTGCTGAACTAATAAGCATACGAGTTGTGTGTTGGAATGATGCAGATGCAAGGAAACTCTTTCGTGAAAGTGACACGTCTGTAATACCCATAACCACACCCTCCGCCTTTGCCTCTTCTTTTCCAAGAGCTTTAACTCGAGCATTTTCTTCTGCAAGGAATGCGAGCTCTACAAGATCCCCTCCAGAGAACACTGTGTCTCCTGCATCTTTAACACGCTTTCGAGAGAACATTTGTCGAACAATTGTTTCGATGTGTTTTCGTGACACAGTTTCACCTTGCAAGTCGTAGGGCTTGTTGATCTCACGAATAATATAGTCAATAGTTTTATCGCGACCTGCGTATTTGAAGAGTTCATCAATATCAGCAGAACCATCAGTAATAATGTCTCCTTTATTTATCTCCTGACCAATCTTCACAAGAATCATTCGGTTAAGAGATATCGAGTATTCTATTCGATCCTTTGTTTTACTTCTATCTTCAAAAACTGGTGTAATGTAGATAACTTTTTCTTTATCACTGATTTTAATATCTGTAACTGTACCAGAAACAGATGATACGACTGCCGGATTTTTTGGTTTTCGTTTTTCAAACAATTCTTCAACACGTGGAAGACCCGATGTGATGTCTCCACCAATCATCGCAGAACCTCCCTGATGGAATGTACGCATTGTAAGCTGTGTTCCAGGCTCACCGATTGCTTGTCCTGCAACTGTTCCCACTGCTTCGCCAAGCTCAACAACTTTGTTCTTTCCAAGATCAGCTCCATAACATTTAATACAAATACCGTTAAGAGTTTTACATGTCAGTGGCGATCGCACAACAACAGATGGAATTCCAAGTGACTCAATAGACTGAGCCTCCTTTTTACTAAGCAGGTGATCCTTTTTGAAGAGCACTGAACCATCCATGTCAATTACATCTTGCGCAAGGAATCGTCCCTTAATGTGTTTTGCGATAGAAAGTTCCATTCCAGATACAGATGTTTTTTCCATAACAATACCTTCTTTTGTGGCACAATCTTCTTCTGTAATCATTGTATCTTGTGCTACGACGAATAGTTTTCGAGTAAGATAACCCGCTTTCGCAGTGTTAAGCGCGGTATCAGTAAGTCCCTTTCGTGATCCGTGAGTAGTAATGAAGTATTCAAGAGGAGTAAGACCTTCTTTTGAACATGAGAGAATTGGAAATTCAATAGTTTCTCCGGCAGTGTTTGTAATCAACCCCTTCATACCAGCCATCGTCGTGATGTTTGACATCGAACCTCGAGCGCCAGAGAGCACCATGTCTGATACCGATCCGTTTTTAGGAAGTGTGGCTGGCATCAGTTTTTCAACATCAGCTTTAGCACCGTGCCAGATTTCAGTTGTTTGTCGAAGTCGCTCATCTTTCGAAATGAGACCGTCATTGAAATGATCAACAATCATGTTTCCCTTTTCTTTTGCTTTAGAAATAATAGATTTCTTTCCTTCGGGAATCATAATATCATCAATACCCCATGTAACACCAGAAAGTGTTGCGTATTTGAATCCAAAACTCTTTATCTTGTCGATTATGACTGGAACCTGTTCGATACCGTATCGTTCAATAAGATCATCGATAAGAGATGCTGTTTTCTTTCGGTCGATAGGACTATTGATAAATGGATAGTCGCTTGGCAACACTGAGTTAAAGAGGAGTCGCCCTACGGTTGTTTCAAATAGTTTTCCTTCGTATGCTTTATATTTCTCTGAATCAGTTGGGAGAACCTTAATTTTTGATCGGAAAGAAATCGCGCCGAAGTCGTACGCGGTCATTGAGGCGTTTGGTGATGAGTAAATATTTCCCTCACCTTTTTCACCAGTGATTTCTTTTGTCATCCAAAAACAACCAAGTACAATGTCGAGCATTTTTGCCGCTACTGTTGGATCTCCTGATCCAGGTTTCAAAATATTTTTATCAGACGCCATAATCTCACGAGCTTCCATTTGAGCCTCGTCAGAAAGTGGTACGTGGACAGCCATCTGGTCTCCGTCGAAGTCCGCGTTGAATGCAGAACACACAAGTGGGTGAAGCTGAATCGCGTTTCCTTCGATAAGGATTGGTTGGAATGCCTGAATACCAAGTCTGTGTAGTGTAGGCGCACGGTTCAAAAGCACGTATTTATCAGCAATCACATTTTCAAGAATTGCCCATACTTCTGGAATACCGTCTTCAATAAGCTTGCTTGCACCTCGAATGTTGTACGACAATTCCTTTTGAAGAAGTTGTGAAATAACAAATGGTTTGAAAAGTTCAAGGGCCATGTGTTTTGGAAGACCGCACTGTGAAAGTTTTAAGTCCGGTCCCACAACGATTACTGATCGTCCTGAGTAGTCAACACGCTTTCCGAGAAGGTTCTGCCTAAAAATACCACGCTTGCCCTTAAGGTTATCTGCAAGAGATTTAAGTGGTCGGCGCTGTGATGGGTTCGTTGCATTACCTGCTGAACCGTGTCGAATAGAGTTATCGACAAGTGCATCCACAGCTTCCTGCAGGATTCTCTTTTCGTTACGCAAAATCACATCAGGAGCATGAATTTCTTTAAGCTTCTTCAAACGGTTGTTTCGATTGATCACACGTCGGTACAAGTCGTTTACGTCAGATGTTGCATATCTTCCTCCATCAAGTGGAACCATGGGTCTGAGCGCTGGAGGGATAACTGGAATATGTGTGAGAAACATCCATTCAGGTCGAACACCTGAGTGAAGCATAGCTTGGATTGTTCCGATTCTTTTATTAATGCGCACAGACTCAAGTGATGACGCTTTTGAAAGCTCAACGATGAGTTGTTCGAGAAGTTTCGCAAGATCGATTTTCTTGAAAATTGTATAGATTGCTTCTGCACCAATACCAGCTTCGAACATTGTTCCGTACTTCATACCAAAGTTATGATATGAGACTTCATCGAGGACAGTCCCCTCCTGAATTGATTCAATTTCTCGCTTGGCATTGAGGAGCATTTCCTTCACAGCCTCTTTTGTCTTTTCATCTTGAAGAGATTTAATCTTTGCTTTGTATTCAGAATCCAAATCCTTCAAATATCGAATACGATCTTCCTCTGAAACTTTAGTAACAATATATCCCGCAAAGTAGATAACTTTTTCGAGGTCTGCAGTAGGAATACCGAGCACGAGAGAAATACGAGATGGCATTGATTTCAAAAACCAAATATGAGAAACGGGAGAAGCAAGTTCAATGTGTCCCATTCTCTCACGTCGAACAATAGAACGTGTAATTTCAACTCCACATTTTTCACACACAATCCCTTTGTATCGAATACCTCGATACTTTCCACAGTAACATTCATAGTCTTTATCTGGTCCAAAGATTTTCTCGTCGAATAGGCCTGATCGTTCAGATCGCTGTGTTCGATAGTTTATTGTTTCTGGTTTTGTAACCTCACCAAAAGACCACTCCTTAATACGCTCTGGAGATGCAAGTTTGAGAACAATAGTCTCGAAATCATTTGAATCTATGTTTGTTTTATTTTTCATATTGTTTTGACAAAAAGTAAAATGGAATTATGCGTTTTCCCCAGGATCTGATAATTCTTTCGACCCTTTCTTAATCTGCACATCGAGTGCAAGTCCTCGAAGATTGTTGAGAAGCACATTAAATGATGCCGGTGTATTAAGCTCTGTAATAGGAAGACCTTTTACAATAGCGTCGAATGCAGCAGATCGTCCAACAATATCGTCTGACTTGATTGTCAAAATTTCCTGTAGAGTATGAGCTGCACCGTGACCGAGAAGTGCCCATACTTCCATTTCTCCAAATCGCTGACCTCCATTCTGAGCCTTTCCTCCGAGTGGCTGTTGTGTAATAAGAGAGTATGGTCCAATAGATCGCATGTGTATCTTATCCTCTACCATGTGGTGAAGTTTCAAAATATACATATAACCTACAGCAATATCCTGCTCAAATGCATCTCCAGTTCGTCCATCAAATAGTTTCATTTTTCCAGTTGGAGAAAATCCTGCTTCTGTAAGCTCTTTCTTGATTTCATCTCCTGTTGCACCTGCAAACGGAGGCACGATAGCCTGATATCCAAGTGTATGTGCTGCAAGGCCAAGGTGAAGCTCGAGAATCTGTCCGAGGTTCATGCGTGATGGCACTCCGAGTGGTGTCAGAATTACATCAATAGGTGTTCCATCTTCCATATATGGCATATCTTCTTCTGGAAGAATTCGAGAAATAACACCTTTGTTTCCGTGTCGTCCCGCAAGTTTATCTCCCACAGATACATTTCGAAGCTGTGCCACCTCAATATGAATTCGCTTGATAATACCTGACTCGAGTTTGTCACCCTTCTCACGAGAAAATATCTGAACCTTGATAATTCGTCCTCGCTTACCTCCTTCCATTCTCTTTGATGTATCTTTTACATCTCGAGCCTTCTCACCGAAAAGTGACCGAAGAAGTCTTTCTTCTGGAGTAAGTTGTGTCTCACCCTTTGGAGTGATTTTTCCAACCAATATATCTCCCGGTCGAACCTCCGCGCCAACACGAATAACACCATCTTCTGCAAGATTCTTAAGCTTACCTTCTCCCACATTTGGAATATCGCACGTTGTTACTTCTGGACCAAGTTTTGTATCACGCACGTTGATAACAAATTCTTCAATATGTATAGATGTAAATTTACTGTCTTTCACTACGCGTTCTGAAAGAATAATCGCGTCTTCGTAGTTACTTCCACTCCATGACATAAATGCCACAAGCATGTTCTGACCAATCGCAGTTTGTCCGTGTTCAGATGCAGATGTGTCTGCAAGCACATCACCTTTCTTAACCTTATCCCCAACACTTACTGATGGTCTCTGGTGGAATGCAGTAAATCCGTTTGTTCGAGAAAACACAACGAGTTTGTATGTTGTTTCCTTACCTTTTGTATTCTTAACAATGATTTTTGTTCCGTCTGCGTGCATCACAGTTGCGTCTTCTGTAGCCACAACAAGTCTTCCTGTATCACGAAGAGCTTTACTCTCCATACCAGTTGCAACAAGTGGAGCTTCTGGAACGATACATGGAGTTGCTTGTTTCTGCATGTTTGATGCCATGAGTGCTCGGTTTGCCTCATCGTGGTTAAGGAATGGAATCATAGATGTTGCAATAGAAAATGCCTGATTTGTTGCAACATCTATATATTCAACTTTATCTTTCGGGACAGTACTTGGTTTACTTTCAATACGAACTTCTACTTCGTCTACGAGAATACTTCCTTTATCATCATATGGAGTCGCGGCGTGAGCAATCGCGTATCCTTCTTCCTCTGAAGCGTTCATGAACACAATCTCATCTGTGATTTTGCCATTTTTTACCTTTGCATATGGAGTTTCGATCATTCCAAAATCATTGAGGCGTGCGTACACCGCAAGACGAAGAACGAGACCAATGTTTGGACCTTCTGGTGTATGGATCGGACAAATACGTCCGTAGTGAGATGGGTGAACGTCACGAACCTCAAAACCTGCGCGGGCTCTGTTAAGACCTCCCGGTCCAAGAGCTGATAGAGTTCGAAGATGCTCGATTTCTGCAAGAGGATTTTCCTGAAGCATGAACTGCGAGAGTTGGTTGGTTGTAAAGAATTCCTTGATACGAGCTTGGAGAGGTTTTGGTGAGATGAATTGCACAGGAAGTGTTACATCTGTATCAATGGTAGACATTCGATTCTGAATGTTTCTCTTGATCTGCGCCATACCTGTACGAATCTTCTGTTGGAATAGCTCCCCAACAAAACGCACACGTCGTGTTGCAAGATGGTCAATATCGTCCTCCACTGCATGCGGAGTGTTATTAAGAGAAGCAATGTGTTTGATAATAGTTACCACATCGTCAAGAGAAATGGACTTACGCTTAAGATCATCATCAGACATCTTCTTTCCAAACCGTTTATTGAATCGGAATCGTCCTACAGGTGAGAGGTCGTATCGTTCTGATTCAAAAATAGAATTAACAAACTCCTTCGCATTTTCTGCAGTTGCAAGATCTCCGTCTCGAAGTCTCTTGTGTATTTCAATATATGCATCCTCAATAGACTTACCGTGATCCTTAAGAAGGGTTTTATCAATTGCAACCGCAGCAAATTCATCTCCAGAAAATAGTTTTTTGATAGATTCATCGTCTTTTGCACCAAGCACGCGAAGAAGTGTTGTACCAGGGAACTTTCGTTTACGGTCAATACGGACATAGATCATACCATCTGCATCAGACTCGATTTCAATCCATGCTCCACGAGAAGGAATGATTTTTGCACCAAAGAGCTTGCGTCCTTTAACTTCAGACGCAGTAAAGAATACTCCATATGAACGGGCAAGCTGGGGAACGATAACACGTTCGATGCCTGAGATAATGAATGTTCCGTGGTCTGTCATGAGAGGGAAATCCGCCATGAAAATCTCCTGCTCTTTAGTGGTGTTGAGAATATGGTTCTTGAGTCTAACCTTCACTTTAAGAGGGGCTTCGTACGAAAGCTTGTTATCCTTTGCATAATATTCATCGTATTTTGGCTGTGACATTTCGAAACCAGTGAAGTCGAGAGTGAACTTCTTTTCTGAGTAGTCACGAATAGATGAAAACTCTGCAAAAACTTCCTTGAGACCTTTTTCTATGAGCCATGTAAAAGAATCGAGTTGTGGCTCGACAAAGTTAGGTGTTGGCGTGAGGGCTTGTTTAAATCTCCCGAAAAACTTCTGAGGTCTCACAACATTCTTGTCGTGATGTACTCGTTTTGCACCTAGTGTTGTTTTAGACATACTCTATATAAATTTATCTCACGTATTAATAAAATAAACACAAAAATAAATAGACCGTCCCCACGGCATATTTATTTTTTACCTATTCACCTTTTATGAAATTCTACCCAAAGTAGTAAAGGATCAAATTAAACCATTGTGTCCTCTCTTCACGAAGTTTATCCCCCAATACACAATCGTGTGAAGTTAAGATTAAGTATACAGGAAGTGGATATAAAGTGTCAAGCAATGTCAAGCACTTTATTAACATCCTATCCCCACTTGATTTGACAGTCTTCAAAAAGGTTGAGTTTGACCGATACATTGATACTATTGCCCAGATATTATACAATTAGAGGAGGAGACGATGATGGATATTTTAGAAATTATTGCATGTCTATTAGTGGTGGTTTTTCTCACCGCGATAGCCTACGCGAAAGAAACCCCTCCGGACTAACGACCCGACACGTCATGTGTCGGGTTTTTACATGCATTATTTTGTAAGTTCTAAAATCATCTTGAAATCCTTCTCGGAGACAGGTTGTACAGAAAGCCTGTTCCCTGTCTGGACAAGTGTCATGTCAGAAAATTCCGATCTGAATTTAATATCTTTGAGAGATGCAGGGTGCTTAAATTTTTCTATAAATACCATTTCCGGAGCATACCAGATTGGGTTTTCTTTACTCGACTTTGGATCATAATGATCGTCTTTCTTGTCTAACGCAGTTATATCTAAAGTAGCCTTCTTTCCCACTTGTGCCAATCCAACAATTCCTGCGTCTTTACCACTATGGTAAAAGAAAACCTGATCACCTGCACACATTGAATCTCGCAGAAAATTTCGAGCTTGAAAGTTTCTCACACCAGTCCATTGTGTTTTCTTGTCTTTCGC
>Ga0163155_10000844_pt1 | contig 37750 bp, 29 predicted proteins | sample OliLakLV19SP4G1_FD_148611 | JGI IMG/M metagenome (GOLD analysis project Ga0163155, IMG submission 148611) | Freshwater microbial mat bacterial communities from Lake Vanda, McMurdo Dry Valleys, Antarctica - Oligotrophic Lake LV.19.SP4.G1 | ecosystem: Environmental > Aquatic > Freshwater > Lake >... | reverse complement strand
ACGAAGTTGCCAAAGCCAAGATCAATCTGGTCAAGGCCGAAAAAGATTTCCGGCTCGCGCTTGTAGATCTGGCAGAGAAGATGGGTTTGGCGACACACGACTTCGATATTATTTCCGATCCGGTTGTTCGCAGTCCGATGGATCTGCGCGAAGAACGCCCCATTGACTTGAGTTCGCATCCACTGGCTCGGTTTAAATTCGCTGAGATCGAACGATGGAGAGCGAAGCAAACTGTTCTCGACAAGGCTTACAGACCGCACCTCTGGCTCAACTCTTCGATCTGGGGACGAGGCAGCGGCGACAACGCCGCCAACCCGATTAAGAACCACACTGGTGGCGTGCTGCCGCAGGTTTTCAACTACATGGTCGGCGCCTCATTCAGCTTTCCGATTCTCGAATATTTTCCATTGAAAGCGCAAAAGCAAATGGCCCGTAGCAACGAACTGGCTGCCCGTGCCGATTTCGACGTTGCCATGCTGGTGCTTGAAAAGAAAGACGCCAATAGCAGAGTGCTTATCGAACAAACTCGCAAAGTGGCAAAGCTGACTCCTGAGCTGGTTGCAGCCGCTCGCGTCAAAGAAATAAATGTTTTGAAACGCTACACGGTTGGACTAAACAATGTCGTTTCACTAGCAGTGGCAGAGGAAAATCTGGCCACCGCCGACGTCGAAAACGCAGTCGCACAGATAGAAGTGTGGCGCTCGATTCTGGCACTCGGTTACGCTCAGGGTGATCTGCAATCGTTCTTTAAACTGGTAAAAATTGCCGAAGGAGAAACCACAAATGATGGCTCCTGAGCTAGTCCTCCCTGCACATAGTTTGGTGCTCGCGCTGAAAGCGAAGCCGCGCAGATCGTTGGCAGGGACTCAGAACGTCGCGCTCGCCCGCTGGATGACGATGACCCAGAACGTGGCACGAGCGCGTTGGATGGCGGCGAACCGGAACGTCGTGCACTCCCGATGGACGTCGACTGAGTGCATTGTCAATTCGACTGGTGTCGTAGTGTTCGAGGAAGTGCGTTAGATGTGGATTGTAGCTTGGGCAATGAAACGACCGATCACGATTGTGGCGGTGGTTTTGAGCATCTTGCTAATTTCCATAGGCTCGATTACGGGCATGAAACGGGACATCTTCCCGGATTTGAAGATCCCGGCCATCTATGTGATTCAAGGTTACGGCGGCATGTCGCCGCAGCAAATCGAAGGCTACATCACGTCCAGCTATGAATTGTTCTTCCTCTATGTGCCGGGTATCGAGCACATGGAATCGCAATCGATTCAAAACTTGAGTTTGATCAAAGTGTTCTTCCAGTCGGATACCGACATGGCAAGCGCGATGGCGAGTATAGTCGCGATGGCTAATCGGGCGACTAGTTTGATGCCGCATGGCACATACAATCCGTTCGTGCTGCGTTTTGACGCGGGCAGTTTGCCGGTCGGTCAGCTGGTTTTGTACTCCCAAACCAAGACGGTTAAACAGCTTGAAGATCTAGCATATACGCGCATCCGTCCGATGCTTGCCACCGTGCCTGGTGCCGAGGCGCCGCCGCCGTTTGGTGGAAACATTCGGACGATTGTCATAAACGCTGATGCCGACAAGCTTCGTAAATACAATATTTCCGGCGATGAAATCATCAAGGCGTTGGAAACTGGTAACCAGGTGTTGCCGTCCGGCAACGTTCGCACCGGTGACTACCTCCGGATCGCGCCTGTAAACACCGATCTCCCGGACATTCATCAACTCGATTATTTACCGATTCGAACCGGGCATGGACCGCAGATATTCATCAAAGATATTGGTTCAGTGGAAGACTCTTCCGACATTCTGGCTGGATATGCGCTTTTCCAGGGACGCCGAACAGTTTATATCCCCGCTGTTAAACGGGCGGATGCCTCAACGGTTTCCGTGGTCGACGCCTTGCAAGCCGCGCTGCCGCGCATGCAGGCTGTGTTGCCGGACGATGTCAAAATCAGTTATGAGTTCGACCAATCGAAGTATGTGCGCGAAGCGATTGAGAACGTATTCCACGAAGGACTGCTCGGAACGCTGTTGCCGGGCTTGATGATCCTTTTGTTCTTGCGCGATTTCCGCAGCACATTGATTGTTGTTGCCTCGATTCCTTTATCTTTGCTGTCCGCAATCGTGGGCTTGTCTCTTTGCGGGCAGACCTTCAATATTCAGACCCTGAGTGGTTTGGCTTTGTCGATTGGTATTCTGGTCGACGAAGCGACTGTTTGTATCGAGAACATCCACAACCACCTGGGTGAAGGAGAACCGCTGGCGCGCGCGGTTTACAACGCTTGCGTCGAGACAATGGTGCCGCGCTTATTGGCAATGCTTTCAGTTCTAGCAGTGTTTATTCCATCATTCTTCATGACCGGGATCACCAAAGAACTCTTCATTCCGCTCTCTCTGGCTGTCGGTTTCGCCATGGTGGCGTCGACAACATTGGCATCGACAGTGGTGCCGATTATGGCGGTTTGGATTCTCAAGCACGAGCACAAAGAAAAGAAAAGAGATTTCGTCGACACGCTCAAAGACGTTCTTGGCGGGCTAATTAAGACGTTGATGCCGATTCGTTTAATTGTGGTCGGAGTCTATGTGACCTTAGCTGTTTCCCTGGTAGTCTTCCTCTACGACGATATCGGCAAGGAGCTTTTCCCGGATTCCGGCAGCAAGCAATTCCGGGTCCGAATTTCCGCGCCGACAGGCATGCGTGTAGAAGCGCTCGAAAGGCGAGTCTTGCGAACCATTCAAGAAGTGAGAGATGAAGTCGGCGCTGACAATGTAGAAAAAACTTTGGGCTATGCCGGTCAGCAGCCCCCAATGTTCCCAATCAGTTCTGCCTTCTTGTGGACGAGTGGACCGCACCAGGCCGTACTTGATGTGCAGTTAAAAGACTCACTCAAAATCGACATGTCCGAGTTGAAAGACAAACTAAGAGTGCGTCTAGCCAGAGCTATCCCAGATACCAAAATGTCCTTCGAGCCCGGCGACATGGTCAGCCAAATCATGAACATCGGCTCACCGACGCCGATTAAAGTGCAGGTGATGGGACCGGATATGGTGGCAAACAAATTGTTTGCAAACAAAGTCCTTGTTGAAATGAAGAAGATCAAAACGCTGCGAGATCTGAACTGGGGACAACCGCTGGACTATCCGTCGGTCGAGATTGATATCGATCGGGAATTAGCTGGTCAGTTTGGTGTGACCGCCAAAGACATCGGTATGTCGTTGCAGCCAGCGTTCTTCTCTAGCCGTTTTGTACACTTGAGCCTCTGGCGAGACAAGAACAGTGGATTCTCGTATCAGGTGCAGGTGCAGGTTCCACAGGACCAGATTACTTCGAAAGAAGACATCGAAAAGTTTCCAACAATGAGTAGCGACAAACGGGTGGAGATGCCGGAGTTTAACGATCGGCTTGAAGACCCTGACACCAACAGATATTACCCCGATGCTAAAGATCGCCGCTCGCAGCATCCATTGATTTCGGACGTTGCGAAAGTAACCTATGGTGTCACCGATGGTGAATTCGATCGGTACAACATGATGCGTATGGTCTCATTGACAGCCAACATCGAGGGACACGATCTCGGGCGCGTTGGAACATCTGTGCGAGAAGCTGTGGCGGCCGCCGGCAAACCACCGACTGGTGTGTTCGTTGATGTGGCAGGCCAGGTGCCGGTTCTCGAAGACACATTCTTCCACTTATTGACCGGTCTTCTGCTCGCCGTTGTCGTTATTACGTTGATGTTGCTTGCCTATTTCCAAGCCGCCAGAGTCGTCTTGATCGTGATGTCCACGACCCCTGCCATTCTTCTGGGCGTGCTGACGATGTTGACGATCACTGGAACGACTTTGAACGTTCAGTCTTTCATGGGCGCGATTATGTCAACCGGTGTCGGGATCGCCAACGCGATTCTGCTTATCGTATTCGCTGAAGAAAGCCGCGCCAAGGGCATGACGTCGAATGAAGCGGCCATCCACGGAGCCCAGCAACGCATGCGTCCGATCTTGATGACATCGATCGCCATGGTGGCGGGGATGATACCAATGGCGTTGTCCGAAGGTCAGAGCGCTCCACTGGGAAGAGCCGTCATAGGCGGCTTGACGATGTCTACACTTTCAGTGTTGACGATATTGCCACTGGTTTATTCGATGATTCAGGCCAATGCGCCTGTCAAAGTAAGATCACTTCACCCTGATGATATAGAGCTGGAGCTGGAGCCATAATGGAAAGCGATTTCGAAGTCGATAAACAACCACCACCACCGCACAAATCCGGGTTGGGCGAAACTTTTAGTGTTCGCAACATCATTTTCACGGTGATTGTCATTGCCATCGCCGGCGGTGCATTCTATTTCATGTGGCTGAAGCGTCAGAAGCCGATCATTCCAGAGACCAAGTCTGACGTGGTCTCGGTTCAAGTCGTTCCAGTAATGAAGAAGACTCTGTTTCGCGAGGACCAATTACCCGGCGAAATCAACGCGTATCAAGATGTTTTGATCTATCCAAAAGTGCCTGGATTTGTTAAAGAGTTGAACGTTGACCGCGGCTCGATAGTGAAGAAAGGTCAGCTCATGGTGCGGATGTACGCGCCTGAATATCTGGCTAAGCGTCACGAGTTTGTCGCAAAAGTTGCCGGCGCCAAAGCGGATCTGGCGTCGGAGCAATCGAAAGTTGAAGATTTGAAAGCGGAGATGGCAAAGAAGAAAGCCAATCTGCTTGCCGATCAATCTACCTATCAACGCGTTTATGCCGCTTCATTAGTACCGGGCGTGATTGCGGACAACGATGTCGTGCAGTGGTCGCAAACCGTGAAAGCGGATCGCGAGGACATCAACGCAGTCATGAAACGCATCAACGCCAAGGACCATGAGGTTTCCGCCAAGCGCGAAGAAGTGGACGCCATGACCAAAGCGTTCGAAAGTTTTGCGGACTTCGCGTCGTATCTCGAGATTTACGCACCATTTGACGGCTACGTCACGGAGCGCAAAATGCACGTCGGCAGCTTCGTCGGTCCTGATGGAACCGGCGCTTATCCGCCGATCTGCAGACTGAAGCAACTCGACCTTTTGCGAATCGTGGCGCCGGTTCCGGAGGATTTGGTTTCGGGCGTGATCATGGGTTCTGAAGTCGAGTTTACCGTTTCGTCCTTCCCCGGAAAACGCTTCAAGGGCACTGTTGCGCGTCTGGCGAACAATCTGGACAAAGACACGAGAACCATGCCGGTTGAGCTGAACTACCTCAATCCGGATTTTCAGCTTATGCCGGGCATGTTCACCAAAGTCTACTGGCCAACGCGTCGTCCCAATGAGAGTTTGTTCGTTCCGATCACCGCCGTTGTCAGCACACCATTGAGTACATTTGTTTGCAAAATCAAAGATGAACACGTCGAATGGGTCCAGGTGCGCAAAGGCCAGATCATGGACCAACAAGTCGAAGTGTTCGGTGATTTGAAAGAAGGCGATGTGGTGGCAGAAGAAGGTAGCGAAGAGCTGACCAATCAGTCGCGCGTCACCCCGGTCACCAAGCCGGTTAAGGTCAGCAATCATGTTCAGTTGTCCAAGCATAAGGAAGCAGAGGTAAACTAAAAATGAGCGATTCGACCGTCGACAATGCGTCAGCACAGCACGCCGGATGCCCATCGGCAGCCGATCACGATAGAGCTTTCCCCGACTTTGATTTGCTCAGTCCGCTGACAATTCGCGGGATCACTTTGCATAATCGCGTTGTTGTTTCACCGATGTGCCAATACAGTTCCGAAGACGGAATGGCTGATGACTGGCATCTCGTGCATCTCGGCAGCAGGGCTGTCGGTGGTGCTGGTTTAGTCTTCACCGAAGCTGCAGCGGTCACAGCTGATGGTCGCATTACTCCGGGTGACCTCGGGATCTGGGATGATAAGCACATCGAGATGTTGACTCGCATCACCAAATTCATTCATCGGATGGGTAGCGTCGCCGGAATTCAGCTCGCTCACGCCGGCAGAAAAGCGAGTTGCTTGCCGCCGTGGAAAGGCGGTGCCAAGCTTACTCCTGATGAAGGTGGTTGGGATGTGGTGGCACCGAGTGCGATACCGTTCAATTCTACCGATCCTTTGCCAGTTGCGCTTGATGAGAAAGGCATCGAAGAAGTAGTCACTGCCTTTGAGGTTGCTGCTAAACGTGCTCTGAAAGCCGGTTTCAAAATTATCGAAATCCATGCCGCTCATGGTTATTTGATGCATGAATTTCTCTCACCGTTGAGTAATCAACGCACCGATCAATACGGTGGCAGTTTGGAAAATCGCATGCGACTGGTCTTGAGAGTTGCTACCGCGCTGCGAAAATTGATGCCGGATGATATGCCGCTTTTCGTGCGCATCTCGGCGACCGACTGGATGGAAGGCGGCTGGGATGTCGATCAATCAGTGGTGCTCTCGACGAAACTAAAAGAGATAGGCGTAGATCTGATGGATTGCTCCAGTGGTGCACTTGTTCCGCATGCAAAGATTCCGGCTGGTAAAAATTATCAGGTTCCATTTGCTTGCCGAATTCGCGAAGAAGCCGGCATGATGACCGGAGCCGTTGGTTTGATTACCGAAGTTCATCAAGCAAACGAAATCGTCACGTCCGGATCCGCTGACCTGGTCTTCATCGCACGTGAATTTCTTCGCGAACCGTATTGGACGGTGAAGGCAGAACAGGCGCTGGATCAAGAACCGAACTGGCCGATTCAATACGGTTACGCCGTTCGTAGACGCCCGCGGTAGGCCTGGGTCATATGAACGCGACGTGACTGCAACGTTGTTGCAACGTTGGTGGTTTTAACTATGAGCTGAGACTGCATCTCTGGGGGGAAATCATGAGTAGCGATCAACCAAAACCGTTCAAAAGCGATGCAGCAGCAGAGGTCGAGCGACCGGTGAGATTAAGCTCAGGGAGCTCGATCAGCGACCAGGACATGGCGCACCATTCGAGTCGGATGGATGAACTGCGCGGAAACAATCCGGGTACTTCCTGGTTGCCGCAGCTCAGCTTCGGTGACGGTTCACAAAATACTGGAAATCAGTCAGGGTCTCAATTTACGTCCGATGGTTCGATTGTACCGAACAACGGCAAATTGAGCGGTGACTCGTTTGAGCGTTTCCAAAAGCTCGGGAAGGATCTGCCTGACAATCCGGTGAGTCGCGCACAGGATGCGTTCCAGCGCCTTGAGACGTACGAGGCGCCGGACGGCACTACACGCGTTCGTCCCCGGCAAGAAGAAGGTCCGAAACGTCCGGGTGAAGTGCCTCCTGATGTCGCTAATAATTTGCGTCGAATTACAGCTGATATGGAACTTCGCTCGCCTGATGAAACCGGCAAACTGCCTTCCTCGGATGATCAAACTCGTTTAAAGCAACAAGCCGAATTGATCGCCGGGGTGATTGGTGCCAATGATGGTTTCGATACAGGAGATCAGCGTGCCAAGATTGATTCGATGTTCGAATCAGCGACCAGGGATGGCAAAGAAAACCTCAATTTCCTGGTCAAATCGGTCAATGAAGAGTTGAGTAAATCTCGTCCAGATCTGCAATTGAAATACTCTTTCGACACTGAAAGCGCATGGCACACACGAGATTCACACGGCGCAGCGATAGCGTACCCAACCCAAGAAGTGAAGGAAAATCATTCGACAGTTGGTCTGGTTCGCAACTCAACCCAGCAGAATTCGGCGCAACACCGCTCGGTGACATCGCGTGTCGAAGACCGGGTCAACTCGGTTGGAAGCATGATTCCACCAGGACATGTTCGAACAGAACTTCCCAATCGACTGCAATTGCTGAATAAATTCAGAGACTAGTTTTTGCTACTATCTGACGAAACCGCTCACTGCGAGAGGATTTGTCCGGCGCGTTGTTCTACTTCCGATGCTTTTGAGTTGTTGTCGAGCCCGCGGAGAACTTGTGCGTAGTCTTTCAAACACGCTGCAAGCAGCGGGTCTTTCGTGCCGACGGCTTGTTCGGTGCTGGCGATTGCCCATTCGTAAAACGTGCTTGCTTTGGCGAGTTGACCTTGCTGGTAGTACAAAAACGCCAGTCCATTTAAAATTTTTGCCGTTTCCAAACTGTTGGGACCGAGCGTCTCTTGCGCGTTGCTGAGCGCTTCTCGGTAGAGTCGCGTGGCTTCGGCGATGTGACCGAGATTTGCTTCGACAAAGGCCAGTGATGCGACAGTGTTGATTGTCAAAACGTTGCGCGACTGGTAGGTGGATTCGTAGATTGCTAGCGCGCGAACCAGGCACTGTCTCGCTTCTGGGTATTTTTTCTGAGCGATATAAAGTTGAGCTAAACCATTAAAATCGTTGGCGACGGATGGGTGATTCGGTCCTAGGGAATCCACGTCCGATGCGATCATGCGCTGATACTGCGCTTCTCCGAGATGGTAGCGACTTTGATTGAAGATCGTATCGCTAACTACTTGGAACGCAGGCTTAAGTGCGACATCAGAAGCCGGCATGTGAATTCCGCGAAGTGAAACGCGCTCGTTCTCGTTGGTGTCAGCGGTTCGAGCGGTCGAAAGTTGTTGCTCCGATTGTTGTTGCCATTGCGATTGTCCGGTCGATGTCGAGTTCAATGGAGATGTTGTAGAACCGCTATGCGAGCCCTTGGGCGGAGCGGCATCCGTGTTCTTCTTATTGAAAATATCTTTCTGAAAATCGTTGATTAGATCTCGATCGGATCGATCCGTTCCCTTCATCATGTCGCCGTAATCGTGCATGACGCGCTTGAGTTGGTCTGCTGCCTCGAGGTTCGAATCTTTCGACAAAATCGTAATCGCGCGTTTATAACTTTCGTTGGCAGCGGTTCGGTTGCCCATTTTGTTGTGAACTCGACCAATGCCGTGCAGCGCAATTGCGGCATCAGGGCTGTAAACTCCGTAATTTTTTTCGGAAATTTGCAAGCAGCGATTGTAATAAGTGATTGCCAGTGTGTGGTCGCCCGCCGATTCTTCGATCGCGCCAAGCCCCATCAGAACAGCGCTCAGCTTCGAGCTCGCGGCTCCATGTTTTTTCTCCAGGCGTTGCAACATCTGCTGGAGAATCGAACGTGCTTCCGGTGTTCTGTTGAGAAGGGTGAGTGCAGACGCCAGCTTTAACGAGCATTTGTCGATCTCGTCTTGATCTTTCGATGTCTTTTTGACAAGTTCGAGCGCCTGGCGATAGCGTTGCTCCGCGATGGATGGACTCTGCGCTGCAATCGCGCTGTCGCCCTGAGCCAGCAGTGCGGACCACGACTCAGTGCTTTCGGCGGCGTTGGCTGAGGTCAGCGAAATGGTGACAGCGACCAGGATGTTCGCAATCGATGCGGCGCCGAGCCAGGGAGTAAGTTTTGCTCTGTTTCTTGTCAAGGTTTTGTCCTTGTATGTTTGCGTCCTTATTCTACCTAATCATCTCGGTCCAGTACGGCATTTTTCTCCGGATTGCGAGTTGCTCGGGCTGAGTTATCGAGATCGCGCAAATTTTTGATATTGATGCATATCCGAGAAGCTGGATGCGTCAGCAAAGGTTTCCGCAGACACCCAGCAATCATGGGTGTTTCTACGAAGTTGATCTGGCTTTTGATCACGAATAAACGCTTAGCTTAAGTATCTCTTTGTTTTATCTCTATAGAACTAAACCTAACCAAAAGCCGCAGTAACTCCACTCTTCCCGCGCAACTTCAGAAGCATTGCCTCTGTGGATTTCGCCGGGATTTTGACAGAGTTCGAAAGTACAACACAGCTTCGACAATCGTTGCTGGCGTTGGTACCGCATGTGGTGAGAGAACAAGAGGGTTCCCGCCGGATGAGGCAGGAATTAACGGGCCGTCGCAATTTCGCGGCGACTTATTTTTTCGTTCGGAAGAAGGAAACGTTCAATGTTCAAAGCAAAGCAGCTGGTGGGCATCCGGGGTTCGGAGCGCCAGGCGGCGATCGTGCAGTTGTTCTCACAGGAGATGCATCGTGGTCTGACGGCTCTGGAGAGCATGCGGGGTCGCGACATGGTCACGATCTTCGGCACGGCGCGTCGTCAGAAGGGTCACGCGGACTACGATCAGGCTTATCGCCTGGGGTACAAGGTGGCGAAGTCGGGACTGCTGGTCATGCAGGGTGGTGGTCCGGGAGCGATGGAAGGTTCGGCTGAAGGCGCCGTCGCAGCCGGCGGGCAAGCCGTCAGCGTCTGTCTGAAGCTGCCGCACGAGGAAAAGCCGAATCCGTTCGGCGCTGTCAACCTCGAGCACCAGTTCTTCCCGACCCGCAAGGCGATCTTCCTGGAGTACTCTGTCGGCTTCATCGTGGTGAAGGGCGGCTTCGGCACGCTCGATGAGTTGTTCGAGGTGCTGTGCAGCATTCAATGCGGCATGACCACGAAGGTGCCCGTCTACTTGATCGGCACGAAGTTCTGGAACCCGCTCGACGTCTTCATCCGCGAGTCGCTGCTGTCCGAAGGCATGATCGGTGCCAACGACGTCAACCTCTACACGGTCACGGATGACGAAGACGAGGCTGTCGATGGCATCGTGTCGCACTGGAAAGGTCGGGCGGCGGCGTAACAACGTCTCGTCCAGGCTAGAGTTTCGACGCTTCCGGAAACGGTGAGCGCCAAAGTTGTAGACAGCCGCTAAACACTCGCCGAGAGTCGTATGAGTCAGGCTAGCCAAGGGCTGTGGGTTTACTCCCCGCTGCCGTTTGGCTTGGATTTTGTTCAACCATATGAAATAGTTGAACTTTTTTGGGATTGAAAAGACCAGAGTCGCTCGGCTCCGATGAAAGAAAGATGCGAGTCCCAAGTGACCGAGGTTTCACTGGGACTCGCATCGAATGCTCGTTGAAGGAGAGTGGAGCCGTTTATTCCGTTTTGCCAATAAGCTGCTTTGCTTTCGCGCTCAGCGGTTTGTACAACCACAGGTTGTTTTGGTCCAGGTTATTCTGGAGCCACGTTCCACTGCCAAGGTGGAGGTGCTCGGGAATCAACTCCACTGGTCGCAGGCTTTGCAGGACGAAAAGCCAGGACTCTTGCAAACGCGAGAGCGTGATCCCTTTGGCGCGCAGTGCAGCGGCCCGTTTTTGGAAATCGGCAATCACTGCTTGCTGTCCAGCATCCGAACAGACGTAGCCTTTGGCGCAGTTCCAGCCGTAAACGTGCAGGTGGCTGGGAGCGGTTTCGAGGAAGTCGTAACCACATGCGGTGGCAAGCTTGTCCCAGGAAGCGTGCGCCAATTTGCCGACGTCGGGGATCGGAACTGACACTTGTCCTGGATAGCGCTGCGACTTCCAGGCGATTTGGAACAACCGCAGGAAGTCTTCGGGACGATCCAGGAATTTGAACGGGCTGGCGACAAAAGCCTCCAATTCGTCGTCACCGCAAGCTTTGGCGATGCCGGTTCCCGGAAGGTAGGAGTAGAGGGACATTTCCGCGGAGCTGGCTTGCAGCTGCCGACCACCGATGACGAGCGGCAAGTTGACCGGCTCATCGTAGGGATAGTCGAGCAACGCCGAGTCATTGGCGCGCTGTGTGCCGTCATAGCGACGATCGCGCAGCGCCCAGCTGAAAATCAACTCGCCGGATTTGCCGCTGAGAACATCGCCAAACCAGGCGAAAACTTTCACTTTGACGAGATCGCGTTTTACAACCAACAAACCATTGGTGGTGCGATAGTAATTCGCGACTACGGGAAACCTGAGCACATTTGTGTTGCCGCCAACCGACCAACCGTTGAGATTGCTGAGCTGGTCGCCGTCAAAGAGACCGTCGGTGGTTTCGAAAACTTGGCAGAAGCTTTGACCAAGCGGTCCAAGCAAGCCCTTCACCATCGGCGTAACGGCAGTGTTCCACAAAGTGCTATCGCTGATCGACGCAACGGCAGTCGCGGCGATCGGGCTTGCGCGCGAGCGCAAGAATCGTCTGTGTGTCATAGGTCTACTTTCGAGGTGCAAGCGGGTCGTTCGATCCACCTGCGGTTTTAGAGTCGCTTCGAACAAAGCTGGCCAGAAATACCTTATGCCGTTGCGCAAAGTGTGCGGGCGAGGGTGTTTCGGTGAGAACAAAACTGTTGAGTGGTCGTGGGCGTGAATCTACTTTGCAAAGTCGGTTCAAACTAGTCTTGTATACCGGTCTGCTACGCACGCGCAAAGTGAGCGGGTGAGAGGGTCGCGGAGGGTGGACTAAACTACGGTTTGAGTATCGGTATCAAAATTCTGGCTAAAATGGGGTTCTCTATTTCTACCAAGAAGCCGTATATAAGCCTTTGTTGGTTTCAAATATATTGTGTAACGAGATATTTGCGACACGAAAGATACAAAACTGAACGCTCTTCCAAACCCACTGTTGACGGGGCCTTCGTTTCAACTTAAGCCGTTCTCAGTGACAGTACAACGTATCGCTAACTGTGCGAACTGAAGTTTGGTTGGTGTGTGAACGTCGAAGTTCGATTGTAATGCCAAATGAATTGCTAACGCCTGGTCGAGGTGCGTAAGAACCGCCAACTATCAGCATTTGCGTGCCTGGAATTAAAGTGTTTCGGATTGTGATGATCGCCGCTGCGCTGCTTCTTAATACATCAAATCTTTTGATTTTTAGCCATAACTGGTATCACGAAGTACTTCTCGCATAACCTTCTCGGATTTCTTCAGCACAGCCCAAATACATTACCCTGCAACCATCACGACACTTCAACCCAGGACTCAAATCCTCGCGTCGTGATCTGCTGTGCTGTTTTGTCCGAACGAGTCTTACCCGTCGCGTGCACAATTCGTTCGAACTGCAATTGTCTGTCTCCAGAGTGATGTCTATCTCCTTCGGGCGATGATGTCTGTCTCGAGTGATGGCGATTTCTAATTCGAATGAATTTGCGATTGGAACGATTTGTTTGAAGAACTGCGAGTTGTTGAGAATTAACCCCTAGCCGGAAAAAACAATGCGTGTCCTCAAAACACTGCTCGGCTATCTGCAAGCGTTTGGCCGCAGCCTCGGAAGTCGCTATTCAGGCGATTCTTCGTATGGCAATCGCGGCTATTACGACCGTTGGCCAGGCGAACCCCCGCACCGCTAACCTTGCAGTCATCAGCGACCAACACGACCGAAGAGTCGATAGGTCGACGCTAAGTTTTGTCCGCAGCCTCGGCTCCGAACATATACGTTTGCAACACTTTGTTTGAGACGTCATTTCGCCGTCTCTCGTTATCAGCCCACTTAAACTCACCTGGAGAAACGATGACCGAAGCCACCCAGCAGAACCCCGCCCCGTCCGCCCGCCCGCACAATGCAGGCACCGAGCGGATCTCCATCAACATTCACCGCGGGCTCCACGCTGCCGCCCTTCATCTGACGCAACACCATATCGCCTCCTACGAGGCGTACGCCAACCAGCCGACGCTGGACCATGGTGAACTCCATGAGACCTTGATCGAAGTCACCGCCAGTGGTGTCGATCTCGAAGTCGCCCTCAAGATCGCTCACGAGCTCGCATCGCACATCCTCCCTGCCACGATCGGCGGCAAGGATACAGCGATGGTAATTGTGGTCACTGACTGCGAGCACTCCCTCGGCGAAGTCGAAGGCCTGCTCCAGATTCTGCGCGATCTGAACCGCCACAAGGGCTGAACCAGCGACGAGCGGACGAAGGGCAGTGCGTTTGGTCTCAGGCATCATGCCAGAGGCTGAACGATTGCAATCTGTCCGCTTTGTCGGCTCAGTCCAGTGGCAATCATGCTGATGCTCATGGCGGCAGGATAGTTAGTCGCCAGAGCATAAGCTATCGAACTGATAGCGTGACTTAGACTCGGTGTCGTGGTTTTTAAACCGCGATACCGAGTCGCTTTTTTCGCGCTCGTTTTTCCTTTCTTTTTTGAATTTGTTACTATGCTATGTAGCACATTTCGGACTGATCCCCGATTGGTCTAGATCCTGCCAGGGCCTTCGGTTGTTCGTATTGCCTCAACTAAAAATATTACCCTGACGAGCCTTTACCCCTTTTCAGGGGTAAGCATTTAGATGAGGCAACGATTCGTCAAGGGTAAGATTTCTGATGATTCAATGCGCGGTTCAGCCGAAGGGTATTGTTTGGCTTGATTGCTCGGTGTTGCCTTGTATAGCTCGGTTCTCCTGGTTTCGTTTGGTTCTGCTGGTTCGTTTGGTTCGTTGGTCTGTTTGGTTCGTTGGTTTGTTTGGTTTTGTTGGTTTTGTTCGGTCTGTCTGGTTTGGCGGGAATCTTGAATATCGTGTAGGCGGTGGCGTTTGTTGAAACGGCCCTGGGATCGTTAACGGAGGTGGACGATAGCGATAACTTGCGCAAGCGGTGCCACCCTCGCAACACTGACGGTTTGGGGGTTTGGAAAATGCGTACGTTCGAACTCATAGACCTTAGGCCCATTCAACGTTTTTCATTCTTAACAAGAATCGTCAGAGTGTGCGAAGCGCACCCCTCGAATACTGCTTATTTCATTGAACCCATCCGCCTGGTGAAAGCAGGTGACGGTCTGGATCCCAACGACCGTGTTCACTTCTGACTGCAACAGAGCTTCCAGCAGCACTCGCTTGAAGTCATCAATGAACTCGTTGACTCCCTCTTGAACAACGTCAGGAGAGAGACCTAATGCCGTGATCACGGCTTGCTGCTGTTTGCGACGTGTTTTGGTATGCGATGATTTATTCATGATGGCCCTCCTTGGGCGGGAAAATCTAGCAATTTCACTTTTCCCAGGGATGGGTCATCTTTAATTTCAACGACCGATTGGACAGCCTCTGGGTTTTGACTTGATTTGCTAACTACTATGCGATGTCGTTTTATGTGAAAAAGCGAAAAGCGAAGAAGAAAGAAGAGTAAGAAAACCAGATACCGGGGAAACCAGGGGTGGTGTCAATTCCACCCCTGGTTTCTTGCAAATCCATCCAAGCGTTGCCTTGCGAAAACTGGATTTGCGGTATCTGGTCGAGCTGATTGGCCTGCGTGTCGCTGTGCCGTGCAGGCTAATTCGTCGTTAGCCCGCCTTGCTGTTCAGTTCGAGCACAATCGAGCCTTCTGGCAGTTCCGGCATCTGGACGCCATCCATTGGTGCGACGGCATAGCGAATGTTGTCCATCGAGCGCAGTCGCTCGTAGTTGCCCACAAAGACGTTGGCGCCGAAGACAGCCAGGAGCGGCTCCAGCTGCTCGTTGCGAATGGCGCGGATGAAGTCGGCGGAGTGCTCCAGAGCAGGAGCCGTGACCACGGTGACGCGGTTGCCGAAGCGACGGAACAGTCTCTTCGCTTGCCGCATACGCTCTGGAAGCGGGAGCTTGAGCGGGCGGGCAGACGACGTCAGCACGCCCACTGTGATGTGCTCGACGTCTCCTAGTGTCAACGCCGCCTCGACCACGTCCGCCTGGATGGCGCTGGCTGGGTCGAACGACCCGATGTAGACGCCGGCGCGCCATGACATCGGGTGCGTCGGGTAGCGAATCTGGAGGATTTGCTCCAGCAGCGGACGCCGACGGAACTGTTCGGCAAGCGGCATGCCGAGCGACTCGACGACGTGCCGGACGAACTTATCGTTCTGCCCTTCCGGCGATTGGGACGGCTTGAACGCCGGTGCGATCAGGGAGTTTCGTCGCGGGTCATCGATCGCACGGTCAAGCTTGCCGTGGAACGAACTCCAGCGCCGCAGATACTGGCGCTCCGCCCCTGGCAGGATCGAGAGCTGGACCTTCGGATAGAGCCGGTTGTCATAGACGAAGTGCACGATACCGGGCGAGAGAATGTCGTTCAAGTCGAGACCCTCGCCAATCCGGCGTCGAGCTTCGCTTGACGAGACGCCGTCGGCGTCGTGGAGCATGATGTCGTAGACGACGGGCACGTAAGCCGCTTCCGCGGAACAGGACTCCGTCATCGGCCGAGCGATCTTCACGAAGTCAAAACGCGGCTCGCCGGCGAAGATCTTGAAGTTCTTCTCGAACGTGTCGTCTCCGAAGATGCCGATCACATGTTCGCCCGGATGCCGCGCCAGCACCCAGCGAGCGAACGCGCGCCGCCCTTCGAGCGGTTCGCGCAGGATGACCACGACATCACCCATGTCGGCGAACAGCAGTCGCAGCATGGCGATGCGTTCTGCGATCGACGCGTTGAAATCCTTGTCGGTGTTGAAGTTGACGGTGATGTACACCTTCTTCAGACCGAAGTGACGAATCGCCTCGATGACCGCCGCGCGGTGCGCGAGTGTCGGCGGATCGAAAGAGCCGATGTAATAACCGATGGTCGGTGCTTTGACAGGCGCAGTCGCCTCCGAAGCAAGCTGCCTTCTTGTACTCATAAGCAGGTTCCTGACTGTTGATTGTTTCGTGACTTCAGGTCTACATGCGCTTGTTGAAGCGCATGTAGACCTGGCTGAAATCGTTTCTTTTTTAGAAGCGAGCCAGACCGATCGCCTTTTCGACGGATGACAGAACCTGGTTCGCCTCGTGGGAAGCGCGTCGGGCGCCGTCCTTCAGCACTTGAACGATCTGGGCTTTGTCGGCGATGAGCTCGTGGAAACGAGTCTGGATCGGCGCCAACATCGCGATCAGTGCGTCGGCTAGAAGCGTCTTGAACTGACCGTAGCCCATCGTCGCGCATGCCGAGGCAACCTCCTCGCGTGAGCGACCAGACGTAACCTGGTAGAGCCGAAGCAGGTTGTTCGCCTCCGGTCGTTCCGGATTGTCGAACTCGAGACCGATGTTGCTGTCGGTTTTCGCCCGCTTGATTTTGCGGACGATAAGTTCAGGCCGGTCGAGCAGGTTGATGCGGCTTCCATCGTTGCTGTCGGACTTGGACATCTTCCTGGTCCCGTCCGTCAAGCTCATGATCCTGGCCACCTCTGCCACCACCAGTGGTTCCGGCACACGGAGGACATTGGTGTTGTAGGTCTGGTTGAAGCGCTCTGCCAGGTCGCGAGTGAGCTGCAAGTGCTGACGCTGGTCATCCCCGACGGGCACCACGTCCGCGTCGTAGAGCAGGATGTCGGCAGCCATCAGCACCGGGTAGTCGAGCAAGGTGAGGCTGGCACTCTCGCCCTCGCCGTCTTTGCTCTTCTCTTTGAACTGAATCATGCGCCGCAGCATGCCGACCGTGGTGATGCTGCCCAGTAGTCGAGCAAGCTGGGCGTGGGCGGGGACGCTCGACTGAACGAACAGCGTGGTTTTGTTCGGGTCGACGCCGCAAGCCATGTAGAGTGCGGCGGTCGATAGGGTGTTCTCAGCCAGGTTTTTCGTACCGTGGCTTTCCGTTAGCGCGTGCAGGTCCGCGATGAAGATGAATGACTCGTGCGAGTCCTGCAGCGCTATCGACGGCTTAAGCGCGCCAAAGACAGTTCCCGATGTGGAGTTCGGAGCCGGTTGGCCGCGTGCCTGTGACGAGGCGTTTCGTTGTACGTTTCATGGTGTTCTCCTTGACGTTGGTGTTTGAAGTTCAATTAACTCGAAGCAGACAACTTCGAGTTGTTCATCGCGGCCGTTTTCGACCGCTATAGACCGAGTAGGAAGCTCATGCTGGGCGAGAAGAAGTATTCTCCACCCTTCATCGTGACGAAGTTCGCCAGCTCTGCTTTCACCGTGGTGGTCTCCCGGTCCCAGCCGTGCGGCCAGTTCTCGGGCGCACGGGCAGCGCCTCGCGCTGTCGGGTGGGCCTGTCCGATCACTGGATCAAGACCGGTCTTATCGTAGCCTGGGTCCTTCGACTTCTGCGGTTGCAGGAAGTACGGATTGTTGCACCAGCGGCGTTGGATAAACTCGAACTGCTCCCAGATGTCACCCTGGTAGCAGAAGAAGAGCAAGCCGACGCCGTGCTGGGGCTGTTCGTCCGCATTGGTAGAGGTCGTCAGATGACCGCCGTAGGGAATTCCGCGCCGAACAATCCGGTGCGAGCGCTCTTCTTCGACGGTGTCGTCGCCTTCACCGACAGCTTCACCGCGAGGGTTGGACTTGCGGATGTGCGCCTGGAACGGGCAACGCCGACCATTGGAATCCGAGCTGAAGTCGAAGTCGTTGTGGACATCGGTGCGTCCAGCTTCTCCCTGACCGACGACCGGTGTGCCGTCTTTGAAACGACCCATGGCCATTGCGCCGGCGAGGTCCGGATTGACGCCCAGTTCGGCAGCCAGTTGACCGACGGCTCGGTTCCAACCCCGAACATTCTGCTCCAACTTCCGGAAAACCAGGAAGCTGCCGCAGCTCATCTCGGTCTTGCCGAGCGGGTCTCGGACCAGTGCGAGTGACAGCGGTGCGGTTGGATCCCAGACCGAGATGCCACCATTTGCCCTCTCGCTGTCGACTTGCTCTTGCAGGAAGAGCGGCTGACTGCGACCGTCCATGTAGCCGAAGTGCTCGACGTGGACGACGGTTTTAGGATCGTTGGGATCCAGTTGGCGAGTCAAACCCAGACCGTCCTCGCGTGCCACCACTGTTCCGATAGCACCACTTGTGGTGCCGGTCAGCGACTCGACGACCTGCGTGGCGGCCCGATCGACGGCTGCCTGATTGTCGGCGGCCAGGATGATCAGCACGTCGATGTCGCCGTTGAATCCGGCATCCCAACGTTCAACTTTCGGGTCGAGGAGGAACTGCTGGCGCGCCTTCAAACCGCCTGCGAACACGTTGCTGTAGCCATCGTCCTCGCGCCGACCGCGCGGGTTGGCGGGCTTGGCGAGTTGGTTGGGCTGAAATCCCAGCGCCTTAAATCCCGATGCCGAGAGCGAGATGTGCCCGAAGATGCCACCATCGACAGCCAGTGCGCGGAACGCCTTCGCCTTGGCATACTGCGCCGCAGCAGAGACCACGTAAGTCTTCGCCACGTTACTCAGCCAGGAGCGCGCAGCCGTTGAATCGCTCGTGATTTTTACAAACAGGTGAACGGCGAAGTCGCGACCATGACCGGTGAGGATGTTGCCCTGAAGATCGGCAAGCAGTGCGGCCCGCATCGGATCGTCGGCGGCAAGCGGAACAGTGCGCTGAGTCACCGGGTTGGGGGTGGGATTGGGTCCGGGTTTCAGTGATGCTGTTTCCTCGGCTGACACCGTGGTCTTCTTTCGACTGTGCGGGAATGGGCAAACGCCACGTTTTGCGCACCGAACCAGGTGGAAAACGAAAAGCGCAAGCAAAATCACCGCAGCCCAAAAGAGAGTTTGGGTGGAAAACAAAACAAAAAGCAGGTTCGGAGCGACCGAGCCAAGAGTTACGTGGGCCATATGTTTGCCCTCCTTTCATCGCGTTTTGCGCGTTTGGGAGTTAGTGAAAAGAACTTTCCTGGTCGTTAAGCCATAGCCAGCCGCTCAAAACCTCCAAACCGGACTCAATCAGACAATTCCGTTTGGTGACAATCGGATGTGCCTGGGTGCGTGGTGGAGGTGTGGCTGTTAGTTTTTCTTGGCTATAAATTTTGGTTGGAAAGATTGGAGTAGATCTCCACTCTAGTTTTCTAAAAGGTCTAATCGCAAGACCTTTGGGAACTATTAGCTAGTATTTAGAACTCTGGCGCGGTCGCCTGATGAACCGGAAAACCTAGCGCGAATCGTCCAACGGCAATATCAGTGCTGAGAACGGGCGGATCTCAAGTGGAAATAATATTGCTCTAAGAACAATATCGCGAAACGCACTAGCGCTGACATTGGGCTGAATCGAACCTTTCGGGCGTCTACACACTTTCTTGTTCAGCCCAAACATCTGAAGCTATGGTAGAGGTGTATTTTTTTTCGTTCCGGATTGGTATCAACAAGCAGCAGCAAGCCCTCGTTGAAGCATTTAAGTTTTCCTGGTGTGTCACTTCGCGCCTCAGCTGATCACGGCAAAAACTAGACACCAAGCGCGTTCTATGCGGCAATGCTGAGCAACCGCTTCGGTCCGATTTCTTTCTTTCTTTCTTTCTTTCTTTCTTTCTTGGCTTGCACTTTTTGGGAGATAACTTTATGAACTGCAAATTCAGGTCCTCACTGAGGGCAGCTCTCGTTTTGTTCGGTCTCATTTGGGTTGTGTGCGCTGCACCATCTGCGGTGGCACCAAGTTCACGCATCGACGGACAGACATCGCGAGCGGTCTATGAAAAAGCGATTTGGGTTTTTAAGAACGCTCAAGTCTCGAACTACGAGCACAATCATCTGCCAGTCTCAAAGCAGGTTCATGTGCGCAACGGGAATGCATGCGTAGTCAAAACCAATTGTTCCGGTTTCGTGGGCTATGTTTTGTACACGACTGCCCGAACTCAATTCGACGCGATCCGCAGCACGCAGCCTGAACGAAGCTTCCCGCAGGCGATGGCGTACGCGAAATTTTTCGAAACCCTCAGCCCGTCGATTCCGCACAAAGGTTGGCTCAAGGTTGGGTCAATCGCCGAACTTAGGCGTGGAGACTTGATTGCCTGGCAGACCCCCGGATCGAAAACCAAAGGTCGCGGCAACACCGGTCACACGATGTTTGTCATTGAAACGCCTGGACCGGCTCAAGTATTGGACGGCATGAGGTTCGTCAGTGTTCTGGTTCTCGACTGTTCTTCTGTGACTCACTTTCAACCGGAGCAATTACCGAAAGGGGCGAAACAGTCCATTCGAGATGGAATCGGTAAAGGTGTAATCAGGCTGCTCGTTAATGAAAATGACGAGCCGATTGGTTATTGGGAAGGCACTTACTCAAGTGAGAAGGGCAAGCGCATCACTCGACCAACCGTGACGGACAGCGTTGCTTTTGCGCGACCTGTGTCCGATGGCGGTTGAGTCGGTCCACACTGCAGGTGATACCAGACGGATAACTAGTTAGAAAACAGACGGACAAACCAGTTTCGTACTCCCACTTCACGCAATTGGTCCAGTGCAGCATCCTGTCAGTCTAGCAAGCTGTAAGGAGATGCTGACTGGCTTTCCGTCAACCTTTTATCACAGGAGCCTATTATGGGCACGTCAATGTCCCTGCACGTAGAAAAGAAAGTCGGCGACAAATGGGTCTACGTCCACGCTCCCGGCAAACCACCCCAGGTGGCGAACCGGGAAACGCCGCCAATCGACTGGTACGGCGACATCCGCTATCACAGTTACGACACGATGGCACTGCTGGCGGACGTCCGCAATTACGACGGCATAAAGCCAATCGCCCGCTGGCGCGGCATGCCGGCGGCCGCTAGCGCAGAACTGCTGGCCGCTTTTGACTGGTGTGACACAGGCGCGCACTGGGTGACACTCGCCGAAATCAAGGCGTATGACTACGACCAGCTTATCACCAAGCCGAGCAGGTGGATGTCGGCTGAGGAATTGGCGAAGCTCGGATGGAATACTGCTCCGTTCCTCGACATCGTACGGCGTCGAGGTCTGCACAATGAAGTGCCGGAGGGCTACACGCTCCAATCTTTTCCGGTCAGACAATTCGTCGATGATTTCCTCGACACTTTTCTGCCTACGGTTGAGAACGAGTGCTCTTGCGCGCCGGCGGACATTCGTCTGGTTATGTGGTTTGACTGCTAAGTGCTGGCGCATCGCGCCATCATCGACTGGGAGCCGTCCTCGCGACGGCTCCCAGTCGGTGTGGCTTCTGTTGAATTTGTACTATAACAATGCGAAGGCCTGCCGAAAGCGCCAAAGTTAAGTATCCATGCCGCTGTTCGGGTATTTGTCATCTGTACTGTATTTTACGATAAGGTGTAATAGGATTCGTGCTGATACTAAATGCGGTGTATACATGCTCAATGCAAATGGCATCTGGAATGGAACTGCGAACCCGGGAGCCCTTCACCGAAACGGTGATGGAAACTCCCGGGAGCAGCTCCTGCGTGACGAATACGACACGCAGGTTCTTGGTTTTGAATCCATTGCACCGAGGCAGCAATGCGCTGACGTGTGTCAACGCATTGTGTCGGTGAGCTGGATTACTTCTTGGCCGGCGCGGCGGAGTTGCCGTTGCGCGGGTCGACCTTGATGAACGGGATGGTGCCGTCGCTCATGAACTCGGGCACTTCGCCGTCCCAACGCTCGGCCTTGCGCAGCTCGAGCAGACCGCCAGCGTCCTTCAGCGCAGCACCCTTGAGGGTGATGGCTTCGGCGCGCGCCTTGGACAGGAGCTCGGTCTCGTACGCCTTGGCGTCGGCGATCTTCTTCTGCACTTCGCCGGCGGCGCGTGCGAGAGTCGCCTTCTGGAGCGCTTCGCTCTCGGCCTGCTGGGCACGCTGCTCGGCTTCGACCTTCGAGTCGATGGAGTCGTTGAACTCCTTCGAGAAGTCGAAGTCGGTGATCGCGACCATGTCGATCACGATGGCGCCGGCCAAGCCCTTCTCGGCCAGACCCAGCTCGATGGCCTTGAGAAGCTCATGGACGACCTTGCCCTTGACCTCGGGGCGCTTCTGGATCAGTTCGTCGGCGAGGAAATTGCCGGTGACCTGCTTGAGCGTCTGCTGGACGTTGTTGTCGAAGTAGGCCGCGTTGATGGCGCTGACACCACCAATGGTGGCGTACACGCGCGGCCAGGATTCGTCCTTGATCGAGTAGGCGATCGTGATCTCGGTCGGCGCCGACTGCCCCTTCGAGGTGGCGGCGGCGGCCTTGATATGGTGGACGAGCTGGGTGGTGGGCAGGTGGACCACAGTCTTCAGCGGGCTGATGAACTGAGGGCCGGCGCCGCTCTTGATGGTGATCGGCTCGACCGAACCGAACTGCGTGATGACGCCGACGTAGCCGGGGTTGACCCAGGTCACGGTGCGGCTAACGAATGCGAGACCGATGACGGCCACGACTGCGACGCCGATGAGGGCGATCTTCTTCATGTTGAAGTTCATGGTAAGAGTTCCTTCTCGATCCGTGATTACTTGGAAGCCGGGTTGCTGAGCATCGGGACGGGCATCGTGCCGGAGAACCTCGGCAGCTTGCCCTTCCAGCGACCGATGGCGGTCAGCTCGATGAGGTCGGGATTGTCGCGCAGAGCGGCAGCTTCACGCCGGATAGCGTCGGCTTCCTTCTTGGCCATCTCCATCGTGGAGTAGGCTTCTGCTTCAGCCTTGGCGCGAATGCTCTGGGACTCACCCTCGGCTTCGGCGATCAGCTTGGCTCCGTCATTGCGAGCGCGTTCTGCGTCCTGACCGGCCTTCACCTTCGCCTCGATGGCGGCGGCGAACTTGGGCGTGAAGTCCAGATTGTCGAGCGTAGCGCGACCGATCTGGATGGTGCCGGGGGCGCCCTTCGACTTCATCGCGGTGGCGACGAGGTTGCGAATGGTGGCTTCGATTTCGTCGCGGACCGTTTCACGGCGCTTCACGAGATCGGTGGCGGTGAAGTTGGCGGTCACCGCCTTGACGGACTCCTGGATGGCCGGGTCGAGAATGGCCGCTTCGAAGTTGGCGATCGTGCCGTACTCGCGATAGAAAATCGGAGCCGACGAATCGATCAGGTTGTAGGGCACGGTGACGGCGGTCGTGACCTTCTGGAGGTCATGCGAACCGGCTTTGGCCGTCACCTTCTTCGGCATCACGAACGTCTGCAGCAGGTCCACCCGGGACAGCGGATTGATCAGGTTGAATCCCGGAAGCACCGGCTGCGGATTCAGAATGCCGAACAGCGAGGTGCTGCCGACGTAGCCGCGCGGAATGATCACGTAGGAGTTCCAAGCCAGCGCAATCACGGGAATCGCGATCAGCACGTACTTGACCCACACGAATGGCGAACGAGGCGTACCGTCAGCGGAGCGCATGCCCGGAATACGGTCGAGGAAGGGGATTTTCATATTCGATCCTTGGTTGTGTCAATCGGTTGCCCTCGCTCCGAAACCCCTGAATCCACTAAATCCACAACGTTTCACACCTCTTTACTCAGCCCTGTCCTTCGCAGTCAGCCATAGGCTGCGAAGAATATTGCTGAAATAGAGTGTTGGCGTAGGAGTCGCGTGAATTCTGTAGAAGGTAATGGGGAGGTCACGTTATGCTATCGATCGCTTCTCTTTGAATCTCACTATCAGGCGGTTAACAATTGTGTTTTACGGCTCTTTACAACGGCGAGCTGAGCTCTGGAATCGGCAGCCTGTTTATTGTTTAAAAACGATGACGCTGCGCTAGCTTTGATACCCCAGGCCGTTTCTGGCCCAATGTTAATCCGGTCAGGTTCAGAGATTGCCCTTGTGAGCGGACGTTTAGGGCGTTGTTTTTACCATGCGAGCAGGCGGAACGGGTGACGGGCAATAGCAGGCGGGCGAGACCAGCTGACGGCAACAGACGAGCGACACCAAGCGGACCCATCCGGTAGGCGACAACAGACGAGTGACACCAGCGGATTATCCGGTGGGTGACAACAGGCGGGCAACAACGGCGGATTATCCGGTGGGTGACAACAGGCGGGCAACAACAGCGGATCATCCGATGGGCGACAACAGGCGAGCGACACCAGCGGACCATCCGGTGGGCGACAACAGGCGGGCAACAACAGCGGATCATCTGGTGGGCGACAACATAGGGGGCATCAGACAGCAATAAGGGACGGGCTGCAACGCGTCAAGCGTCACGGCCAGTACAGCCTGGCGCACCATTTCTGCAAAGACAACGCTCCCGGTCCGCATCGGCTTTCTCAATTGTTTGGCTGGAGGGTCTTGGTTCGTAAATTCATTCAGAAAATGACTAATTTTGAGGTGAGTTTAGTCAAGGGGAAGTGCGCTTCCCCAGAAATCGGCGTATTTGGCGCACTTGGGCACATCTTGACATTAAGAAAGGGAAGTCGAGTTCCCAAAAACGCCCATTTTGAGACGATTATATAAGGTAGTAGGCGGGTTTTGAGAGATGAGTGGTGAGAAGGCAAGCCGGTAAGCCGGTAAGCGTAGGCCGGTAAGCGTAAGCCGGTAAGCGTAGGCCGGTAAGCGTAAGCCGGTAAGCGTAGGCCGGTAAGCGTAGGCTGGTAAGCGTAGGCCGGTAAGCGTGAGCCGGTAAGCGTAAGCCGGTAAGCTAGGCCGGTGAGCGTAGGCTGGTAAGCGTAAGCCGGTAAGCGAAGGCCGGTAAGCGTAAGCCGGTAAGCGTAGGCCGGTAAGCGTGAGCCGGTGAGCGTGAGCCGGTAAGCGTGGCAATTTGCTTCCTTTCAGAACTGCCTGAAGGACGTGCATGCCACTTCTAACTCCCGAACAGGAAGTGTGGCATGCACGCCGACAAACAGGCTGGCTCCGCAAACGTTCGTCTCCTGGATGGAACCGCCGGTGGTGCCGGATGCTCCAGGGAAACGACGTCGCGGAGCCAGCATTTACCTCTCTAGAGTGGCGCTAAAAGCCGCGCGCCAAGTGATGCGAATTCTTCGTGACTGGTGGGATTCGACAGAACAAAACGTGAGTCAGGTGCTAAGCGCGCAAAAAACGCGCCAAGTTCGTGACCACGCGTCGAGTAGATACCAATCGCGCGGAGGTTAGCCTTCGTTGTCAGCGCCGTTCTGGCTGGAACCGCAGTTCCGACAGATGCCGCCAGACTTCACCGGGGTTTCGCAATTCCAGCAGTCACGAGCGGTGTCGAGGCTGCGGGCGTCGGTGGTGAACTTGGCGGGTTTGACGGTGGCGTCAACGAGGCTCAGGTGCGAGCTGTAGCGCGAGCCGAAGGCTTGCGCTTCCAGGAGATGGAATTCGTAAGTCGCAACGACTCGGTCATTCGGTCCGCCGTCACGGAACATGACGGTAAACGTGCGAGCCGGGCCCTCTTCCGGGTCTGGTTCGCTGCGACGGAAAGGTGACAGAAGACTGAGCCGAGATGGCGCCTTTTTCTTCCGCGTGAGGATGGGAGCGAGCTCGAACTGGGACGTCTCCGGCTTGACCTCAACGCCGAGGACGACTTCCTCATCAATCTTGATTTGCATGAACGCGTTTCGGTTGACTGAAACTGCCAGGCGGGAATCACTCATATCGGGCAGACACACGTTACGCGTGGTTGCCTGAATGAATGTCTCGGCGGGCACGCGATCTGCGCCAGTCAGAACTGTACAGTAGATCATGTGAAGTGGACTCCTATTATCGGTTCGTGGAACCGCACTGAATGCGCGATTCCGAGTGGCATAAGCCCTTCTGGTTAGTCGCAAGAAATCTGTCTCTCCGGGCATCGCACAAGAACGCATGCAATGGCTGGAGATGGTTGTTTTTGTTAGCAGACAGAAATCAGGGGAAGTGAGAGGTCACCAGAAATGGGCAGCAGGAAGCGAGTTAAGACTAATGAGCGCGAACAAGGTTTTAATACAAGTGTTTCTACATGTAAGGCCAACCGGCTTAGCGTACGTGCGCGAAGTTTCTAGTGTATATAGAACTGAAACCAAGTGTCTAAGCTGATTTCGGCCGTTCCGCTTTGGAATAAACGGACTGTTCGGAGTTGCCAGTATGAAGCTTGGTTGTCATGGTGAAGTTTCTTTGACAACCTGCTTCGACAGCGTATATAGCCCGCGCGAACCCAGGTTTTTCTTTAGCTTTGCCGGGAACGCGCTTTGAACTTTCCGAGAGTTTGCGTTCGAAAAAAAAACCGCATCCGCAGTTTCGCAATGTAAGAAATCTATGAGCAGCAAATCTACGAGCAGCAAAACTCATGAGCAGCAAAACCATGAGCAGCAAAAACTGATGGAACAGAAAAACTCATGGGCGCAGCAAAACTCATGGGAGCAGCAAAATCTCATGATCAGGCAGACTCGCACATCATGACTGTGGCCACGATTGCTTTCTTGAGCGCCTTTATGTCTTATTTTGTCTCTGTGACGATGCGCGAGATCAGCGCGTCTAAGCGCGTCGACGCGTGGCGGGAAGCTTCGAGAACCTCTTCGTGTCCTCCCATTGGTTTATCGTCCCAGACATTTGTGATGACGGAAACGGCAGCAGCGATGGTTGAAGTTTTCTGGGCCGTTAATAATTCCGGCACGGTCGACATCCCGACAGCGTCTGCCTTGAGACGGCGCAGCATTTCGATTTCAGCCAGCGTTTCGTAGCTCGGTCCGAGCAATGCGGCATAGACACCGGTTCTCAACGGACGTTTGCTCTCGCCTTCCAGGGCTTTGCCGGCGGCGATGATTTGTTTGGTGAATTCGTTTTCGCAGGATTTTGGTGCGGAGGTAATTTCTTCCACCAGACCGTCTTCCTTGTGGCTGAGATGATCGCGATATCCCGTCACCACCATCAGATCGCCAATGCTGAAGCCGGTATTGAGACCGCCGGCGGCATTGGTCAGCAACAGTTTTGGAACGCCCCAAGTCGTTACCACCTGGGTTGGAAGCGTCACTACAGACCAGTCGTGTCCTTCGTAGAGGTGAAAACGTCCACGGAAGATTGCCACTACCGGTGATTCCTTCTCTCCGTTGAGCTGACCAATTGTCAGTGAGCCGGTGTGCCCTTCGACGCTTGGACCGATGCCGAAAACTTCTTTGTACATGTAAGTTCTGGCGTTGGAAAGCTGTTCCATCACCGAAACACCGGAGCCGAGCACTACTGCAAAATCAGGTCTGGGGGACGATTTTGAAAGAAATTCCACGATCGATTCGACTGGTTTAACCAGAGTATCCGGCATTCTATTCTCCTTTTAAATACTTGCAAAGGTCTTTGTCGAGCTGCTCGCCATGCGGGATGACGATGCCAAAAACTTTGAGTCCGATGTGAGCCGCCACCAACATGGCAGGTACCAGGTTGTAACAGTAGAAGTCGCCGCCGAGCGCGCGAATGGCATTCAGCTGTTCTTCTGTAGGAACCGCGCCTTCTTTCAATCCGACGGCGACACCGAGTGGCAGGTTGCCTAGCGGATTGTTCATAGGCAGTGTTTTCTTAGGATCGAGGGTATCTATGACTTTGACGTAAATGTCGTTGATCACCGGAAATCGCGGTCCGCCGGCATAATTCTCTCCAATCAGTGGATTGTCTCCAGTCAGGTTTAAATGATCCGTCACCACATGCGGTACCGCTTTGGGAAGCGCGTAACCGCTGTCAACGATAACAATCATCTTGCTGTCTGAGCTTTTGCGAATCAAATCAATCGATTGTTGGTCAAACTTTTTTAGCTGGCTGAAACCGGGCACGCTCGACGTGTAATCGATTCGGGTAGCGGTTTTCAATGAAGGCATAACGTTTCCTTTCTCTTCTGTTTTTAAACTAAGCGACTCTTTCTTTTTGTTGCACGAATGATTTTCCGGGTCCTGTCCAACCGGCGTCAAGCCAGTCTGAAAGGCTTGCAGCGATGTCGCAGAAGCCGTGGCGAATACCGATATCTTGGCCTTGCGTATCAAGGCTTGGGCTGTATGCGATTAGCGGAACAAACTCGCGGGTGTGGTCGGTTCCCGGCGCGGTCGGGTCGTTTCCGTGATCGGATGAGATGATCAGCAGATCGTCTCCTTTCATCGCCGACATGATTTCGCCAAGCCACTGGTCGATTTCGAGAAGCGCTCCGGCGTAACCTTTCACATCACGTCTATGACCGTACAGTGAATCCGTGTCGACCAGATTGGTGAAGATAAAGCTGACGTCATCGTCTGCTCGTTTCTTGCCGATGCGATGATCCTTCAATGCATATTCGTTTTTGATGGCAGCCAGCGTGATCTCGAGACCTTCTTTGTTGGTGCCGGTGTGCTTGGCGTGGCTGATGCCGTGACCGACGAAGATGTCCTCGATTTTGCCGACACCGAACACTCCGCGATTCTCTTCGCTGAGAACGTCCAGGAAAGTTTTGCGCGGCGGCGGCACAGCGTAGTCGCGGCGGTCGCCGGAGAGGCGCTTATAGGCGCCGGGAGTGCCTGTGAACGGTCGACATATGACCCGACCAACACGATGTGGTCCATCGAGTATCTTGCGAGCGATCTCACACCACTCATATTGTTTTGCCAGAGGAACAGTGTCGACATGGCAGGCAATTTGAAAAACACTGTCGCCCGACGTGTAAACGATCGGCAAACCGGTCTTTTGATGTTCTTCGCCGAGCTGTTCCAGAATCGTGGTGCCGGATGCAGGCTTGTTGCTGAGAACTCCGGAGACACCGGTTTGTTTGCAATACTCGTCGATCACTTCTTTTGGGAAACCGTTTGGATACATCGGAAAAGCTTCTTCGCTGATCACACCCATCATTTCCCAGTGACCGGTCTGCGTGTCTTTGCCGTTGGAAGTCTCTTCCAGTTTGCCGAACAAACCAAGTTTGGCCGCGTTTTCTTTGAGACCTTCGATCGGGCTAATCGCGCCCAGTCCCAGTTTGCTCAAATTGGGCAGATTGAGTCCGCCAACCTCTCGCGCTATGTTCGCGAGCGTGTGACAGTCGGACGAATCGCCGAAAGCCTGGGCGTCAGGCGCCGCGCCAATGCCGCAACCATCGATGACTAAAACGATGCCGCGTTTTTTGTTCTTGCCGTCAGACACGATTCCCCCCTCCCCTAAGCAAGGCGCTCAGGAAGTTGTAGTTCCGCCAAGTGCGATAGCAGAGTTTACCACGGCGTGCCCCGTGGGCTTGTCCGTTGTGCGCGGCGGTGGGACCATAGCCCTGCGGAAAGGGCCCGTTCCACTGGTGCCCAGGACCTTCGCACCTGCGCATTGGAACCTCTTCCACTGGTGCCCGGGACCATTGCGCTGCGGAAAGGACCCGCGTTCCATTGGTGCCCGTGACCATAGCCCTGCTGAGAGGTCCCGTACCAGTGGTGCCCGGGACCGGCGCACCTGGCGCACTGGGACCTCTTCCACTGGTGGCACGGGACCATCGCCCCTGGCACATTGGGACCTTTCCAGTGTCGCAGTGCGACTTCCACGGGTTTAGGCAGCTGCACTCGGGCGGTGCCGAACCTCGCGCAAACTTCTGAACGGTGTGGGCCCTCGCCGACCGAGCAGTCCAGGTGTCAACCCTGGCCGAGCATCAAACCGTTTTGACCTCATCTAAATAGAACGAAAACTTGCACGATGTGATTGCCTTTCTGCTAATTGTAAAGAGCTAATATCATGCGAAAATTTTGCGTAGTTTTATCACTGAATTGCTTATCAATCTTAGGTTTGGCTTGTCTCTGCCGGTTTCCCTTTGCTAGCGTCATATCACTATTTCTCGCTTCACTGTAACCAGGCTATTCAACAACCCAAACCAACCTAGCACGCGCGACTTCACGTCTTCGAGACTGAAACTTGAGCAGTTGGGTGAAGCACGGGTTAGTTGATAGCAGGTTTTTTTGTTCAAATCAGCTTCGGAAACGCAGGCTCTGGAGCTGTTCTAGGCAAGTAAGCCTGTACAAACCGGCGTCAGTTTATGGAGTCTCCTGCTCGAACGTTTTGTTCGGGTGGCCACTCTATAGGCGGTCGCCACAAAAGGAAACCATCATGAGAAAGTTTGCAATCGTTCTGACTGCCCTCGTGGCAACACTGTTCGTAGGCACAACCGCTCACGCGCAGAACTCTCACAACCGTCATCGCGGCAACACCAGCGTCGACGTTCACATCAACGGCGGCGGCTTCGGCATCGGCATCCACTCCGGCAATCGCGGCGGCTGGGATCGTGGTCGTGGCGGCTGGGATCGCGGTGGCTGGGACCGTCGTGGTCCGGTCTATCGTCCCGACTATCGTCGTCCCGATTACCGCAATCCGGCGCCCGTCTACCGTGACCCGTGCGGCTACGACTATCGCTGCAATCAGCCGTCGACCATCACCATCACCGTGCGCGAGACCTGCGTAGACCGCTACGGTCAGCTGGTCTATACGGGCCGCATCGTTTATCGCACCGCCTACTACGACTCCAACTACGGTGGCTACGTCTACCGCGACGAGTCCGGTCGTCTGATTCGCGCCCGCTAACGGCGAATGTGGATCTCTCCGCTGAAGTTTGACGTGACCTGACTTCGCTGATGGCTTGTCGGCTTTGCCGTCGGGCTGTCAGTTGAGCAGGTCGCGTCAGGCATGGGAGGCAGGGGAAGGTGGGTACCAGCATTGGTATTCTGCCTTCTTCCTGTTCAAACTTTGGCTATTATCATTGATAGTAACAGTAATATGGGCGTCGGGCAGTCAAGGTGAACCCGAGTTCCCCTAAAAATCGCCGTTTTTGAGCACTTGGTTGCACCTTGTTTTCCTCGATGGGAACTCCAGTTCCCCAAATGCACTTTTGGGGCTGAATGAGTCTCGAAAAAGGACGGGTCAAAACAAATAGGGCCGATAAAAAAATGGGTGTGAAATTCGCGTATAGCGGGTACGAAGTGACGTAGCTAGCCTAGCTACGCTAGTTCGTGTAAGCTTGTGGATAGTGGGTTTTCCGTTCCGAGGATCAGGAGTGAATATGGCATCTCAAGACAACATGATGTCTATCAACACGGTAGCAGCCAGGCTTGGTCTGTCTGTTCACCAATTACGCCGTTGGGAGCTGATGTTCGGCCTTGAGATCAAACGCGGTCGCGGTCAGCAGCGTCAGTATCGCCCCGAAGATATGACGATCCTCGAGCGTATTAAGGAGCTGGTGGAACAAGGTTGGCCGACTTCTCAGATTCGACCGCAAATCGAAGCTGAAGGTCTGATTACCCCTAAGCTGATTGGTATGCCGACACCGCCGGGCAATCCGGAAGTGGTGCTCGAATCGCTGATCGGAATGAGAACATTCTGCGAACGCCGTTTTATAGAAATTTCCAGACAAATCGATGAACTCAGACAGCTCGTCATTTCGTTGTCGTTGAAACAGGAACTGTCCGGTGAGAGCGACTCGCCGTGGCAACCAATGGAACCGCCGGAGATGATCAAAGAAGAGGCGCGTCCAATGATGCCCGCTCAAGAGATCAATCTTGGTCCTGAAATGAAAGCTGCCGTGATTCCGCCGCCCAATTATGAGCCTGGCAGTCCGCCCGTTGTGGCACCGCCACCAGCGGTGGAGGCAGTCAGTCTCGGCGAAGTAACCGATCAAAATTACCTTACTGTCCTCGGCCGCGCGCTCGACTTGATCGGCTGGACCGATGAAGAAGCAGATGAATACTCGGAAAAAACATTTGGCGTTCCGCATTGGGACGAATTGGGCAGAAGCCAGGCTGAACGTTTGGTGGCTCATTTAACCGTTTTGCTCAATGAAGATCGTGGTGCAACCGGTGGCGTTGCCGAGGATCAAGCTATGCCGTCGGGCGAAACCGCAGGCATTGCCGATCAACTCATGTCGCCCAGTGAAACTGCAGGGATTGCCGAACAATTCATGCCGGCCAGTGAAACTGCCCAAGAAGCGCCAGCAGCGAAACCTCCGGAAGAAATGCATTTCGGTGTGGGTGGCGCAGCCGACATGGGCACCCCAGCTGGCGGTCAAGGCGCAGCCGCACATGGCGATGATTACGACGAATTCTACGAAGAAGACATCAACAATGCTGGTGGCGGTGCGCCTCCGAGTACGACTGAGGAAGGCGGGCAACATGATCCTCAACGGCCACCTTATGAGCCGCCTGCGTAAAAATTTGCGATTCTGCGTAAATACACATAGGGAGGACAAAACTTTCGAGGTATTGTTATGAAGCAAGTGCGCTAGATATCTTTTACCGACCGTGACCGAAAACCAAATAACGCAGATACTCCAGGCAGAGGAATCAGGGATGATACCTACCGAGGGCAGCACCGGTTCTGCGAGCAATTGAAAGGTGATACCGACTCAGGTATCACCTAATTTTTTGTCTGAAATTTTTGACTGGAATTCCGCTGCCGACAGCTAGTGAGCAGGGGCTTCGTCAGCTCGCGCAGCTACCGTCTTGACGTTGGGTTGAAAACTGCGAGCGCTTGCTGCGCTAATCATCACAAATGAATATCTAAGCTTTTAACATGAGAGCTTCTCACTTAGTTCTTTGATTATTGCCATTTCTACTAACGGATTGTTAGGGTGAGTCGTTCACCAATCGCAAAATCAACCAGGAAACCACAGACACCGCTGCACCCAAGCAAACCGCATAGCAAATATCACCAGCATATTGCCGTCGGTTGTGTCACTGCCCTGATATCGAGCGAACAGAACATCGTTTCAAGTTTTTTAACAACGTCAGCACCCGGGTTCGGGCGCTGAACAAAATTGAGGAGAATCTAAACTATGGACATTAAGGAGCTCGCCACAATTCGGGATCGCATGTATCGCGACCCTGAGCTCCTCGCTGTGTACGAGAAGGGCGACAAAAATTCAAAAGGACAGACACGACACGACTTTGTCCACGGAGACGAGGTTCGCGACTTGGCTTTGCAGCTGACTTCGAAGTTCGACCAGGTGTTCCCTGGCATGATCGATGAAGTGACTCGCGAATTCGTTATCCCATGCGCGGCTTGGCTGCACGATATCGGACGTTCCATTAACCTGGACACGCACGACATCGAAGGCGCCAGGTTGGCTAAGAAGTATCTCGAAAGCCGCGGCGTTCCTGCTGACCTCCGTCAGCGGATTTGCCGCATTATTGCGCTTCACCGCGCCGGCAAGGTTATCAAACAGGGAATCAAATCTCCTGAACATGCCATCGTGGTGATTGCGGATAAGTGCATCGGAGATGAAGGTCGCGTCCGTCCGGACAAGGCTTTTGCTCTTCGTGCGGCTAGTCTGATTCGCTTCGGCAAGTGGTCTGCAGCCCGCATCAACTGGTGGGGCAACGCGCCGCATGACCGAGTGAACTTCGCGATCAAGCATGCAGAGTTGGACCTGGATTTCCACGACGAGACCAAGCGTACGGGCGACATCGTCCTGAAGCTGCGGGTCGACGAGCGGATTGCCAGAATCGAAGAAATCGTGACCCTTGATTGGTTCGCGGACTCTTTCTTCGCGTGCGGGAAGGCTGCTCGTTCGTTCGGGTATTACTTCCGCATCGAGTTCAACGGAATTCGCCACAAGTGGGACAAGACCGCAAAGAATGGTAAGGGCGGCTGGATGCCGATGCCGAGCATTCAAATTCCGCGCGGTAACTAACCACGTCGTACACCTCTAACGAGGAGCACCGTCACAAAATGACGACAAAAGGATCCACGGCCGCTGTTCGGGCTCGCAATACCGGGAAACCGGTTTGCGCAGCCCGGGCGGTTGCCGTGTTACTCCTTTTGCTTCAGGATGTGTTTTACTAAACGTAATCGTATGTATGAAAGTAGTACAACATTCAGGGTTTTAATTCCTGGAGAAATCAACTAACGTTTTGGACTGTTTGGGACTGATCTCAAGCAACTCTTCGCGCGAGAAAATGGAACCCGACGCGTTCTGAAAATAAGTGGTGCGTGGTCTAAGATCCCTTGCTACAATCGTGATACAGAAACCGGGAGATAGCATGGCTGGTCGCAGTCCGGAATTCGATGTCTATCGAATAGCTGCGGAGGCGGCTTCGACTTCTGGCGATTATGCTGAGTCGGAGAAACAGTGGCTGGCTGCCTTGGAATTGGCTGAGAGCGAAGATGAGTCGGCGCGTCTGACGCTGGCGCTGGAGAACCTCGCGGAGGTGTTCTGGTATCAGCATAAATTTGAACTGGCCGCGCCGATACTGCGACGTTTGCTGCGATTGTATGAAAAGCGTTTAGGTCCAAGCCATTTTGACGTTGGCATAGTGGCGAACAATATGGCGATGCTCTATCACGCCTGGGGCAAGCATGCTGATGCAGAACCGTTTTACAGGCAAGCTCTGGAAATTAAAGGGCGAGTGCTCGGTGAAGAACATCCGGATATTGCAGTCATCCTCGGGAATTACAGCGATCTGCTCAAGGTTTTGCAGCGCGATGATGAAGCGAGAAAACTGGACGCGTATAGTCAAAGTTTGAAACCTTCGGGCTGGCGGCGTTCTGAGGACATTCGTCGCGTACGTTGAAACGAAAGTGAACGGAATTTGCCGTAGTGTGATCAAAATGATGAGCGTTATGCAGGCGAAAACTGCTTGCTGCTGGCAGCTGGTTCGTTCATTAATCCAATCCTCTGGTTTAGTCTCTGTAAGTGGTTTGAATTGAGTGACCGAAGGCATAATGCCTGGAGCTGACACTTTTGGTTGGAAACGAGGAGATGCAAGGCAGTACATGACTTTCGGCTTAATTAGCTGGTTGAAATCGCGCTATCCGGAACTCAAATATGAGGTTCCTGTCGTTTATCCTTCGCGTGAAAAACCGGACGGGCGGGAGTGGCTTGTCACCAATGGACTCGGCGGTTTTTCGATGGGCACGATTTCGGGTGCGAACCGCCGGCGGTATCATGCTGTTTTGGTTTCTGCTGTGCCACCACCAAGCGATCGGCATGTGATTTTGTCTCGGGTGGAGGAAGTTCTCACGATCAATGGGCGCGATTTTGAACTCTCGACTAATCATTGGGAGTCCGGAGTGGTATCGCCGACGGGGTACAAGTTTATTGAGAGCTTCACGTCGATGCCCTGCCCGACCTGGGTTTTCGAGATTGACGGCAACCATCTGGTTAAGCAGTTAGTGCATGGTTATGGAACCGAGGAAGTTCATCTCGGCTACTATTGGTTGCCCGAAGATGATTCCAGCGATGACGTCGTGGAGCTTACCTGCAAATTTCTGGTCGGCTTCCGAAACATGCATGGCGAGCTGCATGGCTCCGCTGATAAAACCTATGCGCAGTTTGTTTCGCCCAATCAATCAGTGATTATTTTGGATGAAAACAGTCGGCTTTGTTTGACGTGGAGCGGCGGAAAGTATGAGCCGCAGAAACAATGGTGGTGGGATTTTAATTGGCCGGTCGAGTCGATTAGAGGTTTGCCGAGTACCGAAGATTTGTATTATGTCGGTTCAGTCAACGCAAGAATTACTGCCGAGAGTGGCTTGTGCATTGGGGCGAGCTATGACAAGCCAATTCAATCGCCAAATTGTGAGCCTGTTTTAAATGAGATCATCGGTCGGCAAAAGTCGCTAATTGATCGCGCTAATCTCGATAATTCACAACGTTCTGACATGATGTTGTTGGCTTGCGATCAGTTTCTTACCACCACCAGCAAAGATCGAGGATTGCAGTCGGTAATCGAAGGCTTCCCCTGGTACAACGTCGGCGGTCGAGCCGCGATGATTTCTTTGCCAGGTTTGACAGTCTCGACTCGGCGGTTTGATGCTGCTAAAGAGATACTGACACATCAGGCCGCTGGTATCGTCAACGGTATCATGCCGAATTTAGCGCTTGACCGCAACCATTATAAAAACGATTCGAAGTTCGGCTATGAAGCTGCCGACGTGGCGTTGTGGTGGGGCTGGGCTCTGCATAAATATTTCCGTGTGACTCGGGACCTGGACTTAATCAAAGATCAGTTGCCGCAAATGATTTCTGTCGTGGATCACTTTATCAGTGGTACCAATGATGGTATCGCTGTCGATCCTGTTGATGGACTTCTGCGTTGCGCTGCTCCTGATCGAGCCTTCACGTGGATGGACGCGAAGGTCGAGGGCATGCCGATTACGCAGCGTCCCGGAAAGGCAATCGAACTGTGCGCTCTCTGGTATAACTTCCTGGAAACGATCGTGTTTTTTGCCGATTCAGTCACTCATGAAGATGCCGAGAGGATTAAAAAGCTAGCTGCTCAAGCCAAAGAATCAATGCAAAAGTTTTGGAATGAGGAACGAAAGTGCTTGTTTGATGTAATCGAAGAAGGCGTCAGTCCATCCAGGCGTAATGACGATAGCTTTCGTAGTAATCAGCTCATAGCAGTGTCCTTGCCCTATGGCGCGTTGACCGAAGACCAGAGCAAAGCGGTACTACGGATGGTGGAGGAAGAATTGCTCACACCGATGGGAGTAAGAACGCTCGCGCCTGGCGATGCAAGCTACCAGGGCGTCTTTGGATGCGGCTTGGCTCATCCCGACCAGTACCATCGTGACCTTTCCAGGCATCAAGGCATGGCGTATCCGTGGTTGATTGGACAGTATTGCGATGCGCTTTTGAACGTGCAGGGGCATAATCCGGATACCGTGAATCGCATTCGATTGGTCTGGCAGCCGCTTTTCGATCACAGTTACAGCGAGGATTGTTTGGGATCGCTGTCGGAGATGTTCGACGGCAATCGCCCCCAGTTTCCGCGCGGTTGTCCCGCATCGGCACAGGCAGTGGCTGAGGCGATGCGTTGGTTGCGGTGGGTAGTGAAACAGTAGCTGTTGTTGGATGGTCGGGTTCGGCTTCGCTTTGGGCATTTCGGCGCCATCGCCATGGTCAGCGTCTCGCGATGGTCGTGGACGAAGCGGAGACTAAACGCGGTTAGTGTCGTCGACACGAGACGAGCTTGGTGTTTGAGTCGTCTGTGTTGGGGAGCGAAGCGTCAGAACTGACGTTGAATCGAGCTGGGGTGCATACCGACATTCGGTGTGCCTCACAGGATTCGGTTTGAATCTTATGAGATGCTGTAGTAGCATGGAGGTGAAGCAAGAACATGCAAATGGCACCGTGAGTGGTGCCCATTTGCCGTGCGATGGTGGCGCCGGCTGTGCCGTGCGCATTCTTGACCCTGGTCGGATGCGTGCCGACGTTGGCGGGCAAGAAGTCGGCGTTGAGCTCCACGACTGCCGTGTCGGCATCCGGAAGTTCTTTGTTGAGGCTGGCAAGCGTAGTGCGTGCCGGAGGCACGTTCGATTCCACCAGAGCCTTGGCGGCGACGATCGTATCGACCAGCTTGCTTGCCTGAGCGGCGAACCCACTGGCCTTGCTCTTGGCGGCGTCAGCCTCGTCGAGTTTGGCAGCAAAGACAAGTGCAGTGGCGCTGTCCCAGCTCTTCTGCGCGTCGGCAAGAATGGTGTCCGGATTGGCACCTTCCTCATCGAGCAAGAAGTTGGCCGACCGCAGTTCCTGGGCTCGCGTTTCGTTGGCGGCGATCGGGTACTGATACGCCGCTGCCAGATTGCGCCTGCCGGCCACCTTGGTGGTCGACGTGGTGATCTC
>Ga0163155_10000843_pt1 | contig 37758 bp, 51 predicted proteins | sample OliLakLV19SP4G1_FD_148611 | JGI IMG/M metagenome (GOLD analysis project Ga0163155, IMG submission 148611) | Freshwater microbial mat bacterial communities from Lake Vanda, McMurdo Dry Valleys, Antarctica - Oligotrophic Lake LV.19.SP4.G1 | ecosystem: Environmental > Aquatic > Freshwater > Lake >... | reverse complement strand
CATCTACACCGGACCCGGGCCGAGCGGCGGCGGATACACGCCCGGCAGCGGCGGCGGCGGCGGCGGCGTTGGGGATCCAGGACTGATCGTGGTGGGCGTCAACACCACGACCCAGACCATCACGGTACACCGCGCGCACGGATTCACGGCGGCGACGCGCGTTCGGATCGCGGGCATCACCGGCACCGGAAGCAATCGGCTCGATAGCGGTTTCAACGTCGCTGTGTCGCGCATCACCATTGCGAGCACGACATCGTTTGTGTTGCTCGACGCTTCTGATCAATCGCTGGACCCCGGCTACGTGCCGTTCGCGGACGACCGGCGCGGGCGCGTCTACACGACGGATCAGATCATCCGCGTCACACCAGGCAACGGCGGGTCATCTGGCCCGCTCGGGCATCTGCTGGCTTCGGTAGGCGGAGTTGACTCCAGCAACAACGTCGACCGCGCCACGTTTCTGCTGGCCAACAGCATCCCCGGCGTTGCATCGCGTCCGCTCCAGGTGACGACGGGCGGCTCCGCGACATCGCCCTGGGTCATGCAGTCTGACCTTGCGGTAGTGGAGTCAGTGTCGGCCATCATCGGCACGCCATCGACCGGCGCAAGCGTGCGGATAGACGTAAAAAAGAACGGCGCTTCGATCTTTTCGTCGGGCTCGTATCTGGAGATCCCGGCGGGATCGACCGAGGTTATTCGCACCATCGATTTCAGCGCCACACCCACCACGATCGAGCGCGATGATGAGCTGACCGTAGATGTAGTCCAGGTGGGCTCTGACTTCGCCGGCTGTAGCGCCGTCGTGAACGTCGCGATGAGGAAGTAGATGGATCAGACTATCACTGGCGCTACGGGCATCACGAGCGGCGAGGCATTCGGATCGCCCGCGCTGGCTCACATGATCCAGATGCGCATCACTGGCGCTACCGGCATTCCGAGCGGCGAGGCATTCTCGCAGACTACGGGCGTGTTTGTTGATCCGTTCTCCGTGCCTTACGGCATCTGGCTGAGTTACTGAGTTACTGAGTTACTGAGTTACTGAGTTACTGAGTTACTAACATGGCAGTAGCATACGAAATTACAGGGGCATATACTTCGCCGCTTTCTCCGTGCGTGCCGTTCGACGACGGATCGACGATTTGGGTAGTCGCGTTCAGTGCGGTTTCCGAGATAGCCGGCGACCCGAACACGCTGCAGGTATTCAAATCGAGCAATGGCGGCTCGACTTGGGCCGCTGCTGACGGGGGAACGAAGGCAGTCTACACGAGCCGCATCCAGGTCCGTGCTGATCCTCTCTGGCCTGCACAGCCGTATCTCTATGCTCTCTATTGCACGACCGCCGGGGCGCTGCATGTGTCCCGATACGATACGTCGACCGAGACGTGGGACTCGGAATCTTCGGGCGATCCCGCGGTCACTTTTCGCTATCCTGACGGTCGCGATAACAATGAGCCGTTATGGGCGTTCGACCTGCAGCAGGGCGCTGACGGAGCGGCGCTGGCGAACCTCGACGGCGACGAAGTGGGCGGGACGACCTACTACCGCGTAAGTCGATTGGCCATCGCTAAAGACACCTTGGCATGGAGCAGCGCCGTTCGCCTGGCAGGGCAGTCAGGACAAGTGGATTACAGTGTCGGCGACGTGATACGGGGCGATGGCGCAATCGGCATCCATGGCTGGTGGGGCAGCAATGACGTCGATCGCGAGAGCTTCCAGGCCGTCGTAGCCGACGAGGATGGCTCGTTCGTGAACGTGGCCACGAGCGCGACAGTCGCGGACTACATCTACACTGCTGACTGGCGTATCGATGGCCAACTGGTAGCGGTCAACGCGCGTTCGGAGACGGAAGAGACATGCATCCTGTTCGGCGGGTCTGCCGCCGCAGTTACGTGGTCCGCAGTATTCAGCGGCGCGGGCAGCGGCTTCGGCTACCCAATCGCATTCTCGCGGCGCGATGCGCTGCTGGACGTGTTCTTCGCGTGGCCTTATCCGTCTACTGACATCTATGTCCGCGAGTTCGACGGCTCCTCGCTGGGAGCATCGACCGCGATCTACTCTGGCGATGCCGCCATCGGGCCGATTGGCGCTGGCACGGTCGGGCCTGGGTCTGGCTGCGTGTTCAGCCTGGTGGCGGAACTTGTGGCATTGCAGCTGTGGTTCGTGTCGATCGGCACGACTGCGCAGATCGTTGGAGGCGCGGGCATCCCGTCAGTGGAGATGTTCGGGCGCTCACATGGAGTCGGCGGCGGCGGGCCACCATCGCAGTGCGGGCCTGGGACACCAGTGCTGCCAGCAGAATGCGGCGGCTCCGGGCCTGGGCTGCCTACGCCACCCGGCCAGCAGAACGCGTGCGGGTCGAGCATCGGGTTTGCCTACTGACTGCCAGGAGAAATGTGACCATAGAAGACCGACAGTACGAGTTTGAGCGGTTCGTGCGCGATGGGGTCGCGACTCTCCGAACGCAGATGGTACAGGTGCTGGATGTGTCATCCACCAGCAGCCGCGCCATCCACCAGCACGCGGAGCGGCTCACAGCCAACGAGGGGGAGTGGCGCAGTCTCCATGTGGAGATGCGCGCGGTGCGAGAGCAACTCCACACCCTTCAATCCGAGGTGGCGGAGCTGAAAGCACAGCGCGAGGGCATGATGTTGAGCTGGCGGATCCTGAGCGCGGTACTCGCGGCGGCGGCTGGCGTCGCAGGTTGGGCAGTTTCGACATGGAGAGACGTTAATAAATGAAACTACAAACAAACGTGTGGCTCACGGTCATCATGACGGCGATGCAGTGTGTCGCTCAGATCAGCGACCTGCTGCCAGAGCGCTGGAAGCATTGGGCGCTCGCATCGCAGATCATCTTCGAGGCCATGAAGGCGCTCATGGCGCATTTCAGCAACCCGGACGGCACTGCGGCGCAGATGGCGTATCGTCCATACCCTGGGCGCAACCCACTGCCCCCGGGCGTGCTCATGTTGACCGTGCTGCTGCTGCCGACTGCGGGCATCGCTCAGACCCGGGCGAGACCGGAGCAGCTCGGCGCGGATCCGGCGCCCACGGCTCGCGTGCTGGTCGTGATGCCGAGCGGCGTAGTCGTGCTGGCGCACATGCAGGACTTGGCGCTTGACACGACCGGGCCGGTCCCGGTGCTGCGGGCGTCGGTCGCCATCGCGTCACCACCACGGATGCGGAGCCTGCGCTGGAAAGTGGCAGGCGTCGAGGCGTCGTTCTCGCTGGCCGAGCCGCCATCGAGAGCATCGCTGCAACTCTACCGCAACGGGCTGCTCCTGACGGAGGGCGACGACTACACCATCGACGCCGCAGGCACTCGCGTCACGTTGCAGCCGGGGCTCGAAGCTCGCGCGGGTGACATCGTGCGGGCGCTGTATTTCTATTGATCGAGCACCGCCGCTGTTGAGGCCGCCCTGCTCCTGGGCCGGGCAGCAGCCACCTGCGCTAGGTGTAGTCCGTACTCCGCGATCTCCGCGGGAGAGTACGACGCATCCTGGCCAACAGCCTCAAAGTGATCCAGCCACCACCCAATGGTGTGACGCTTGCATCCGATTTGGACGTCGTCATCGACGGCCACGATCGTATCCCGCGTGCCCTCGATGAGGACGATATATGGATTCGCCGGCAGCACCGCGCCTGTCAGATCCGCACCCCGCAGATCCGCGTCACGCAGATTCGCGCCGGTGAGATCCGCGCCGATCAGATTTGCGTCGCTCAGATCAGCGCAGGTCAGATTCGCGTCCCGCAAATTTGCACCTCTCAGATGTGCGTCTCTAAGATTTGCACCGGTCAGCTTCGCGCCGGTCAGATTCGCGCCACTCAGATTCGCGAAGTACAGATTCGCGCCACTCAGATTCGCGCCGGTCAAGTCCGCGCCGTGCAGATCAGCGCAGGTCAGGCACGTGTAGGTGAGATTCGCGCCTCTCAGATGTGCGGCGCTAAGATTTGCGTTGTGAAGAAACGCGCCGATTAGGCGCGCGCGTCGCAGCTTCACCCCGGTGAGATCCGATCCGCTCTCGATTGCGGCTTCGACTGCCCGCCGCACGTCGTCTTCCTGGACCGTTACGCTCCCCACTTCGTAGTTCATTGGTTTCTCCTTTTGCGGGCTGCTGTCCGCTGCCCATAATTCATATTACCTCAGTGGCTTGATTTTGTCAACGGGAAAAGCGGCACTCTCGTGAATATTTCCGCGATCTGCCATAAAAAGCGAATAGCGCCGGAAGCCCGAAGGCACCGTGGTCAGATCCGCTCCTGTCAGATCCGCGCGCCTCTCAGATTCGCGCCGGTGAGATCCGCGCCTCTCAGATGTGCGCCGATCAGATTCGCGCCCCGCAAATTTGCACCGGCCAGATACGCGCCGCTCAGATCCGCGCCGCTCAGCTCCGCGCCGCTCAGATCCGCACCGGCCAGATACGCGCCGCTCAGATCCGCACCGGCCAGATACGCGCCGATGAGATCCGCGTCGGTGAGATCCGCGTCGGTGAGATCCGCGTTGGTGAGATCCGCGCCGATGAGATCCGCGCCGCTCAGATCCGCGCCGCTCAGATCCGCGCCGATGAGATCCGCGCCGGTGAGATTCGCGCCGGTCAAGTCCGCGCCGGTGAGATACGCGTTGGTGAGATCCGCGTTGGTGAGATCCGCGTTCCGCAGATTCGCGCCGGTCAGATGCGCGTCCTGCAGATTCGCGTCCTGCAGCTTCACGCCGCTCAGATCCGATCCGCTCTCGATTGCGGCTTCGAGTGCCCGCCGCACGTCGTCTTCCTGGACCGTTACGCTCCCCACTTCGCAGTTCATTGGTTTCTCCTTTTGCGGGCTGCTGTCCGCTGCCCATGATTCATATTACATTGCTGGCTTGATTTTGTCAACGGGAAAAGCGGCACTTCTCGTGAATATTTCCGCGATCTGCCATAAAAAGCGAATAGCGCCGGAAGCCCGAAGGCACCGGCGCTATTCGCTTTTCTGGGGGTGGGGATTATCCGCGATCCTCGTACCATTTGGTGCGCACGCATGCCGCCGAGCAGCGGCGCGGGCTGCAGTCATCTCCCCGCATGGGCAGCGATCGGACTTCCGTGGCCGCCCTGCTCCTGGGCGAGCACCGCCGCTGTTGAGGCCGCCCTTGCGCCCGGCGGCTGAGCGCACCATGCTCAGCCGCGCGGCTGCCTTCTGGTCTTTCGTCATTTTTCTCCTTTTGCCATCGCGGCGTGATGCGGGCTTCTGTCCACCAGTTGAATTCGGCGACCGATCCACCGCATCACTTGGACGCTTCGATGCCGGAACAAACAGAACCGTAGGTCATAGAGTCCATGCTCAGGCGCTCGCGGCTCCGCTTAGGTCAGCATCCCGCAGATTCGCTCCTGTCAGATCCGCGTCCCGCAGATGCGCATCGGTCAGATCCGCTCCTGTCAGATCCGCGCGGCGCAGATTCGCGCGCCGCAGATCCGCTCCTGTCAGATCCGCGCGCCGCAGATTCGCGCCGCCTATGCATGTGCCTGTCAGATTCGCGTTGATCATGCATGTGCCTGTCAGATTCGCGGCGCGCAAATCAGCGCCGCGCAGATACGCTCCTGTCAGATTCGCTCCTGTCAGATTCGCGCCCGCGCCGGTCGTCCTGGCGAGATCCGCGTCCCGCAGATTCGCGCCGGTGAGATTCGCGCCGCTCAGATCCGCGTTGGTCAGATCCGCGCCTGTCAAATCCGCGTTGGTCAGATTCGCGCCGGTGAGATTCGCGCCGGTGAGATTCGCGCCGGTGAGATTCGCGTTGGTCAGGCACGCGTAGGTCAAATCCAATCCGCGTAAATCCGCGCCGTGCAGATTCGCGCCGGTCAGATCGCGGCAACTCAGATCCGATCCGCTCTCGATGGCTGCAGTCACTACCCTGCGCATAGCATTGGGGGACTTGGTTTTCATTTGGTTTCTCCTTTTGCGGGCTGCTGTCCGCTGCCCATAATTCATATTACCTCGGTGGCTTGATTTTGTCAACGGGAAAAGCGGCACTTCTCGTGAATATTTCTGAGAGCTGCCGAAAAGCGAATAGCGCCGGAAGCCCGAAGGCCCCGGCGCTATTCGCTTTTCTGGGGGTGGGGATTATCCGCGATCCTCGTACCATTTGGTTCTCACGCATTGCGTACATGTGACACCTTGCGCGCCGCATCGGCAGCGCACCGTCTCGCGGTAGCCAGTACATGCCTTGCCGGTGTATTCCTTGGCGCAGCTCGGCGCCGAAAAGCACCCGCTGTATCCGTGCCGCGTGCCGTCTACCGGCTTGTGCGTGTGGCTCACAGCTCTACCTCCCCGATCATGCGCGCGTTCTGGATATCGATGGTCAGGCTATTGTGGAATCCGGCGCCGATCCTGCAGGTTGCGCCAGCTTCAGCGACCAGCCGATGCCGTCTCGCGTAGAGCGTCCCGGTGCGCGTCTTCTGCGTCTTGAGCATCGTCTGGCTGTCCACGCAGAACTCGGCACCCTCTACTGTCTCGCCATCGTGCGGGGCGCTCACCCACTCGTTGCCGGTGCGGCTCTCGATCAGGTTGGCTCCGTCTACCGCCGCCGCCTTGTACCGCGCCCACCCCTTGCTGCTGCTCGGCATCGTGGCCAGTGTGAATTTTACTGTCACTGTGTTCATTGGTTTCTCCTTTTGCGGGCTGCTGTCCGCTGCCCATGATTCATATTACCTCGGTGGCTTGATTTTGTCAACTGAAAAAGCGGCACTCTCGTGAATATTTCTGAGAGCTGCCGAAAAGCGAATAGCGCCGGAAGCCCGAAGGCACCGGCGCGGGGCACCGCCGCAGAGGATGATGGAGTCAGCGTTCGCCACACGCCGCCCCCCTTTGAAGCTCTGCGCCAAGCTTCGTCATGGCGTGGCTTATGAATCCCGCCGCTTTCCTTGGTGTGATGCCTCCCTGGTAATTCGCCTTCGAAAACCACTCCGCCGCGAACTGTTCAACAATCTTGGATGCCTGCTTGCAATGAAGCGACAACGCCTCCCTGAATTGCCGATTGGCATGGACGGATTCAAGTGTGTTCGATAGTTCCCGGCTGAGGAAATAGGTCAGGTACCGTTCCGTCACCCGTGCAAAGAAGTCGCGCGCTACCACCGAGAAATTGACCGGGGTGCCCAGCCGCGCCAATTCGCGATGAACATCTTCGGGCGTCGTTTCGAACAGGCTCGTTGTTCGTTGCCCCAGGATGGAACTCAGGGTTTCCGCAGCCCCCATCTGAGCCATCTCTCCCAGGTCGGTGCGCCCACCGACGCGGTAAACATGAGCGTCCACGGCGTCGGACAGGCCGCCGACCAGTTCCATCAGGGTCGCTTCGCCCGTGATGGAGACACCGATCTTGGCAAGCTCGCCAACAAAATCAGCTTTTTGGGCACAGAGCGGCAACTGCGTCAGGAGCCAGAAAGAGTGAAGGAGGGCGGGGTCGCGCGCAGCATCTTCCAACCCAAGTTTGGAAGCGTCTAGAGTTGCCGCAGCAATGTCAGCAGTGTCGGCGCCTGCGCCGACCAGGCCGACCACCTCTTTCCATTTGCGTGTTTGCGGAAGCCTTCCGAGCCGAGTATGATCCATGCACCCTCAACGGTTCGCTGCACAAAACAGCGAAACAACTACTTTATCTTCGCGGAAACCTTCCGTAATGCCGCCCGCGCCGCAAAAGAGATCGAGCGTCGTCAGGGGCGCGAGCGTCGCGCCGTCACTCATTCTGCCGCGGCGTCGGCACCGAGCGGACCCGGCTCGATGCGCTCCCCGCTTGCCAGGCGATCGGCGATCGCCTGCCGCAACGCATTATACCGATGGGTGATCTGCTGCACTGCGCCGGCAAAGTCGGCCGCGATCTGGAGCTCAAGCTGCGTGATCATTTGTAGATTCTGGTACCAATCGACGCAGAAAAGCAAGTGCGCCGAAGCATTTATTTCGAGAGCCTCTCGTACACCGAGATCAATCCCATGACCGTATCCCAATCGTGCGGAGTGGCCTTCGCGCGCAAGCGCTCCAGCCTGCGCGCGAGCTGCACCATTGACGGCTCGGGCGTCGACGGCACGGACAGCAACGCGCGGATCGGCTCCTCGAATGCATCCGCGATATCGTCCCTGCCGTGCTCGCGGGCCTGGCGCGCGAGCTTGCTGAGCATCTGGGGCACGTCGCCGACCTCTGGCGAGACACGCTCGTATCTCTGGATCGTGCTCATGCCGACGCCTAGCCGAGTCGCGAGTCGAGATTGCGATTCTCCCAGATGTTGGCGCAATGCTACCAGATAGGGCCGCAAATCTACCTTTGTTTCTTCCACTTGCTCTCCTCCACTTTTCCCTTGACATGCTTGACTTGAATCATCATACTCGCAGCATGGAATCAACTACAAGCAATATGGTAGCAGACGTTGACGACACCATGCTGCAAGCGCGCATACCGACGTGGGCGCATCAACGCCTGCGAGTAGGTGCTGCACTGGCTGGGCTGCGTGTCAATCAGTACCTGTTGTCGATAATCGAGGCGCACGTACCGGAGGTAACCCCCCGGTGAACCACCAAGACCACGAGGCCGCGAAGGCATATGACCGTACTATCGCATGTAATGCTGCACATGTGAATAGTACATGCGCGCCGAAGTGCGTACTAGCACCGTGCGCATGTGGAGAATCCCACACATGCCCGCTGTGCGATCGCGGATCCGCATGCGTGGCCTGCGGGCATGCGACGTGTCCTGACTGCAGCGTGATGCTCTGCAGAGCATGCGGCAGCCGCAAGCGCACCGGCGGCTATTGCCAGCAGTGTGCATGCCGCACCGATACCGACGTTACCTGCTCGACAGAAGCAACGAAAGAAGACGACTACGGCGACTGGGACGTCCGCGAGAAGGGATGCTGGCCGTCGCACCAACAGCACCTGCGCAGCAGCTATGTCCAGGCCATGCGGGCGGCGGCCATGGGCCACCCGGTTGTGATCGATGATTCTTGTCCGTTCTGATGAAGGTAAAGGAGGAACTATGAAATTCGAGGTGTGTTTCACGTCTTCGCTGACGGTCGTACCGACCGTCAGCTATTACCCCAGCCTGCAGGATGCCGCTGAGGCGGTACACCACTTCCTGCTGCTCGGCACCTACGACCGCGCAGCAGTCTACTACGGGCCGACCGGCGGAGTGCTCGGCATCTGGCGCCGCGCCACGCGGCATGGCCGGAACATCGTCGAGCGCATCAACGAGGCGGTGGCGGCATGATGGCCGCCACATACATCCCCAGCAACCGGAGCGTCTCCGCGATCCGCGCGGATATCGAGGACAAGCCGGTGTACCTGATTGTCGTCGACGGCGGCATCCGCGCCGTCGAAGCCGAAGTGTGGGACTCGCTGTTTCGCCCGTGCGAGGGCGCATTGCCGGTGCCCGAAACGCCGATACGCCGTCAGCAGCCGCAGCCGCAGCAGCCGTTCCTCGACGAGGCTGCGGAGCTGCCACAGGAGCGCGCGCTGGCAGCTCTCCGCAGCGTGTCGCCCGATGGGCTCACGACGCACGAGGCGGGCGACCGGCTGTATCCAGGATCGGACAAGACGCAGCGGTTCCGGAACGCGATGATCGCACTGAGCGGCCTGCGGGGCCGCGGACTCGCAGAACTGCTGGAGTGTCCGGATACCAGGCTGGACAAGTGGTTTGCGGTGGCGGTGGCGCGATGACATCCCGCCGCTTCTTCCGCTCTATCGCGGCACTGTCGCCGATCCAGATACTGCAACTCGCGATGAGGATGCAGCAGGCTCGACCGGGCGACTCCACGGAGCCGCGTGGTGGTGCCGCGCGTAATGATTTCGCGGCACCAATTACTCCAGGAGGACGAATAGATGAGCAATGAACTGGTACAGCACCCGAACGGCGGCGCCGTAGCCACACAGCACTGGTCGCTCGACGCGGAGAAGGTCCGCGTCGTCAAGGATGTAGTAGCACAGGGCACCACGGACGTAGAATTGGCGTTCTTTATCGAGGTCTGCCGGCGGACCGGGCTGGACCCGTTCTCGCGGCAGATCTACTGCACCAAACGCGGCGCGGACGACGACGAGGGCAAGAAGCTGACGATCCAGACCGGCATCGATGGCTTCCGGGCGCTGGCCGAGCGGACCGGCAAATACGACGGGCAGCTTGGGCCGTTCTGGTGCGGTCCGGACGGCGCCTGGCGCGAAGCCTGGCTGGATGACGAGTACCCGCCGAATGCTGCGCGCGTCGGCGTGAGGCGGAAGGACTGGAGAGAGCCTGTCTGGGCGATTGCGCACTACGTCGAGTATGTCCAGCTGAATCGGTTCAAGAAGCCGGCGCGGATGTGGGAGAAGATGCCGGCGAACCAGCTGGCGAAATGCGCCGAGGCTCTGGCGCTGCGCAAGGCGTTTCCGCAGGACATTTCCGGCCTGTACACCCATGACGAGATGGGGCAGGCGGACTACGATGGCGGCGAGTCGCGCCGCCATCGACCACAATCACCGCATGCGCCACCGCATGCGGCGCCGCATGCCTCGCCGCATGCCGTACAGCAGGCCGCTCCACATGCGGAGCCACTGGCTGCCGTCGAATCTTCTGACGTCGAGACGCTATTCGTGCGCTGCAAGCGACCGGACAAGGAGACCGGCAAGCTCCAGTGGGACAAGTACGCATTCGCGTCGGTCGCCGGTGACCTGAAAAAAGACATCGTGGAGCTGTGCGGCACTGACGGGCCGTACTACGACACGCTGGCAGCCTTCCATCTGGAGCACTGCGGCCCGGATGAGCTCAAGGGGCGCAAGCCCGTCGAGTTGTGCGCGCTCGTCAAGGCGCTGTACATGCGCTGCGAGTCGATCCGCGCGATCGTCGCGACGGACTCCCCGGCTGACGAGATGGAGGCACCTCGGCCATGACCGCGCTCCTGGCTCGCATCGGCTGGTGGTGGTTATCTGCACCACGTTACATCACATCGGTGATATCTGCACCACGTTACACCACATCGGTGAACAAATGACCGCGCTCCTGGCTCGCATCGGCTGGTGGTGGTGCCGCTGCTGGCATCACCGCATCTCTCGTCCCATCCACGGCCAGTACATGTGCTGGGAGTGTGGGCGATTGCATCGCGTGGAGTGGCGGTGATGCGAAGCAAACCCATGGTGTACCTATCGAGGCTCCGGCGCGGCGAGTACGTGGTGCTCAAGCCGGAGCCCCACCGGGGCATCCTGTACGCCTCGTCATTGCCCGAGGCATTCGATAAAGCTCTCGCGTGGTGCGAGGCGAAGCGGACGGAGAAGGCGAAGCCCCATGGCGCATGACACGTACCGACCCGCGCGTGGCGTCGGCTACTACCAGGCCTCGATGAGTATGCAGCAGCCGCGCAAGTGCATCGACTGCCAGCAGCCGTTCGTCCCGAAAACGCCACGCGCGAAGCGCTGCCCGAAGTGCCGTAAGACCGGAAGGTGGGCATGAGCCGCACCGCGCAGCTCTGGCGCACGCGCGAGTGGCGGCTGTGACAGCACGCCAGCTACAACCGGCGCCAGTGTCGGACTGCCGTTGCGATTGCCATTGCGACCCGCGCGTGCGGCACATGTACCTCTGCTGTCAGCCGTGCATCGACTGTGGCCGGCACACGGCGCTCGACCGCTGCCTGGAGTGCGCCATGCGCAACCCGCACGCCCGCGGCATCACCTGGAGCCGATGGTGGGCGCGCCATGGGCATTCGTGGGCATCACCGGCACCGGTACCGGCGGTGCCTAAACAGAAATTGGAGCTTGGGAGGGACAATGACACGCGAAGAATACGCAGCAGCGGTAGCGCGCTGTGACCAGGAGATCGACGAGATATCGACCCGTCCGGATGTGCTGGCGGGGAAATGTCCGGCGTGGCTTGTGACGCTCGGTATCGAGAGAAGGACAGTCGACATGACCGTTTCAGGGAACAAACGGCCTACGCACGTTACCAAAGAATCAAAACATCACTTCACGGTCGCAGAACTTTTTTGTGGCTGCGGCGGTCTGTCTCACGGCTTCGCGCGCTCAGGCGACTTCCGTATCGTGTTTGGAAACGATGTCAAGAAAGCGGCGTTGCGGACGTTCGTGCACAACCATTCGCGCAAACAACAGTCACCGGAGACGATTGAAGGAGACGTCCGCAAAATTTCCGTCCATGACATTGAACAGGCGTTGGAGCGTCAATGTGTCAAGCCCGGAGAACTGGACTGTCTGATTGGTGGCCCGCCTTGCCAAGGTTTCTCTCAAATGCGCAGAAGCGCAGAGCGACAGGAAGATGGCTTGGTTCGCTTCAAGGGCTACAACAAGTTAGACGAAGATCCTCGGAACGATCTCGTTCTTCGCTTCCTTGAAATAACAAATGCGCTTCGTCCGAAGATTGTTCTGATTGAAAATGTTCCGCAGATGCTGCGCCATGGACGAAACGGCGTTCTAGGCGGGCTTGCAGCAGACGTAAAATCCATGCTTCAAGAGATTGGTTACACGGTAGTGGTGGGCGTGAGCAATTCAGCCGACTATGGCGTTCCCCAGCTCCGTGAACGCTCATTCTTCTTAGCGTCGCGGATCGGCAAAATAGGCTTCCCGAAAGCGACCCATGGAGATCCCAAAAGGGCGGGGTTAAAGTCGAAAGGCTTGTTACCGTGGACCACAGTGAAGGACGCATTAAAAGATTTGCCTGCGGTCGCTGCGGCGAAAGACATTCTGGGTGGTGGTGCGCTTGACCTCTATCCGGGTGGCAGACTATCCCAGTACGCCAAACTGATGCGCAGCACTGAGGCGTTCCCTCATAACCATCTCACGCGATCCTACAGTCAGAGAATTATCGACATCGTTCATGAGATGAAGCCTGGCGAAACATGGGACAGCGCCAGCGCGCGGATGCAGGAAAAATACGAAAAACTGATTGCCAAGCGCATAAAAGAACATAAGGGATTTGATCGTAAAAAGGCAAAGGATCAGCTAGTCCGAGAAGGGCTCATCAATCCTGTCTTCTACCGACAGTATTACTGGAGCGCCTATACCCGGCTGGCGTGGGACAAACCATCTCTGACAATTACGGCCAACTGCAATTTCCTTGGTTCCGGACGATTCACGCACCCCGAACAGGATCGCGGCATCACCATGCGGGAAGCAGCCCGGTTGCAATCGTTTGAAGACGACTTTCTCTTTTTGACTTCACCGGAGAAGGGGGACAAGGATTCAATTGGAATCGGCATGGACATGATCGGGGAAGCTGTGCCACCGCTTCTAGGCGAAGCATTTGGACGCCAAGCCGCTATTACCTTAACGAAGTCATACAAGGGCGAGAGCAACGCATGGAACACAGCAGATGAACCTCAAATTCGTCGCCACACCGAGGTTGGCTTTCGTGTCTTAAAGTTGGCCTCCGAGGATTGGGAGCGCGAGAAGCGCCTGCTGGCGGCGCAGTACGAGGCCACCACACATGGCTAAGCTCACGGCGTCCGGCATCAAAGCACAGGCAGCGGAACGCGAGCGGCAGCAGCAACTCGCGCGGCGTGTGCTCGCGGACCCGACACGCTATCGGCGGCACCTGATCGAGTGGGCGCGCCTGGTGCTTGCGCCTAGTCAAGGAGGGGCAATTCGATGACCGTCAATCTCACGCTGCCGGGCTCGCCACGGACGAAGAAGACCAGGGGAGGGACAATGACACGCGAAGAATACGCAGCAGCGGTAGCGCGCTGTGACCAGGAGATCGACGAGATATCGACCCGTCCGGATGTGCTGGCGGGGCAATGTCCGGCGTGGCTTGTGACGCTCGGTATCGAGGATTGGGAGCGCGAGAAGCGCCTGCTGGCGGCGCAGTACGAGGCCACCACACATGGCTAAGCTCACGGCGTCCGGCATCAAAGCACAGGCAGCGGAACGCGAGCGGCAGCAGCAACTCGCGCGGCGTGTGCTCGCGGACCCGACACGCTATCGGCGGCACCTGATCGAGTGGGCGCGCCTGGTGCTTGCGCCTAGTCAAGGAGGGGCAATTCGATGACCGTCAATCTCACGCTGCCGGGCTCGCCACGGACCAAGAAGACCAGCAACCGCATCGTGCGCTTCGCGCGCTTCGGGCGCGAGCACGTAAAGATCATGCCGAGCGAAGCGTACATTGTGTGGGAGCAACACATCCTGACGCTAGCCAGCGACATCAAGCGCGGCCTGGCCGGCGTCACGCTGCCGATCGATGCTCCGGTGGCGATCGAGGCCACTGTGTACCGACAGCAGCTCACCGGCGACCTGGCGGGCTACCTGCAGGCGATCGGCGATGTGATCCAGGAGCCGGTGATCCGCGCCGGCAAGATGACCCGCCGCGGGCTCGGCATCATCAAGGACGACGCGCTCATACACTGCTGGGACGCACGGCTCGACTGCGACCCGGCGAACCCAAGAATCGAGCTTCGCATTACGACGACTTTGGAAGGACTACTACTATGATTTCAAAAAAGGGACAGCGATGGTTCAGGTTGTGGGCCGATCTGCTGATCGAGCCGCGCGTGCAGCTTCTGCCTCCTGCGATTTTTAAACATTGGGTCAACCTGCTGTGTTTGACCTGCCACCACGACGGAGTGCTGCCCGGTATGGACGCGATTGCGTTCGCACTGCGCATCACTCCAGAGGACGCGCGGAAGGTAATCGCGGACCTGGGAGACCTGATCGACGAGGAAGACGGAGTGCTCCGTCCCCACAACTGGAGCGAGCGTCAGTTCGTCCAAGCTGCTTCTACTCAACGAGTTGCAGCGTTCCGTAAACGGAAAAACGTTCCCGAAACGCATGAAACACATGAAGCGTTACATGAAACGTTACATGAAACGCCGAGTGCCGCGTTACATGAAACGCATGAAACGCCGAGTGCCGCGTTACATGAAACGCATGAAACGCCGAGTGCCGCGTTACATGAAACGCATGAAACGCCTCGCGCGCCCCCACGCGCGCGTTCAGACTCAGAGGAGAGGAGAGGAGATACAGATACAGAAACAGAAACAGAAACAGAGAAGAAAACCGTTTCACGTTTTCCAAAATTCACCGGACTGCAATCCGACGAGCTGCAATCCGTCGCGAATCGGATGCGCCAGAGGCATCGGAAGAAATACGGACTTGGCGGGCTCGAGCTCGAACGCTGCATCACTTCGCAGCTCGACGGAGCGGTGGATCCATCGGCGGTGCTGCGGGCCATCGAGCGGCGGCATCGCCTGCTGTGCGACGTCGAATGCGCCAGCACCGACACGCAGTACTGGCCAGGCCTATGCGACTGGGTGCGCAAGGGCCGGTATCTGGACCCCGACCCGCCACACCCCAAGCCCGCGATCACAAAACTCGAAGCCATGATCAGGAGCTGTTGAGGCATGCCCATCGAACGCAACGTTGCGATCCGTCAAATCGAGCGGCTGGCCGGCATTCCTTCGCATGGCCCACAAACCGAAGCGGCGCTTGCCGACCTCGTCGACGTGCTCGCCGAATTCTCGCGGAGCGAAGGCCACGCCAGGCGCACCATCACGGAGCTGCTAGAGAATCCAGGCGACCCGCCGCGGTGGCCGACCATCGCGACGATCCGCTCGGTAGCATGGGGGCTGCTCACCGATGACGACAAGGCCCACCGCTGCGATGCCTGTGGCGGTACCGGATGGGTGCACCGGGTACGCCTGATCTGGATGATTGGGCAGTTGACGCCGTACGACTTCTCCGGCCGGTGTAAGCGCTGCGGGATACCAGAGCAGACCGCATCCGATGCGCATTCGCTCGCCTCGTAGTGCGTCAGTCGTGGAGTGTGGGGCTTGACACTTGGAGAATAAGCGAAGTAAGATTGCATCGAACCGAGACGGAGAGTCACCTTTCCGGTGGGCGGCATGGCGCTGTATACCATCCGCCCGCTGGTCAGCCGGGCATCACATCCAAGGCCCACAACGTCGGCACCGCGGCGACACATCAGGCAGTACCCGCGTGGAGGATGTTCACCGCGACCTACATGCCCGAGCCATGCTTAAAAAAAAACTCGCTGAACGCGTCCGCATCGAGCAACACACCGGCGCATTCGCATTCTGGGAGTCTCCAGAGGCTGCTCAGCGACTCATCGACCGAGGCGCGGCTCGCGCAATCGAAGTGCAGCGGCAGCGCTACATTCTCGCGGTCCGCTTCCTACCGACCGCGAATCGCCACGATTGTCCGCTGCCACCCGGGCGCAGGCTCAGCCTCGCAATGCTAGCCGGGATGCGCACCGTCACACGTGCCGAATCCGACACCAACCCGCCGCGATGCTGGACCTTCCGGCCCCAACCGACGACCGCTTTAATTTCGGGAATGAAAAGCAAGTGATGGAACCGAAACCACCGAAGCGCGGCAGGCCGAAGACTGAAATCAATCTCGAGGTAGTCGAGAAGCTCGGCATGCTCCAATGCACCGACATCGAGGTCGCCGCATGGCTGGGCGTCACGACGCGCACGATCGAATTGTGGCGAGCGAAGGGCGAAGAGTTCGACGTCTCGCTGTCGCGAGGCAAGGCCAAGGGGCGCATCAGTATCCGCAGGCAGCAGATACGGCTACTCGAGGCTGGCAACGCGACCATGGGTGTATGGCTAGGCAAGCAGGTACTGGGCCAGCGCGACATCGTCGCGAACGAGATATCCGGCCCTGACGGCAAGCCCATCGCGATCGAGCGAGGCGCAACCGAGGCACTCATGGCGGCGCTGGATCGCATTGTGGCGCGCAGGGAGCCGGACACCGAAGGCGGCGCAGAGTGACGCTATCGCGGCGCGGGTTCTTCGGTGGCGCCACAGCATCGCTGGCGGCGACCGTAGCGGCGCTACCCGCAGCCGACCGCCGCGAGGCCCTGGCGGCTCTCACGCCGACGCAGCACGCATCGCTGCTGACCGACTGGCGATTCTGGGCACGCCCGCATCAACTCCCGCCGGCGGGCGACTGGCGCACATGGCTGGTACTCGCGGGCCGCGGGTGGGGCAAGACCAGGACGGGCGCAGAGACGGTCAGAGCATGGGCCGAGAGCGGCCAGTATCGACGCATTGCCCTGATCGCACCGACAGCCGCCGACGTGCGCGACGTGGTAGTCGAGGGCGAGAGCGGCATCCTGGCCATCGCGCCGCCCAACAACCGACCGCAGTACGAGCCATCGAAGCGTCGGTTGACGTGGCCGAACGGCGCGATCGCGACGGCATATTCGGCCGACGAGCCCGAACGGTTACGCGGTCCGCAACACGATGCCGCCTGGGCCGACGAGCTTGCCGCGTGGAATTACCACGAGACTTGGTCCATGCTGATGTTCGGGCTGCGCCTAGGCGTCGACCCGCGCGTCGTAGTCACCACGACGCCGAAGCCGCTGCCCATCATCCGCGAGTTACTCGCGGACCCGACGACCGCAGTTACTCGCGGGCAAACGTACGACAATCGGGCTAACCTGGCGCCCCAGTTCCTCAACAGCATCATCCGAAAGTATGAAGGGACGCGCATGGGCAGACAAGAGCTACTGGCGGAAGTGCTCGACGACGTACCCGGCGCGCTCTGGACGCGAGCCATGATCGACGCCGCGCAGGTGGACGCTTGCGGAGGCGACCTGATGCGCGTGGCGATCGGCGTCGACCCGGCAATCAGCGCCATGGACGAGAGCGACCTCACTGGCATCGTGGCAGCCGGAGCGCTCGATAACGGATGCGCCGTAGTGCTCGGTGACTACTCATGCAGGGCGAGCCCTCAGGAGTGGGCAACGCGTGCTGTCAATGCATTCTGGCAGCACCGGGCTGATGTAATCGTGGCCGAGGCCAACCAGGGCGGCGACATGGTACGGGCGACGATCCAGATGGTGGATCCGCGAGTGCCGGTCGAGCTGGTGCACGCCAGCAGAGGCAAGCTCGTGAGAGCCGAGCCCATCGCGGCACTGTACGAACAGGGCAGGGTCAGACATGTGCGCACGGCGGCGCTGGCGCAGCTCGAAGACCAGATGTGCAGCTATTCGCCTGGATCGATGATGAAGAGCCCTGACCGCATGGACGCGCTCGTGTGGGCGCTGTGGCGGCTCTTCATCGACGGACCTGGGCCGCAGATGATGATTTATCATGACCCTGTAATGATTTCGACTTACTGACGATGTTCGGAGGAACTAACTAATGGCGTCCTATAACTGGACTACCGCGGACGAAATCTACTTCTTGCGATCGCTGGAGGCGGCCAAGCCCGCGAGCGCCCGGAACTACGCCACCGCGCTACTCAAGGGCCGCCGGTGGGATGCGGGCATGGACATAGAGCGCGTCGAGGCTGAGGCCAGACGCATCCTGACACCCGAGCATCCCGCGATGCTGCTAACTTGACACGGAGGAAACACAATGCCGCAACCGTACACCAGCATCATCCCGCGCAACATCGCGTGGTACCCGTCCGTCGCAGCGTTCGCCTCGACAGGCGCAGTCGCACCCGTCGACAACAGCAGGCCGCGCAAGCTATGGCGCGACAACTCGCCGTATCCGAGCGTGGAGAACTACTGGCGGGGCTTTGCCAGCGTGCAGCAGGAGAAGAGCTATCGCTTTATCGCGCGGGCTGCTGATGGTACGCCGCTGCTCTGCCCGATCGACTCGCAGGAGTTCTTTGGCACGTACGGCCTGAATATGGCTCAGATCGCGGTGGTCAACACCTACCGCGAGTTCTCGTTCATGTTTGCGGGCGGCGTTCCGTACCTGGCTAGTGCTGCAGTTCCGGCGATGTGGGCCGACCTGAACATGGGCGGCTTCGGCGCGCCCATCGACTACCCTGTAGACCTGCCGACGAATATTCTGCTCGCCGTCGAGAACGGCGAGGTGGTCGCGTATGACTACCAGGAGTTCCTCCGCGTGGCGAAGCCGCCGCAGATGGGCGACTTCGAGCGCCTGGCGCTCATCGACAGGATCAGACAGGCAGGTGCGCCGCATGCCGAGCAAATCAAGGCTATCCGTGCGATCTGCACCGACTGGCACCCATCCACGAGACTTACGTAACGACTCTCGGAGGTTCAATTGAAATCACTAGCAAGCAAGATACTGAAGGGCGTGGCCGGCGGCGCCCGCCTGGCGTTGCCTGTCCTCAAGCTCCTGGTACCGGGCTCCGTCGGTGTAGCGATCGACGTCATTGGCACCGCGATAATCAGAGCGGAGAACCAACTGGGCAGCGGTAGCGGAGCCCAGAAGGCGCAGGCGGCGGCGGCTGTAGTGGCCGCAGCGGCACCGCGGATTGTCGAGCAGATCGAGCTATCTACGGGCCGCGAGCTGGCCGACGAAGACATGCTTGCGCATGGCCTTGGGCAGCTGCAGCAAGGCACGTTCAGCGTGCTCAAGGCGTTTCGGTTGATCTGAAAATGCCGCAACGGACGACCGATCAGCACCGCGAGTACATGCGCGCCTGGCGCAATCGTGGCAGATGGCTGCGCGATGCTCGGCGAGGCATCGGCGGGCCGCGTGGGTTCGACTGGCGATCACCGCTGCACCCGCGCGATCTACGGCGTTCGTTGCGATACGGTGTTCGCTGTGACGAGTAACACGAGTAACACGAGTAACACGAGGCATTGACATGGCACAGCAAAACATCATCGACGTAATCACCACAGCCAAGCGGCTCATCCGCGAGACCGGCTCGCCGGTACCGTGGGAGATAGTCGCGGCGCAGTGGGCGCTTGAGTCGGGCTTCGGGCGGCACGCACCAGGCGGCAATCCGTTTGGCCACAAGGCATCGAGCACCTCCAGCGCGAAGCTGCTAAAGACCACCGAAGTATTCACGCTTCTCGAGGCCGAAGAGTTCCTCGAGGGCCGGGGCCGCACACTCAAGCCGATCCGCGATGCGGGCGGCGGCAAGACGGAGTACGAGGCGCAGGATTGGTTCGTCGATTACGACGGCTCGCTCGATGCTGCCGTGCGCGGGCATCTGCGCATCCTGAGCTTGCCGAGGTACAGCAAGGCACTCAAGGGCTGGCCGACGCATGGAGATGTGGGGAGGCTCGCGGTGGAGATCGCAGCGGCAGGCTACGCCACCACCGCGGCGAAGGAATACGGCGCGCGCGTGGCTCGGTGCTTCAGGGATTCCCGGATGGCCATGGCTCTGCGCGCCATGCTGGCCGCTGCCGCATCGCGCACGGTAGACGCCGAATGACACCTCCGGTGACCATAACGCCCGCGATGGCTGAATGGGGAAACGTAAATGCAGAATAATGTTCCTTTCTACGATAACGACCGGCTGTGCACTTATGACGGCACACTCCTGGGCAATGGCGAGTTCGTGATCGCCATTGGGTGGCTGGCGCGCCAGATACCGACGATGGAAACCATGGACACGCTGAGCACGATCGCAAGGCAGGCTATCCCTGGCTCGACTGTGTTGCTCAAGCCGATGGTGGACGCCGGGGTGAACGTGATTATCACCGACGCCGGGTTGCGTAAGACCATCCCGGTATACGCGCTGGCAAATGCATACCTCGGCGGGCCTGCTGGCTCGCGCCCTGATGCCGTGCGCCGCTTTGTCCGCGACTTACCCTACGACGACTAACACTACGACTAACGACGACCTTCCTCCCGGAAGCTGCGGGTTCCTCCTTCCCGCAGGACCTGCTTGCTTGACCTGACCACTGCCCGGAGGGGCGGCGCGCAAACCGCCCCTCACCTTTCCATGAAAATATTTGACCGCCTGACTAATCGACCCTTGGTCGAAGCGCTTCAGCGCTCGGTGCGCATCGCCGAGGCTAACGGCGGCCTGCTCATGGAGCGACTCGCAGAGCTTGAGCTGGCTATCGAGAGCCAAGGCTGGGATCGGCTCAGCGCCGACAACAGCCGAGACTTCTCCCGTAGCGCGCTCCGCAAGATCACGCACGCATCGCGGCTTTTGTTTTTGAAAAACCCGCTCATCAACCGGGCGGTGACGCTCCAGGCGTACTACGTGTTCGGGCAAGGGATGACGGTGAGCAGCAACGACGAGCCGATCCAGGAGGCCATTGAGGCCTTCATGTCGAACCCGCGCAACCAGGCGGAGTTGACATCGCATCAGGCCCGCACGATGAAGGAGATGGACCTCCAGGTCCACGGGAACCTGTTCCTGGTGCTGTTTACCACCGACATCTCCACCGGCGGCGTCACCGTGCGGAGCATCAACCCCGATGAGGTTGAGGAAATAATCACAGACCCCGACGACGCACGTTCTCCGTGGTTCTACAAGCGCGTATACCAGCACGAGTCTTATGACCTAGCGGCCGGCACCAAAAAAACCACGAGCAGCACAACGTACTACCCGGACATTCGGCACGACGGCGGTCTCGACGCAGGCAGGCCCGAGACCATCGGCGGCTATCCGGTGATGTGGGACGCTCCGGTATTTCACATTCGCGTAGGCGGGCTCTCCGACATGCGCTTCGGCGTCCCTGAGACCTACCAGGCCCACGACTGGGCCCTGGCTTACAACGAGTTCCTTGGCAACTGGGCCACCATCACCAAGGCTTACGCTCGCTTCGCCTTCAGCGTCGAGACCAAGGGCGGCGCGAAGGCCGTAGGCGCGATCAGCGCACGCATGAGCGCGCAGGACAGCGGCGCGATGAACACGAACCCGCCAGTGAACACCGCCTCGACGTGGATCAGCAGCAACAGCCACATCTCGCCGGTCAAGACATCCGGCGCCACGACGAGCGCTGCCGATGGGATGTACCTCGCGCTCATGGTGAGTGCGGCCATGGGCATGCCATACCCGATGCTCATGGGCGATCCGAGCACCGGCAATCTAGCCACGGCGAAGACGCTCGATCGACCGACTGAATTGAAGTTCCGCGACCGACAGGAGCTGTGGCGGCACATCTTCACGACCGTCCTGGAGTACGCGATTGTCCGCAGCAAGCGGGCCGCCGGCGGCGCACTGCGACCCTACGGCGACGACTACCACTCGCCCATCACGGTATCGTACCCGCCGATCCTGGAGCACGACATCACCGAGCAGGTACGCGCCATCATCAGCGCGGCCACGCTCGACGGCAAGACGCCCGCGGGCACCATCCCGCTGGAGCACATCAGCCGCATGGTCCTCACTGCACTCGGCGTCCAGAACGTCGAAGAGATCGTAGCGGCTATCGAGGACATCCCGGATGATGTGGAGCCGCAGGTTGCCGAGGCGCTGCGCGGGCTTCGATCGGCGATTGACACATGGAGCCGATAAAAAATCGATGTCACACAGCACAGTGCTGGTAGCACTTGACCGGCTGCGGGAGGCTCTGACGGGGCGAACGATCGACAGGGCAAAGCGACCCCACGAGCGGCGGCTACGGGCCATTATGCGGCGCATGTTCGCGCAGCAGCGCAAGGCCATCGAGTCGCAGTTGCTGCCCGAAGCGCGGCTGATGATGTTCGCCGTGCGGGAAGCGATGCCGCTGACCCTGGAGCGGCTACTGGCAGTGATCCTCGCAGCCGATGAAGCGACGTTCTCGTCAAGCATGGCAAGCGTGCTGGCGGCTGCGTTTCAGTCAGCTGGCGAAGCGCAGGCGCTGGACATGGGCTCGTCGTTCGCGCTGAGCACCGCAACCATCCAGGCTCTGATGGCCGAGCGCGCGGCTGACCGCATCGCCGGCATCAACGCCACGACGCGGGACATCGTGCGAGACATTCTCGTCGCCGGCGCCGAGCAGCGACAGAGCTACACCGCCGTTGCTCGGATCCTACGGCAGCGCTTCGACGAGTTTCGCGGACCGCCGGTACAGCGGCACATCCGGGACCGTGCCGAGTTAGTCGCCATCACCGAGGTCGGACAGGCGTACGTTGACGGGCAGCTCGCCAGCGTGCAGGGCATCATCGATGCCGGTATCCCGATGGAGAAGGCCTGGCTCACGGTGGGCGATGACCGCGTGAGTGACGGGTGCCAGTCCAACCAGGGCGCGGGCTGGATCGAGTTCGCCGATGCGTTCCCGAGCGGGCACCCGGCGCCGCTGAGATTTCCCGGGTGCCGATGCGCAGTGCAGATGAGACCCAAGCCATGACCATGACCATCACCATTTTCAGGCGACTGCTGGAGAAGGGCCGCACGTTCTCCAAGGCCAACGAGGGCAAGCTCCGCAAGGCCCTGGAGAGCATCAGCGACCTGCTGGCGCAACTGGACACCGCAGAGGTAGCCGAAGCCGAGCGCAGCCACCGCGATCGCGGCAATGCCCTCCAGCGCGCGATTCGTGCGGCAATGCCCGAGCAGGATCCATCCGTCGCCGATGTCTTTGATGCGGACCTCGTATACGAGCAGGGCGGGCGCTACTACCGCGCGGCCTACGTGCTCGACGACGCAGGCATCGCCACGCTGGGTGATGCCACTGAAGTACTGCCGCAAGTCATCTACACCGCCGTTGGCGAACCTGCACTGACCGAAGCGTCCATCGACAACGAATTCACACCTCTCGACCTTACCGAAGCGGCTAACGCAGGGCTGAAGATCATCGCGCCTGGCTGGGGATCCTCCGGCTACTACTCGCCTCAGACGCTGCGCGCGGCCGCTTCGGTATTCACCAAAGGCCTGAAGATGTACTGGGACCACCAGACCGCCGCCGAGGAAGCGGCAAAGCCTGAAGGCTCGCTCGACCGGCTGGCCGCCGAGCTCACGGAGGACGCGCGATATGAAGAGCAGGGCTCCGACGGGCCGGGGCTGTACGCGCGGGCGAAGGTATTCGCCCGCTTCGCCGGCGCAGTGAGGGACCTCAAAGACCACATTGGCGTGAGCATCCGCGCGTCTGGCATGGCGAAGCAGGGCGAAGCCGAGGGCCGCAAGGGTCCCATCATCGAGCGCATCACCGCCGCCAAGAGCGTCGACTTTGTGACCGCGCCTGGCGCGGGCGGTCAGATCTTATCGTTATTCGAGTCGGCTGGCTGGAGGATGCCTGCCACCCCACAACCACAAGAGGAGAACACTATGACCACCAAAGAAGAGACGCAGGCTCTCATTGCCGAGTCGATGTCGCCTCTGCATGAGTTACTCGCGGAGCTGCGCGCCGACAATGCACGCTTACGGGAGTCGCTGGTGCTTCAAGGCGCTGCCGAATTCGCGAAGCGCAGATTGGCCGGCATCACCATGCCCGAGATCACGCGGCAGCGGCTCGCGGAGAGCTTGCCCGCGCGAGCAACAACCAAAGACGGCGCACTGGACGTAGCAGCGTTCAGCGCGCTTATCGAGGCATCGGCCAAAGCCGAAGTCACGTACCTGCAGAGTGTCGCCGGACCGCGCATCCTCGGCATGGGCGCATCCACCGTCGAGGCGAATGCCGAGGACATCGACAAATCGCTGGCCGAATCGCTGCGCGCGCTCGGCGGGCTGGACGAAGCGGCAGCCACTCGCGCGGCTGCCCGAAACTAACGGAGAACGAAAAACAAATGGCAACGAATTTGATCATCAACAATGCGCACGCCTTGTCTTTGCCGTGTTCAGACCCGACTACACCCGCCACCGGCGGGCCTGTTCGCTTCGGATACTTGACCGGCGTTGCGATCACAGACGAAGGCGAAGGCGGCAATAGCGCCTCGAACACTACCGTTGAGCTTGGCCAGCACGTCTGGGACCTCAGCGTAAAGGGCGTCGACGGCAGCGGCGATAGCGCGGTGGCGGTAGGCGATGCGATCTACCATACCGACGCGGACACGCCGAAACTCAACAAGAAAACGTCCGGCTACTTCTTCGGCTACGCGCTCGAGGCTGTCGATTCCGGCGCTACCTCAACTGTCAACGTCCTCCATGTCCAAAGCCCGGGCAGCGGCTCGGTTGGCAGCGGCACGGTCGGCGAAAGCAACCTCGCAACCGGCGCGGTCACTGCCGTCAAGCTCAGCGCGACGCTAAAGAAGGGCTTCATCCCGCTTGACGTCGCCAGTCTGCGCATCATCGCAACCAACGCCGTCGGCAACCTCTCGGAAGGCATGCTGCTCGACGGCAACACGGCACCGAGCCTGGCTCGCGTCAACGGCGCGACCGATAAGGCGCTGCGTGTCATCTGGGCCGCCGGGTCGAGCATTGAATGCCAGTTCCCGCCGGTTTCGAAACCGCCGGATCTGGACGGCGCGACCGCGCTCACTGTCCACCTGATGATCGGCAAGGACACCAACACGGACACCACCGTCACTGTCGACGTCCAGGTGTTCGACGGCGTTGGGGACACCGAATGCGGCGCGGCTACTGCGGCGCTCGCGGCTGCCACGCTCGCGGAATATTCCGCGTCTGTGGCCGCTGGCGACCTCGGCGACCACCCCGGCTTCCTTAACGTTGCGCTCGTTCCCGGCACGCACACCAGCGACGCTATATGGCTGTACTCGGCCTGGATCGAGTACACCCGAGCCTAGTCCATCGGAGCACAAGAGGAGCACAAACCATGGAACAATCTCTATTTAAAAACATCGGTGCCTTCAATGGAAGCTTTGCCGTCGAGGGCTTCAACTCGACCACGCGGCAGATGTCCGCAGGCCGCAAGGCACGCATCGCGGAGGCCGCGCGGCTCTTCGCCGACGTGCTCGGCGGGCGGCAGGATCCGCTCTTCCTGCGCGAGGCGTTCCGGCCGTCGCGGGACGTGATCTATCGCGCACTCAACGAGCAGTATCCCGGCATTTTCCCGGCGGGACTGCGCGAGACCATCACGTCGAGCGACTTCACCGCACTGAGTGCCGACGTGCTCGACCGCCTGGTATACGGGCGGTTCATGTCGCAGACGCACAACTGGCGCCAGATGGTGCGCGTGCGTCCGCTGCGGGACTTCCGCAGTGTCAACCGCCGCGTGATCGATGGCGGTGATGGCCGTTGGTCGGCGGTGGCCGAAGGCGCGCCGCACACCAAGCAGAGCATCACAGAGACCGAAGTCACATACACGCCGAGCAAGTACCTCAGCGGCTCCGTGCCGATCTCCTGGGAAGCCGTGATGAACGACGACCTGGGTATCTTCGCCGACATCCCCGAGCGCATCGTGGACGGCGGCGTGCGCACACTGGAGCACTTCGTTACGTCGCTCTACATCGACGCCAGCGGGCCGCACGCGAGCCTGTACAGCACCGGCAACAAGAACATCATCAACACCACCAACGGCGCAGCGGCGACCAACCCGCCATTTAGCGCGGCTGGCCTGCAGGATGCGTTTACCGTGATGTTGCGGCAGGTCGACGCCGCTGGCAACCCGATCGCAGTTGGCAGCCGGTTGATCCTGTGGCATGGTCCGGCGCTGCACAACGCGGTCATGGCCACGCTCAACGCTCGCGAGATGCGCGTGACGAGCATCGGCGGCACATCCACGCAGGAGCTGGTCGTGGAGAACTGGATCGCCAAGGGCATCACGCCGCTCATGAATCCATGGATCCCGGTGATCGCCGCGACCAACGGCAACACCACATGGGGCCTGACCGCGGTGCCGGACGGCAACACGCGGCCCGCGCTCGAAGTCGGCTTCATCAGCGGCTACGATTCTCCTGTACTGTTGCAGAAGTCCGGCAATACTCTACGCGGTGGCAGCATCGCGCAGGAGTTGGGCGACTTCGACACCATGGAGGGCCGCGAGGTGAAGGGCCTGCTGGTGTTCGGCGGCGCCCGCATCAGCGGCAAAGCCACCGTTGGCAGCAACGGCAGCAACGCTTAACTCAACGACCTCTCAGCCTGGGGCGGACTTGACCACCGAAGCAGGCTGATAGACGGGCGGGCGCATCTTCCTCCGAGTGCGCTCGCCCACCTCACCACATGAACATCCCTCAAGCATTCAACGGCACCGAGCAGCGGCTCGATGCAATCCTCTTCGAGCTGCGAGCGATCCGCGCGCGGATCGAATCAGTCATCTCCCCGCAGCCGTCACCGGATGAATTGCGCGAGCCGTACCCACCGCGCAAGCGGCGGTGATCGCAGACATGGAGCGGATGGCCGCGGCATCACTTGCGATGCAGCGGCTTATCCTCCGGGCCATCGAGCACAATACTGCGGCGGTCAACGAGAACACGGCAGCCGTCCGGCTGATCGCATCACCATCGCATCGCGTGTCCGGCAGCGCAGGCATCCCTACGGCTGAGCAATTCCCGAGGGGCCGAGTCCGGCGATAACCCATGGCATTTACTTACATCGTATCCACCGACAGGGGCCGCGTGCGGATGCTCTGCACCGACCGCGACGAGACTAACCCCATCTTCCAGGACGACGAGATCGATGCGTTTCTCGCCATCGAGGACGAGAGCGTGCGCCTGGCTGCGGCGCTTGCACTGGAGACCATCGCGAGCGATCAGGTACTGGTGCTCAAGGTCGTCAAGACCTTGGACACGACGACGGACGGCGCGAAGGTGGCCGACGCGATCCAGAAGCGGGCGGCGTCACTGCGGCAAGCCGAAGCCGATGCGCCTGGCGGCTTCGCGATTTCTGAAAACGTGTACGACCAGTTCTCGCAGCGGGAACGGTGGATCAAGGACGCGATGAGGGACGCAACGTAGTGGCAATCCAAGTGCTCGAATGGCAACCGCGGATCGCGCAGGCGCTGCCCGAGCCACGCCTCAAGGACGACAGCGAGAGCTTCGCGCCGCACGTAGTCAAGGCCGTGCGGGCATGGCTCGCGCAGACTGCACCGGCGTTCGGATTCGACAAGCCCACCGGCACCACGATTACCGGGCGCGAAAGCATCGAGTATTGCGTCGGCGACGGCATCGCCGAAGAGGTGATCCGCTTCCGGCATTGCACCGTGGAGATCTGCCTGCGCGGCAAGCGCGGCGCGCCCATCACTGCACGGTATCGCTACGTGGCAGCGCGCGCGATGCCCGGCCAGCAGCGAGTGATCGTCGGGCCGTGCCTGGGGCTCGCACAGGACCAGCGCATCGAGTTGGTGAGCGGTGCCGTTAACTAGCCGCATCGTCCACCCGCGCATGATGCGCGAGTTGAGGGGCTTCCATCCGTCGTATTGCCGGATCGAGGAAGCGACCGAGACGCAGGACAGCATTGGGACCGTGGTCCGCGCCTGGGCCACACTCACCGGGCACGATGCGATCCCATGCAATCTGGCGGCAGGTAATGCGGCGGTCGCGGCGGTCGTGGAGCATCGCAAGGTCGATACCACCTACGTGGCGCGCCCGCTCTACGCGCAGCTCGACGGGCTGTATACGGCAATCACCGAGGGCATGCGTGCCGTGATTGACACTGTGACCTACGACATCACAGGCGTGACGAGCAACAGCACCCGCACGCTGACAAGACTTGCGCTGGAGCGTATCGAGTAACCCATGGCCATCAACATCCAGCTGGAGATTACACCCGCGCTGCGGGCGAAGCTCGCGACGCTCGCCTCTGCTTTCGGGCAGGGTGCGATCAATCCCGCACTGATGGCCGGCGGCTGGCTCATCGCGAACGACGCGAAGGCCCGCGCTGCCTACAAGAGCGGCACGCTGCGGCGATCCATCGAGCCGCAGGAGCGAGGCCCTGGTGATGTCGTCGTGGGCTCCAGCGTCCCCTACGCGCGGCGCATTGAGTATGGCTTCATGCAGGCGGACAGGCTCGGCAGACGATTCAACCAGTCGGCGCGACCGTACCTGAGACCGGCGTTCGAGTCGCAGCAGGCGGCGGTACGCGCGGCCATCATCGCAGGCGCACAGGCGCTGCTGCGGAGGGCGATTGCCTGAGCCGCTCGTCTGGTTCGACTCGAACACGATCTACATCGAGCAGGGCCTGCGCACCTGGGCGATGGCTGATCCATACCTGGTGAGCCTCATCGACGCGCGATGGTACGGGCCGGTGATGGAGCAAGGCTCCGCTTTGCCATGCGTCACTGTGCAGCAGATCGGCTCTGCCGACGAGGCACCGACGCACGCAGGGCACTCCGGGCTTGAGCGCGCGCGCCTCCAGGTGACGGTGTGGTCATCGTGCCAGATGAAGGCGATCCAGATCAGCGAGCGCATCCGGCGCCGCATTGACGGCTTTAGTGGATCGCTCGGCGGAATGCACGTAGGCCGCGTGGCCGTGGCGACCGTCGCAGACCTGGGCCGCGAGCCTGGCCAGAACGTGTACCAGCGCGTCGTTGAGCTCGTGATCTGGTATCGGCTCGACCTTTAAAAGCTTATGGACCAAACAATCTCCGGAGGCGCGGGCATGGGCACCGCGGAAGTATTCGGCCAGCACGGCACACGATCGTGTCTCGACTGCCGATGGCTCGCAATTGTCCCGCTGTTTGACGGCGCCACGCGCTATCGCTGCGGCTTCGGCCTGCTCGACATCACGGCGAAATCGGCACCCGTTGAGCTTCGCACGAGAGCCGCGGACTGCAAGCAGTATGCCGCTGAAGATCGCTGAGTTCCTTTGGAGCGGCAGGCAGATGTTCCGCTGCCCGATGTGTCAGTGGAGCAACTACCAGCGGCTGAACGTGAAGCTCCACATGCGCGAGGCGCACATAGAGACGATGCTGGCCGAGCAGCGAGCCGCGCTCACGCCACAAGCTACGCTTTACGACGCCAACGGTGCACTGATCACTCAGATGCCTGGCGGCGTCGACGAATCGGAGATCAAGGCCGCGTTCGCGGACCCCAACGACTAAGAGGAGAAACATCATATGGCAAGAGTAAATTGCCCACATACCGTAGCTGTGGGGCCGTGGCCCACTGCGGGCGTGCTGGCTACAGTCACCGCGGCAGACGCCACCAACAAGAACGAAACGCCCTTTGCCGGCACGTTCATCGTGATCGCCCGCAACTCGGGCGCATCGACGCGCGCGGTCACCATCAACAGCGTTGCTGATGCGGTGCAGAACCGCACCGGCGACATCAGTGACACCATCGCAACCGGCGTCACCAAGACCTACGGGCCGTTCAGCGCCGAGGGCTTCCGGCAATCCGGCGGCGTGCTTCACTTCGAGGCCGCGCACGCTGAGATTCTCTGGACCGTCCTGCGAATCGCCTAACCACATCATCACCAGGAGAACAATATGGCAAGAGCTTCTATCACTGTTCAGACCGGCACCGGCAAGTACCCGACCGTCGCGTTACTGGATCCCTTCGCGCTGACCGCGTGCGATGCCACCAATTTCAACCAGTGCGACTTTACGGGACGCGAAATCCTCATCGTCCGCAACAGCAGCACTGACACGGCCTACGACTTCACCCTCGAGTCGGTATCGTCGGATCGCACCGGCAGGACGGGAAATCTGCTGAAGGAAATCCCATTTGGCGAGCACCTCATCATTCCGCCGCTCGGCGTGGACGGCTTCCGGCAAGCGGACGGCAAGCTGTACTTCACCGCGGAGAATGCGGCCATCCTCGTCGGCGTTGTCCGCATGGCCGGGTAACCAGGAGAAAGACACATGGCACTATCTACTCAAGCTGTACCCGCGTTCGGCGTGATGCTCCAGTTATGCGAGGATGCATCATCCACGAACCCCATCAACATCGCCGAAGTGAAAGATATCAACGACTCGTATAACGCGCAGGTCGAAGATGTCACAACGCACAACACGCTCGCCGCATGGCGCACGCGCATCGCAACGCTGCTCGACCTCGGGGTCGAGCTGCAGCTGAACTTCGTCGGCACCGACCCGACTCATGACCATCTCACCGGGCTCAAGTGGGTATGGCGTCAGCGCGAAGAGCGGACCTACATCCTGACCCCGAGCGACGGCTCCATCGCGCTCACGTTCAACGCCGTGATCTCGAACATCAAGGGCACGTTCCCGGTTGGCGGCGTGCGCGGGGCGTCCGTGACGCTCATGTCGTCCGGCGTACCGGACTTTGGCGACTAAAAAAAACAACACCATCGGAGGACTAAATGAAAGTAGTGGAAATCGAGCTGGGCGGCGAGAGCCGTCGCTTGGCCCTCGACCTGAACGCGGTCATTGCATTGCAGAACCTGACCGGCGAGGACTTTCCGGCGATCGGCGCGCGCCTCCAGGAGCAGGACGCCAGCCTGGCAGAGCGAATCAAGCTCATGCGGCTGCTGGTGTGGGGCTTGCTGGCCAGTGCCTGCCCGGAATTCGAGGACGACCCCCGCAGCTTGCGGCTGGTGGGCGCATGGCTCGGATTCGAGGACCTGCCGCGCGTCTCGCGGGCCATCGCGGATCTGATGCAGGACTACGCGCAGCGCATCTCATCCACCACGATGGGCGACGGCTACGGGCCATACGTGCCGACGCACCCAGCAGTCGTTACGGCGATGGTCACGGCGGCAAAAATCCAACCGGGCAACGTCGTGATGGACCTGGGCGCGGGCGATGGGCGTATGCTGTTTGCCGCGGTGGCCGTGCATGACGATGTTACGGCCATCGGCTACGAGCTGCAGCCGGAGCGGCATGAGCAGCTGCGTGTCCGCGTGGCGGAACACAAGCACGGCAGCCGAGTGACGATCCACAAGCAGGACTTCCGCGAGGCTGCAGTGTCTACCGCGGACGCGATCCTGTTGTACTTGTTGCCGCAGTGGAACGCGGAGCTGCGGGACAAGCTGCGAGCCGAATGCAAGCCCGGGTGCCGCATTGTCTCGCACGACTTCACTTTGCCGGACTGGGAGACCGCGGAAATGGAGCGTGTCGCGGCGTCCGACCGCGCACACAAGGTCTACTCCTACATCGTTCCCGAGCGTCCATCATGATCATGCTGGACCGCGAAACCGTCGCCGTCTGCGGGCGTAGTGTCGTGATGACATGCACGCTCGCGGCGCTGCTTCGCTTCGAGCGCGCGACCGGCTACGGCCTGCAGTCTGCCAACGGGCCGGCGGCGGTCCGCACGCTGCTGTGGGCTTTGCTGGCAGATGAGCAACCGCGGATCACACCGGCGGAAGTTGGCGCGATGTCTGCCACCGAGGCAGAGCGCGCGGTGAAGGCTGCGCTCACGCTCTGGGCGGCATCGGCTCCACTACCCGATCCTGACGCGCCAGAAGCCGCAGGCGAATCCGGCGGGCGCGTGGACTGGTACGAGCTATGGGCAATCGGACGGATCGACCTGGGGCTGTCAGAAGCCGAATTCTGGGGCTTGTCACCGGCGATGTATCACGCCATGACGCAGCGGCTAGAATGGCGGCTGTACGGGCACTGCATCACCGCAGCCGCCATCACTAACTGCCACATCGACCGCGAGAAAGCGGCACCGCTATCGCCACTGGCGTTCATGCCTGGCCGGACGGGCCGCGCGGAATCGAGGCGCATCACGGTACAGCAGGGCGAGACTCTGCGCATGAAGATGGGAGGGCTGCGCGACACGCTCCTGGGTGGACCGCCGCCGAAAAAAACCTAACATGGCAACTGAAATCGACGGGCTATTCTTCCGCATCGGAGTCAACCTCGACTCCGTGCGCGACGGCATGTCCAAGCTCGAAGGAATGCTCACCGGGCCGCTGGAGGGCATCGGCGCGAAGCTACAGGGCATCGGGCAGGGCCTATCGCTCTACGTGTCGGCACCGCTGGCCGGCATCGGCGCGTTATCCTTGTCGGCATTCGGCGACTTCGAGAGCGCGCTTAACAAGGCGGGCACTCTCGCGGGCTCGTCTGCTATCGAGCTCGAGTTGCTGCGTAAGCAGGCGCTACAGCTGGGCGCAGATACGCAGTTCTCCGCCAGCCAAGCCGCGAAGGCCATGGGCGAGTTTGCGGCGTCGGGCCTCTCCACGCTGGAGATCATGGCCGCAATGCCCGGCACACTGGCGCTTGCGGCTGCCGGACAACTCAGCCTTGGCGACGCTGCGGGCATCGCAGGCGCAATTCTGAAGGGCTTCGGCCTCGCGGCAGCAGACGTGGGCGATGTCGCGAACATCATCGCGGCGGCGGCCAACAACAGCGCTGCGGGCGTGTCGGACCTCGGCACGGCGTTCTCGTACGTCGGGCCAATCGCGAGTGCGGCGGGTGTGTCTCTCGCAGAAACGGCTGCCGCAATCGCCATCATGTCGGATGCTGGGATCAAGGGCGAACGCGCGGGCACTGGCCTGGTCAAGATGATCGAGTCTTTGCTGAATCCGTCGAAGGCAGCGGAAGAGGCCATGGCCAAGCTTGGCATCTCGATCAAGGATTCCGAGGGCCACATGTTGCCGATGTCGCAAGTGGTTGGAGCGCTGGCGCCGCTCACCAAAGATATGGCGGCTGGCTTTGAGATCTTCGGCTCTCGATTCTCTTCCGTTCTGCCGCTGCTCAAGACCGGCTCTGAGCACTTCGATAAGTTGGACCAGGCGATGCAGAACGCAGCCCGGAACAAGGCTGCGGAGTCGCTGGCTGCCAATCTGTTCAAGGGTTGGGCGGCGGCCATGGAGACGTTTAAGGGCAGCGTCGAGACCGTATTCATTCAGATCGGCGAAGTGATCGCGAAGCCGCTCGGCTTCGTCCTGAACGAAGTGCTGACGCCGCTCATGAACGGCATCGGGACAATGGCCTCGATATTCGGCCAACTGCCGCAGCCGATACAGACGCTCGGTGTGGCCATCGGCGGTATCGCCATTGCGGCAGGTCCTGGCATCTACGCCATCGGCACACTGATGGACATCCTTGAAAAAATGGCGAGCCAGAAGCTGGTATCGGCGTCCATCGACGCGATCCAGTCGGCGTTCTTGAGCCTCGGGCCAGTCATCGACAAGGCCGGCGGATACCTGACGACGTTCTTCTCGCATCTCTCTGCGGAGTCCGCGGCGAAGGGCGTGGGAGCGTTCAGGTCGGCAATGGTGAATCTCGGTGGCGCGATCGTCGACGGCTTCGCGCACATCCCTGCCGCGGCACTGGCCGCTAAGACAGTAATCGTTGAGTTCGGTAGCAACGCCGCTACCTGGATCGGAGCAAACAGCAAGGCCGTGACGACTGCGGGGGCGGGCATGTTCGCAGGGCTCGGGCCTGCGATCAAGGGCATCTGGGACAACATCGGGAGCATGCTAGGGACGGCGATAGCGTCTCTCTCCGGGCTTATTTCCGGCTTCTCGTGGGCCGGGTTGACCAGCGGGCTCACGACTGCCGCGCAGTTCCTGCTTGGGCTTGTGGCGTCCACTGGCGCGCTGGCGTTGGTCCTTGCCGCGCTGGCCGCGCTCGCGGCCATCGGCTACACGATCTACAACAACTGGAGCGACATCAAGGCTGTGCTCGTCGCGGTCTGGCAGGACATCAGTGCAGGCGTCGTCAGCGTGATCAAGACCATCGGCGTATGGATTGACAACACGTTCGGCGCGGGCACGGTGAGCAAGCTCGCGGCGGTCTGGCGTGGCTTCACGTCGGCACTGTCCGGCGTGTGGCAGTCGATCCTCGACATCGTGCAAAACGGGCTGAAGTATATGGTCAATGCGCTGCAAAGCGCAGCCAACGCGCTCGGCATGGAGAACACCGCAAAAGCACTGGGCAACTGGGCGATCAACCTGGACCAGGTAAAGAGGGCGGCGGACGCCGCGGCTGGCAGCATAAAGCTGCAAGCGGACCAGCAAGTCATCGCCGCGAAGGCCGCGGAGAACGCATCGGGGTACCAGCGGGGCGCGGCGGACGCCTACACCAAGGCGTCCGCTGCTACCGCTGCCGCTTCGGCCGCAATCGTCAAGGCGCAGGCCGATGCATCGGCAGCTACCGAGGCGCTAAGCAAGGCTATCTCGGCGACATGGAGGACGGTGGAAGAGGCCATCTCCTCAGCGCGAAAAGCCCTCATGAACGAGGACTTCTCGGGCGCGCTGGCGAAATTGAACGGCGAATTGAAACTGCTCGAAGGCAGCTTCGGCCAGGCCATCCCTGACGCAATCCGGCTCGGCATGATCGTCCAGGTCCAGATGGCGATCAATCACGTTGCCGCGCTGAGGAACGCATCTAAGACAGCGACCGATGCTGTCGAGGCCGACTTCGCCAACCTACAGTCAGCGCTTGCGCAGATCCCGCCTGACTTCGCGGCCATGGGCAAGCAGATCACAGGGACGCTCAATCTCATCGGCGATGCAAGCGTCACAAGCGCGGAGTCTGTGGTTGGCGCATCGGCGAAGATGACCAATCAAATTGAGCAGGACGCGTTCCGCGTCGAGAAGACCACGGGCAACCTCAACAACGCCTGGACCGCGTTCGGCAAGAGCGTTGCGGGCGTCACCAAGGATTTCCTGTCCGATATGGGCAACGCGATCCGAGCTGGCGAAGGCTTCGGCGATGCATTCAGGAAAGCCGCGAACGCCATCAAAGAAGCGCTCGTCAACGTTGTCATGCAGCAGGGCATCAAGGTCGTGATGGGCGGCCTGTCCGAGCTAACCCAGCAACTCGGCGGCGTAGGGCAGGCATTCAACAACATTTTTGGCTTCAGCATTCCGGGCTCTGGCGGTGGTGGTGGTGGTGGTGGCGCGGGCGGCGGTGGTGGAGCTGGAGGCGCAGGCGGACTGATGGGCGGCGCAGGAATGCTTGGCGCCATCACGGGCATCGGCACGCTCATCACCGGCATCATCAGCGCCTTCTCCCAAGCACGCATGGAGCAGGATATCGCGCGCGTCGAGGTATCGACGCGCGGCACCCTGGCACAACTCATCTCCATCCAGGAGACGCTCAACACCTGGTTGCCATACGCCGAGAACACGGTGCACCTGCAGCGCCTTGAGGGCATGCAGGACGCGCTGTACTCACTCGCCAGTGGGCAGATCATGCAGCCGATCGGCGACGGGCTGCGCGACGGCATGACATCCATGGGCAACGGCATCGGCGGCGGCTTCCAGGCCATCATCGACGCAATAGTCAACATGCGCGACACAATGGTCAGCTTCCTGCGCGTGATGGTGGAGATAGGCAGCGCCACCTACCACACGCTCAACAAACCGGGCTTCCAGCCTGTTCCGAGCGGCAGCGGGCCTGGGCCTGCTGGCTTCCCCGGCGCGCCCAACGTACCGACCGGGCATCAGGGGCAGCAGGGCAGCAACCTCACCGTCAACGTGACCAGCAACGCCACAAACCCGTTCGCCGCCGGGCAGCAACTCGCCGCGGGCATGTCCGCCGGCGGCTTCCGATAGTTTCGATTCCCACAGGAGAACCAAGACCATGGCTGACTTTATTTACGACCTGGCTCGCGAGGCGTTCCTCGAAGGTGGCATCAATATGGCCACCGCCAACATCAAGGCCGTGCTGGTGGACGGCGCGGACTACACGCCGTCTGCGAGCACCGATGATTTCCTCGCGGACATCGCCGCCGGTGGGCGCGTTGCGACGAGCGGCAATCTCGCGAGCAAGACGACCACGCTCGGCGTGTTCGATGCGGCCGACGTCACATTCAGCACCGTGACGGGCGATCAGTCCGAGTACATCGTGCTCTATGTCGATACGGCGGATGCCGCGACGTCGATCTTGATCTGCAAGATCGATACGTATACCGGGCTCCCAGTCACGCCGAACGGCGGAAACATTACCGTAGCCTGGCCGTCCGACACCAACAAAATCTTCAAGCTCTGAGGCTCCACGATGTCAGTAGAATTTGCCGATTCGTTCGATCACTTGGCCGCCGCGCAGCTCGTCGCGAAGTGGGACGCCGCGAGTACCGTGATTGGCGCGACGAAGGCCACTGGCATCTACAGCGTCGGCGAGGGCCAGCAGTACAGCAGCGCTGGCCGCATCATCATCACTCCGACGCTTGTTGGTGCGGCTACTCGCATCGCGTGTTTCCATGTTTACCTGCCGGCGTTGCCCGGCAGCGACCAACTGCTGTGCGCGTTCTTCGAGACCTCCACGCAGCACGCGGATATCCGCGTGACCAGCACCGGCGCGATCCGCGGCACGCGCAACGGGACATCGCTCGGCATCAGCAGCGGCACGCCGTTGGTGGCCGGCAACTGGTACTGGATCTGTGTCAAGGCCACGATCGACAACAGCGCGGGCGCGATCAGAGTCACGGTCAATGGCACTGAGCACCTCGACCTGACCAGCGTCGACACGCAGAACAGCGGGACGGCGGCCTGCAACAACATCCGGCTCAACACGCCCGTGGCTAACGTGATTTGGGACAACTTCATCCTCATGAACACGTCGGGCGCGGCGCTCAACGACATCCCGACCGTGGAGTACCGCGCGAGCACGGCGACGGCATCAGGCGCGGGCAACCAGGCCGACTGGACGCCATCAGCATCGACCAACCACAGCAACGTGGACGACGGCGCATCGCACGACACGGACAGCACATACACCAGCAGCAGCACTGCCACCAACGTCGATACGTTCGCGATCGGCGCATTCGACTCGGCTCCCGTGGCGTTCGCGCAGGCGTGCATCGTGGCGCGCAAGGATGACGGCGGCACACGCGAGATTCGGGAAGTGTGCCGCTCGAACGGCACCGACTACAACGGCTCAACGCAGGCCGTGACGAGTGCCTATCTGGTGTATCGCCAGATCCGAGAGGTCGACCCCGCCACCAGCGCGGCGTGGACTTCCGCTGATTTGAACGCGGCCGAGTTCGGGTATGAGCTTGTGACTTAGATGGCAGCACGCATAACTCAGCTCTCGATAGAGGCGTTCATCGCGCCATCAGGCGCGGCGCGTGTTACCCAGTTGGCCATCGAGGCGTTTGTCGCCATCGGCCTTATCCAGGGCGGGGCGGGCATCGCGAGCGCGGAGGCATTCGGCGCCGGCGGCGCGGTCACGGTGGACAGCGGCAGCGCCATCGTGGGCGATACAGGCATCACGAGCGCGGAGGCCTTCGGCTCTGGCGGTATCGTTGCGGGGCCGCTTACGGGCACCGCTGGCATCGCATCCGGCGAGGCATTCGGTAGCACCGGCTCGCTCGTCGCTGGGCTTGTGCGTGGCGAAGACGGCATCGTATCCCGCGAGGCGTTCGGCGTCGGCGGCTACATCTCCGGGCCGATCAACGGCACCGCTGGCATCGCATCCGGCGAAACATTCGGGCTTGGAATTGTTGCGGGGCCAATCACCGGCACCGCAACAATTC
>Ga0163155_10000832_pt1 | contig 38145 bp, 29 predicted proteins | sample OliLakLV19SP4G1_FD_148611 | JGI IMG/M metagenome (GOLD analysis project Ga0163155, IMG submission 148611) | Freshwater microbial mat bacterial communities from Lake Vanda, McMurdo Dry Valleys, Antarctica - Oligotrophic Lake LV.19.SP4.G1 | ecosystem: Environmental > Aquatic > Freshwater > Lake >... | reverse complement strand
CGCCAACGCGCTGCCGTTCGCGTTGATCGTCTCGGCGCAGACGCAGATCACCAGCGGGCTCGCGTCGGTGCTCAATGCCTCAACGCCGGTGTGGACCGTGCTCGTCGCGCACGCGGCTGGAGCCGAAACGGCAACGCCTGCCCGGCTGTTCGGCGTTGCGGTCGGCATCGCCGGTGTCACCGTGCTGATCGGGCCGACCGCGTTCGCGGGCGAGACGACGACGGTATTCGGCATGGCCGCGATTATTGCCGGTACAGTCAGCTACGCGTTCGCCTCGCTGTGGGGGCGGCGGTTCCGCGAAGTGCCCTCGCTCGTGACATCGACGCTGCAGCTGGGGTTCTCGGCCGCCATGCTCTTGCCGGTGATGCTGATCGCCGAGCGGCCGTGGACACTCCCCGTGCCCGGTGCCGCCACCATCGCCGCGCTGACCGGTGCTGCCGTGCTGTCGACGGCTTTGGCGTTCGTGATCTTTTTCAAGGTGATGGCCGAAGCCGGCGCGATCAACGCTATGCTCGTCACGCTGCTGGTGCCGGTGTCGGCGATTGCGCTCGGAACGATGGTACTCGACGAGCCTCTGACGGCGCAGAAACTGCTCGGCGCGGCGATCATCACGGCTGGTCTCGTGATCCTTGACGGCCGCGCCTGGCGGTGGCTGAAGGGGACTTGAAGCGTCCCGGCGCGTGGCGAACCGGTCGAGTGATACTCGGCGCCGTATCGTCGCGATTGGTTACGCTACGTGCTGCAGGCGGTTGACCAGGTCGCGGCCGGCGGTCGGTGGCGGGAGCGGCTTACCGTCGGACTGATAGAGCGCGATGGCGTCGTCGACGATCCGACATAACTGGTCGAATACCTGCCGCTCGTCGTCACCATGGCAGCCGCCGTAGACGAGACCAGGCGCGCTGCCGACATAACAGTCGTCCTCTGGCGACCATTCGACGATTTTGACGTAGCGTGTGCTCGGGTTCATTTTTTAGATTCCTGAATTGCCTGCCTGATCGCCTCGACTTGGTAGGGCTTGGCATCATTGCCAAGCTGGCCTGAGATTGTGACGGGTTTCGTCAGCTGCGGGTGCACGAAGTTGCGGTGGCTTCCTCTTCCGCCACGATTGATAAATCCGTAGCGCTACAAGTCTTCGATCAATTCGCGGATTTTTGGCGGCACAAGATTACTCTGCCGCCTGCTGCCCACCTGGAGCTACAGGGTGGCCTAGCGATATCGACAGCCGGGTGACGAGGTCGACGGCGGCGTCGGGGATATTGGTGCCGGGGCCGAAGATCGCGGCGGCACCGGCTGAGTAGAGTTCGTCGTAGTCGCCGGGCGGGATAACGCCACCAACGACGACCATGATGTCCGGGCGGCCTTCGGTGGCGAGGGCTGCTTTCAATTCCGGCACCAGCGTCAGGTGGCCAGCTGCGAGCGACGACACGCCGACGACATGGACGTCGTTCTCGACGGCCTGGCGGGCAACCTCACCGGGAGTTGCGAACAGCGGCCCGATGTCGACGTCGAAGCCGAGGTCGGCGAAGGCGGTTGCGATCACCTTCTGGCCGCGATCGTGGCCGTCTTGGCCCATCTTGGCGATCAGGATGCGCGGGCGGCGACCCTCGTTGTGGCCAAACGTTTCGACCAGGGCGAGGACGCGGTTGATCGTGGTGTTCATCGGTCCAGCCTCCACACGGTAGACGTTCGATATCGCGCGGATTTCGGCCCGGTGGCGGTCGAACACGATCTCGAGCGCGGACGAGATCTCGCCGACGGTGGCCTTGGCGCGGGCGGCAGCGACCGACAGTTCGAGCAAGTTGCCGTTGCCACGCGCGCCGTTGGTCAGGGCGGTGAGGGCGGATTGCACGTCGGCCTCAACGCGCTCGGCACGCAGGCGGGCGAGCTTGGCCAACTGCTGGTCGCGGACGCTGCGATTATCGACTTTCAGGATATCGATCTTAGCTTGCCCGTCGACCTTGAATTTGTTGATTCCGACAATCGTCTGGCGCGCGCTGTCGATGCGGGCCTGGGTGCGGGCGGCGGCCTCCTCGATGCGCAGTTTTGGGATGCCCTCGGCGATCGCCTTGGCCATACCGCCTAGGTTTTCGACCTCGCGAATGTGGGCAAACGCTTTCTCGGCCAGTTCGTGCGTCAGGCGCTCAAGAAAAAAGCTGCCGCCCCATGGGTCGATGACGCGGCAGGAGCCGGTTTCTTGCTGGAGCAGGAGCTGCGTATTGCGCGCGATTCGGGCAGAGAAATCGGTCGGCAGCGCGATGGCTTCATCGAGCGCGTTGGTGTGGAGAGACTGCGTCGCGCCTTGCGTTGCCGCCATGGCTTCGAGGCACGTGCGCGTGACGTTGTTGAACACGTCCTGAGCGGTCAGGCTCCAGCCGGAGGTTTGCGAGTGGGTGCGCAGCGCCAGGGACTTGTCAGACTTTGGCGCGAACTCGCGCTTGATGAGGGCGGCCCACATCAGGCGGGCGGCGCGCATCTTGGCGATTTCCATGTAGGTGTTCATGCCGATCGCCCAGAAGAACGACAGGCGCGGCGCGAACGCGTCGATATCCAGGCCGCAGGCGACACCGGCGCGGGCGTATTCGATGCCGTCGGCTAGCGTGTAGGCAAGCTCCAGGTCGGCGGTCGCGCCGGCCTCTTGCATGTGGTAGCCGGAGATCGAGATCGAATTGAACTTCGGCATCCGCTGCGCCGTGTAGGCGAAGATGTCGGAAATGATCCGCATCGACGGTGCTGGCGGATAGATGTACGTATTGCGGACCATGAACTCTTTCAGAATGTCGTTCTGAATGGTCCCGGCGAGCTTTTCAGATGGCACGCCCTGCTCTTCGCCCGCGACAATGAACAGTGCGAGCACGGGTAGCACCGCGCCGTTCATGGTCATCGACACGGTCATTTCAGACAGGTCGATCCCTGAAAACAGGGTTCGCATATCGTAGATGCTGTCGATCGCCACGCCCGCCATGCCGACATCGCCGCGAACCCTCGGATGGTCGCTATCGTAGCCGCGGTGGGTGGCGAGATCGAAGGCAACCGAGAGGCCCTTTTGGCCAGCCGCTATGTTGCGGCGGTAGAATGCGTTGCTGTCCTCCGCTGTTGAAAAGCCTGCGTATTGCCGGATGGTCCACGGCTGGAGCGCATACATGGCGGGGTATGGCCCACGAACGAACGGGGCGATGCCAGGCATGCCGCCGAGGTGGTCGAGAGCCGCCGTATCCGTTGCTGTGTAAACCTGTTTGAGCGCAATACCCTCGGGCGTCACAACGCGGTCGACATTGCTGCAGGGGGCGAGGGCTGCTGCGGTCAACGGGCCTGACGCCGCCGCTCGATCAAGGGGGATCGTCGTGAAATCTGGAATTTGGGTCATCTCGCCTCGCGTGGCCAGCCTGTGGCTTTACCAATCATACAACGGCGGCGGCGACAATTCGGCCAAATTTTGAAGGGTGCCAACCCGGACCGTCGCCCTACGAAAACCTGCTGAGAATATGATCACTTGCGCAACTTCAGATTGCATATATGCGGTGCCCGCGCTGAATTCGGCTTTTCCGTGACGGCTCGCCGAAAAAACGATGTGGAAACGGGCATTTAAACGCGCAATCAGAGCGCGGCTCTGCTAATATTAACCAAGTTGCGCCTATGCTTTCAGCGCAGGCGTGTGACGTCAATCGAAGCTGTGCGGACATGCGCGCCGCAGATCACTACTGGTGAAATTATGAGAAACATTTCAAACATCCAGTCTCTTTTCGGCATGAAAGCCGTTGCCGCCATCGTGACGGTTTCGCTGCTGCTCGGCGCTGGCGCCAGCCATGCGATCGTCACGACGGGCAACCGGATCGTCGCCAAGAATGCCGTGACTGGCCAATCCATCGTGTTTAGCGATCCGCGTCGCCTGCCGCACTTCGACGACGCTGGCGCCCCGGTTCAGCCACTTTATGGCTTCGGGCGATCGTCGCAACCCGTGTTGGTGTCGACGCGCTGATCGATACACTCGTGCCTGATCCTAAGTGACTGGTCCTACGTGAAGTGACTGGCAGACATCGAACGGCCGCCCTTGACACCTTGGGCGGCCGTTTGTCTTGATATCAGCTCAGGTCTTCCACGACTTCGCCGGTGTCGCCTTTGATTTTCTTGGCGAGCGAAGCTTCGATAAACAGGTCAAGGGCGCCATCGAGCACCGCGTCGGGATCGGTGCTCGACACGCCGGTCCGCAGGTCCTTCACCAGCTGATATGGCTGGAGCACGTAAGACCGGATCTGGTGACCCCAGCCGATCTCCTTTTTGTTGGCGTTTTCGGCGTTGACCTTGTCTTCGCGGATTTTCAGTTCGCGTTCGTAAAGGCGCGATTTGAGCATTGCCCAACAGATCGCGCGGTTCTTGATCTGCGAGCGATCCTGCTGCGAGGCGACCACGATGCCGGTCGGGATGTGGGTGATGCGAACCGCAGAGTCGGTCCGGTTGACGTGCTGGCCGCCAGCGCCCGACGCACGATAGGTATCGATGCGGCAGTCGCTCTCGTTGATGTCGATTTCGATGTCGTCATCGATCACGGGGAACACCCAGACCGACGCGAACGACGTGTGCCGCCGGGCATTGCTGTCGTAGGGCGATATGCGCACGAGACGGTGCACGCCTGACTCCGTCTTGAGCCAGCCGTAGGCGTTCTCGCCCTTGATTTCCAACGTTGCGGATTTGACACCAGCTTCTTCGCCCGGGCTCTCCTCCACCAGCGAGACTTTGTAGCCGCGCTTTTCGGCAAATCGCATATACATGCGCGTCAGCTTTTCCGCCCAGTCCTGGCTTTCGGTGCCGCCAGCGCCAGCGTGGACCTCGACATAGGTGTCGTTGCCGTCGGCCTCGCCCGACAGCAGCGCCTCGACCATTTTCTTCTGGGCGGCGCCTTCGAGCGTCCGCAAGGTCGTCTCACCTTCGGTGACCGTCGCCTCGTCGCCCTCGGCCTCGCCCATCTCGATCAACGTGATCCCGTCGTCGCGGTCGCGTTCGAGACGCAGATAAAGCGCGATCGCGCTTTCGAGCATCTGGCGCTGGCGCATGAGCTTTTGCGCCTTCTTGGGATCATTCCACAGGCTCGGGTCTTCGGCCTTCGCGTTCAACTCGGCGAGGCGCATCTGGGCGTTGTCCCAGTCAAAGATGCCTCCGCAGGAGCGCCAAGGATTCGTTGATGGAATCGACGAGTTTTTGCGGTTCGGCGCGCATGGCAGGCTCCGGAATTTCGGGGATCGACGCCAGATATAGGCGCGTCGTGGGGAGGTGTAAACCTGTGGTCGGGCCGGGCATTGACAGCCTTTTCACATTGCTATTGGTTTTTAGTGCTGGCGGTCGGGACGTGCTGCGCTTGGCCACCGCCGGTGCGTCGATCTCTACAAGATGTTTTCGTCGATGCGCTTCGTCTCAGTTGACGCGCTACGTCTTCTCTGGCGCATCACGTGTCGGCTGGCGCGCACCGTCGCTGACGCATCACGTGTCCGCGGGTGCGCACTGTCGTTGAGGCACAAATGTCGTTGGGTTGAGCGATGAAGTTACCACGATGGAATGGCGCCCAGAGCCCCAGTGTCTATCTGTTTGCTTCGTTGTGTTTTGTTGTCGGCTACGTTGCCGTCCGGGGGCTGTCGTTTGGTCAGATTGCCTACGACGAGCGTGACGGCGAAGGCTGGAGCCCATTATCGAAAATGCCCGACGGCAAGACGGGCATCTCTGGGGCGGCCCTCAAGTCGTTAGGCTTCGTGGTGATTGGGCTTCTGTTCGCGGCTTACTTCGGCCTTGGCCTGATTTGGAACCACATCCGACTAAGCTGAGACATCGACGGCTACGGTCCGTTGTCGGTCGGGCTTAAAACACGCCGCTTCGGCCGATCTGGGTCGGTGCGGCTGGGCCGCCAGCGGCGCCGGATTGGGCCGCGGAAACGCCCATGGCTGACGAGGGGTCGTCGGGCTCCTCCCCGGGCTTGAATGCCTCTTGCATGGTCTGCTGGGCGCCTTCGCCAGGGGTGACACGCAGGCCGGTCTTGAGATCGACGCGCACGAATTTCAGTCCCGGCGGCACGCGGAACGGCACAGGCGGCTTATCGGCCAGCGCTTGCTTGACGAAATCGCCGAAGATCGGAGCAGCAAGGGCTCCACCGGTCATGCCTTTGCCCATCGGGCGAGGCGTGTCGTAACCGATGTAGACGCCGACCACGAGGTCGGGCGTATAGCCGATAAACCAGGCGTCTTTCTCATCGTTCGTGGTGCCGGTTTTGCCAGCGACGGGCACGTTGGGTAGGAACTTCTCACGGATCACGGTCGCCGTGCCGCGCTGGACGACACCCTCCATGATTGACGTCACCTGGTAAGCGGTATGAGGGTCGACGACCTGCTTGCGCTCGTCGGGGATTTCCGGCTCGGGCTGATTATCCCAGGCTTCAGCCTTACAGTCGCGGCACTCGCGGTCGTCGTGGCGCCAGATCGAGCGCCCCCAGCGGTCCTGGATGCGATCGATCAACGTGGCGCGGACGTGTTTGCCACCGTTGGCTATCATCGCGTAGGCGGTCGTCATGCGCAGGAGCGTGGTCTCGCCGGCACCGAGCGACATCGACAACACCGGCAAGAGGTCATCGTAGACCCCGAACCGGCGCGAATATTCCGTGATCAGCGGCATGCCCATATCTTGGGCGAGGCGCACGGTCATCTGGTTGCGCGATTTCTCGATGCCGATGCGCAGCGTCGAGGGCCCGCCGAACTTGCCTTCCTCGTAGTTCTTGGGGTTCCACGCCTCTTTACCCGGCCCTTGATCGATCTCGATCGGTGCGTCGAGCACGATCGAAGTCGGCTTATAGCCGTTGTCGATGGCAGCCGCGTAAACCAGTGGCTTGAACGACGATCCCGGCTGGCGACGGGCCTGGGTCGCGCGGTCGAATTGGCTGATTGCAAACGAAAAACCGCCGACGACGGCCAGCACGCGACCGGTGTGGGGATCCATCGCAACGAGCCCGCCGCCGACCTCGGGGATTTGCATCAACGACCAGACACCGGCGAGATTAGCGCGGTCTTTCGGCGCGACATAGACCACGTCTCCGACTGCGAGAACTTCGGTGACGGCTTTAATATCGACTTTCTTGGCAGGGTTCTTGGCCCACTTCACCTCATCGACGCCAATCTCGACGGCCTCGCGTGCCTCCACCAACTTGCCGTCTGGCAACTTGTTCGGCCGTAGCCCGATCACTGCCTTGTTGCGTTCGACCGACAGTGCGACGCCCATCCGCCACGGCTGGATGTCGTTGGGGACATCGATGGCTGCAAGCGGCACGCCCCAGTCGCCAGCCACATCGATGCGGCTGACGGGGCCACGCCATCCATGCTGCCGGTCGAAGCGGACGAGGCCGTCGATCAGTGCCTGTTTCCCGATCGACTGGAGCCGAGGCTCCAGCGTGGTGCGGACGGACATCCCCCCGGTGTAGAGCTTGTCTTCGCCGTATTGGCCAAGCAACGAGCGGCGCACTTCTTCGGCAAAGAACTCGGCGGTCGAGATGAATGTACCGAACTGGCGCGGGTTGACGCCGAGGTCCTTCTTTTTCGAGGCCTCAGCGACGGCCTTTTCCAGCTGACCATTGGAGACCATCTGGTCGAGGATCCAATTGCGCCGCTCGAGTGCGCGCTTGGTATAGCGGAAGGGGTGGTAGTTATTCGGCGCCTTGGGCAGCGCGGCGAGATAGGCCGCCTCGTGCGGTTCCAAATCGCGCAACTCTTTGTTGAAATAGTTCAGTGCGGCGGCGGCCACGCCATAGGAGTTGAGGCCGAAAAAGATCTCGTTGAGATAGAGTTCGAGAATGCGATCCTTGGTGTAGGCGCGCTCGATGCGGACGGCCAGGATCGCCTCTTTGATCTTGCGCTCGAGCTTTTGTTCGCTCGAGAGCAGGAAGTTCTTCGCGACCTGCTGGGTGATCGTCGACGCGCCTTGGAGACCGCCCCGGAAGCCCTTTGCGGCGTTGTTGACCACGGCGCGGATCATACCGGTAAAATCAAGCCCGCCGTGTTCGTAGAACCGCCGATCCTCGGCCGAGAGGAAGGCGTTGATGACGGATTTCGGAATGGTATTGATCGGTACGAAAATCCGACGTTCCCGCGCGTATTCCGAGATCAGCAGCCCGTCGTGCGCATGAATGCGCGTCATCACCGGCGGCTCGTACTTCGCGAGGCTTTCATAGTCGGGGAGGTCGCGCGAATTGGTGTAGAGCAGGTAGCCAACGGCTGCCGAGCCAACGATGAACAGGGCCATCATGGCGGCCACGCCGTAGCCCAAGACACTTAACAACAGGCTGCGGCTTCGGCGCTTTTTGCGCTTGGCCTTAGGCTGAAGGACGGATGGTGGAAGGCCGGGCGGTCGCATCGTGAGGTCAGCAGGTCCTTAGGCGAATGACGGCGGGCTGTGACACGGCGGCGGCAGGACGTCGGAAGACGAACGGCTCGTATTTTGTGGCGCTACCATGGCGTGGTTTTGCAGTGCGATAGGCGGCCGTAATATCGCTTGCAACACTGTGGCCACGCCTGCAACCCCGAACGGGCAAGTCGCGTTTCATAAACACCACTTTAATGCGGATTATGGCGGCAGTCCGCCAGCCGATGGCAGGCCCGGACCCGAATTTGCGCTCAATTTCCGGCGTTCGAAATAAGTCTCGACGGCATTAGCAACGGATCCGGCTATCTGTTTCTGCCACGCGGGTGAAGCGAGCTTGGCCTCCTCGACCGGATTCGACAGAAATCCAAGCTCGATCAGGACGGCGGGAGCATGCGATTGGCGTAGGACACGGAACGCGGCGGAGCGCTCTGGCGTGCGGCCCAGCGCCTTCATCCGCGCAAGGGATCCGACCAGCGATTTTTGCAACAAATGGGCGAACGCCGAGTTTTCCCGGGCCCACAGGTCCGACAGGATGCCGCGAACTTCATCGGGCGGCTCGGTGTTGCGGCGGCCGATGCCGGCGACGAGATCGGCTGCGTTCTCCTTCTCGGCCATTTTGCGAGCTTGTTCGTCGGAGGCTTTGTCGGACAGCGTGTAAATGCTCGCACCCGTCACGCCTCGAGCCGAGTTGTCGTCGATCGCGTCGGCATGCAGCGATATGAACAGGTCGGGGCGGGCCTCGTCGGAAATCTGAACGCGCTTATCGAGCGCGATGAAGACGTCGGTCGAACGCGTCAGGCGGGTCTCGAAGCGGCCGGTCCCGTCGAGTACGCGTTTCAGCTGCCACGCCACGGCCAGCACGACGGATTTCTCAGTGGTCTTGTTGGCCACGCCAATTGCGCCAGGGTCGACACCGCCATGGCCCGGATCGATCATTATCAAGGGCTTGGCGCGAACTGGCGATTGGCCCGGCAAGGAGCTGGTTTCGACCGCCTTCCTGGTGCCGTCGCGGGGCTGGGGACCCGGAAACAACGCGTTCGGCAGGGCATTCGGCGGATTGTCAGAACGCCCTTCGGGCGGATTGTCAGAACGCCCTTCGGGCGGGCGCGCGGAACGGGTAGCGCCGGTTCCAACGCCAAATGTTTGGGCATCGATTTCCTTCAGCGCAAACTGGAGTTGAACGCCAGTTCCCGATTTGCGAAATGTTGCATCCAATACCGCCACCGGCACCGGGGTATCGAACACCATGCGGGAGCGGCCATCGGCAAACGCGCCGTACCGGAACGCCTGAACATGATGCTGCGAGCCGCCGCTGGCGGATCCGGCTTCAGCCGCTGACACTTTCGCGATGGACGTAGGATCACCGGTTCCAGCGGGCAACTCAAAGGCCACTCCGGGGAGTTCGATCACCACGCGGTACGGATCGGCAAGCGTAAAAATCTCAGCCGGCACCCCCGCCGTCATGTTGATTTTCACGACCGACCGGTCGCCATCGGCAACTACGGCCGAAGCGGTTACTTTGACTTCAGTGGAGGCCCCCGCTCCGTAAGCCGGTCCCAGTGTGGCGGCTACCAAGCACAGCGTCAGGGACACTGTCGGGGACATTGGGCCAGCGCCCAACAAACGCGCTAAGACGGGCAACCGCGCAACAGCGCGGCGGATCAGCTGCAATCCATCACGTCGCGTGGCAATCCCCACCATGTCCCTGTCCGCGCGGCTCGTTCGAACTTGCGCCACCCCAGTGGTTACCGGTGCCCCAAACAGCCCCCCGGCGCAACCGGCTATCGCCCGCAAACGGTTGATAGCTCAACACGACAGCCCAATCAGCGAGCTTTCAGCGCAACACACGTCGAAACCCGCCCTCGCGCTCCATCCCGCACTCATCCGCGTGCGTCGCTCCGTGTCGCTCCGTGCTTAATTTCTTGCTTCGTAAGGCGACACAGCGTACTGTGACAGTTATGCAGTGATCGGCCCGCGCCCTTTTTTATGGTGCGGCACCACAGCTTGATGTTCGCGCGTGACAACGTGCAGAGCCGAGCTTTCGGCGGGTGCTCTCACCCGGCTGATCAACACGTAAGTACGCCTCCCCCGTGACGCCGTGATGCCAAGCATTGTTTGGCGGCATGGATGGATGGCGGACGACCGGTCAGGGCCGCGTCGACGGAACCGCGCGAAATTGGGCCCGCCCCTATTTAGCAGCATTCCTCAGCCGCCGTGTCCCGACCGCGACGAACCGATCAACGCAGTGGTATCTGCGCTGCCCGGCCTCGCCATGGCACGTCTGGCCGATACCGGCCGAAGCGCCCGCGCGTGATGCCACCGGCGGCCTGACGCTCCTGGAACTCCCATCGCGTGTGGGACGGGTACGCTCTAGGCCAAGTTCTCGGCCGCTTCCGGGGCACTTCTCGTCGCCAACGATACAGAACGACCAAGATGCCGAACGACGCCCGCTCATTCGCCAACATGACCCTCCCGGCCGCACAGGCACGGGCATCGTGCGCGCGCATAGCTGGCTCGACCACGGTTCGCCCGCGTGTTGCGGCGGACCCGGCAGCTCGCACCCCTTTACCTCACAACCCGCGCGCCGGACGGCTGTCCGGCACCGCCAGCGGCCGAACTACCGGCACTGGCGCGGCTGCCTCGTGGCGCGCCCAGGAATTGAACCCATGTCTAAATCCAACAAAATGCTTATCGATGCCTCCCACCCCGAGGAAACGCGGGTGGTCGTCGTCCGCGATGGCCGCGTAGAGGAATTCGATTTCGAAAGCGCATCGCGCAAACCGCTTCGCGGCAATATCTATCTCGCCAAAATTACCCGCGTCGAGCCTTCGCTCCAGGCCGCGTTCGTCGAGTACGGCGGGAACCGTCATGGCTTCCTCGCATTCAACGAGATCCATCCGGATTATTACCAGATCCCGATGGCTGACCGCGTCGCGCTACTCGAGGAAGAGGCCGCGCAGGAAGCCGCCGAGGAGGCCGAAGCCGACGCCCATGCCGAACGGCTGGCGCGCCGTCGCAACGGTCGGCCGGCGGGTGAAGCGGTTGAGGATCGTGACGCCGAAGTGAGCTCGCGTGACGGTAGCTCTCGTGATGGGGCCTCTCGTGATGGACGCCAAGCTGGCGGACGGGATGGCGGCGGGCGTGACGGTGACAATCGTAACGGTGGCAGGGATGGTCGGCGCAATGGGCGCCGTCAGCGCGGCGATCGCGGCGGTCGCGCACGCGGCCCGAGAAATTCTAACGATGGGGTTGCCGACGACAACGCCAATCCGATCGCGACGGGTGCAATCGATGGGCGCAACCTTGAAGCGTCGGTCATGGAGACCGGCGTTTCCGAGCAGCCGCTCGTTGAAGCTGGCGGCATAGATGCTGGCGCCCATGATGGTGGTATCGATAACGGCGGGCAGTCGTCTGGCGTCGACCAGACGTCGCAGGCCGATCATGCGCACACCGATCAATCGGCTGCAGAGGCCTCTCATATCATCGACGATGAGCCGTCTGCATCGCGTGATGGTGACCATACCGGTGACGGTTTGACCGCGGATCGGCCACAGGCCGATAGCCAGCCCGACCAGTTGGGCGAACCGGCCGACGACGTCGACACCACCGGGTCGGCCCCGCCTCGGGGATCGCGGGCGGCGCGCATCGATCGTCACGAGGATGCCATACGCGAAGACGCACCGGATCGGGATGCCGACGGCGCCGCTGGTGTCACCGATCAACCCGAGGCACCCCACTCAGCTTCGGATGCGACAGCACATGCGGCCGATCCCGGCGACGGGCATGGTCAAATGCCGGCCCGCGATGACGACATGCGCGATGACCGCAGCGACGCACGGGCGGATAGTGAGCAGGACGACGACGACAGCGACGAGGACGACGAGGCTGATGACGCCGAAGACGAGGCGCAAAATGACGGAGATGGCCTTGTTCAGGTGAGGTCCGAGCCGGTTGAAATCGACGTAATCGAGCCCGAAGGTGCGGAAGATCTCGTCGAAGAAGTGGCGCAGCGTCCGCGCCGCCGGATGCGCAGCTACAAGATCCAAGAGGTCATCAAGCGCCGTCAGGTCGTTCTGGTACAGGTCGTGAAAGAAGAGCGCGGCAACAAAGGCGCGGCGCTGACCACCTATCTGTCGCTTGCTGGCCGCTACACTGTCCTGATGCCCAACACGGCGCGCGGTGGCGGCATTTCTCGCAAGATCACCAACACTGCCGACCGCAAGCGCCTGAAGACCGCGACGCAAGAACTCGATGTGCCCGAAGGCATGGGGCTGATCGTGCGCACGGCGGGTGCAGCGCGTGAGGGCCAAGAGATCAAGCGCGACTTCGAATACCTGCTGCGGCTGTGGGAAAGCGTCCGCGAGCTGACGTTGCAATCGACCGCGCCGACGCTCGTCTACGAGGAGGGCAACCTCGTCAAGCGATCGATCCGCGATCTTTACAACAAGGACATCGAGGACATCATCGTCGCTGGCGAAGCGGGGTATCGCGAAGCCCACGACTTCATGCGGATGCTGTCGCCAAGCCAAGCCAAAAGCGTGGTCCATTATCAGGGCCATGAACCCCTGCTTGCGCGTTACCGGGTCGAGCAGCAACTCGCCGCGCTGTTCTCGCCGCAAGTGACGCTGAAATCCGGCGGCTACCTCGTCATCAACCAGACCGAGGCGCTGGTCGCGATCGACGTCAATTCGGGCAAGTCGACCCGCGAATATTCGATCGAAGATACCGCGCTCAACACCAACCTCGAAGCGGCCGAGGAAGTTGCCCGTCAGGTCAAGCTGCGCGATCTCGCCGGGCTGATCGTGATCGACTTCATCGACATGGAGGAGAAGCGCAACAACCGCGCGGTCGAGCGTCGGCTAAAGGACAGCTTGCGCCATGATCGCGCCCGCATCCAGCTCGGCCGGATCTCGCATTTCGGCCTGATGGAAATGAGCCGCCAGCGTCTGCGCACCGGCGTCGTCGAGGGCTCGACCTCGCAGTGTCCGCATTGTCAGGGTAGCGGCATCATCCGCTCGATCGAGAGCATCGCGCTCGCCGTGTTGCGCGGGATCGAAGACGCGCTGATGGCTGGGACACGAATGGCGCTGATCGCCCATGCGACGCCGCAGGTCGCTCTATACATTTTGAACTCCAAGCGCGGTTACATCATCGACATGGAGGCGCGCCACGGCTTGCCGATCGCGGTGCAGGGTAGCGACAAGCTGCAGGGTGCGAATTTCACCATCGAAAAAGTCGCCGCCGCCATCGAGCCGGTCCGTCGCCGGACGACGGCAACGCCGATCAACATGGAGTGGGGCTTTGACGACAGCGAGGAGGATGCCGCTACGATCGATGTCTCGCCGCGCAATGCCGAACCCGACGACGAGGACCGCGATGTCCGTCTCGACAGAAGCCGGGACGGGAACAGAGATGCTGGCAGTGGCGCGCGGGTTGCCAATTCGCGCGGCGAAGCCGAAAGCAGCGACGAGGAGCAATCTGCCGATGGCAGCCGCCGCCGCCGTCGCCGTCGCGGACGCCGCGGCCGTCGTGACGAGCACGGCGCAGAGGGCGATGTGCAAGCCGTTGCCGGTGAGGACGATTACGGCTCGCAGCCGGTCGGCGGCTACGACGGCGAGGAACAGGGCGAGGAACAGACTGGCGGCATCATCGAAGTTGGTGGCGTCGATGATGTGGACGGTGACGGAGACGACGAAGGTGATCTTGACGGCGCTTCGGTCAAGGATGCCGACGGCGACGGTCGCTCGCGTCGCGGAAGGCGCAGGGGACGTCGCGGCGGACGACGCGGTCAGGGCAGTGAGCGCGGTGAGCGCGATGCTGGCTCGGCGATGGAGGCTGCCGACGCTGCCGCCAACGGTACCCTGCTCGCGTATCTGGAGGATGGCTCGTTAGCGCCAGCCTCGGCGGGCGACAGGCATGTTGCGGAGGCAGTTGCGGTCGATTCCGGAGCGGAGCCTTCGGGCGACGTGGCCGGTTCTGGCAGCGATCGCCGCGAGGGATCCGGTCGCCGTGATCATCGCGAGCCCCGCAAGCACCGCGAACGCACAATTGATACGGCCGCCGCCGCCAGGGCGGACGCCGAACCGGTCCGCAATGATCCAGCGTTCGTGAGCACGCCGTTGCCGCCTGACGCAGTCGAAGGACATCCCGTCAGCGGAGCGGAAGCATCATCCCAGGACACTATGGTCGAGGCTGTTCACGTCGAGCCTGTTCACGTCGCGGCTGTTCACGTCGAGCCGATCATTATCGAACCGGTCCACGTCGAGCCGCCAAAACCACGCCGTACGACCGTTTCATCCGAGCCCGTCATCGAGCGCGTGGTGGTTGGCACCAGCGAGGCGGTGGCAGCGGTCGAGCAGCCTGCGCCGCGCCGTGGGTGGTGGCAGCAGCGGAAGGCCTGACGGGCGCAAGGTCAGCTCCAGCGGCGGCACGTTCGTGCCGTCGCATCTCCGTTTTTCCCTCGGGGTGACCAACCTACAGTAAGGCTTTCGCATCACTGCGCTCAAGTCCAAGCCACTTTACTGTTCCAGGAAATGCCAAGCCGATGGGGTTGTCTGGCGAATGGCGGAGGCCATATTATGGGCGTCGCGCACCCAGGGCTGATCCTAACGAAGGCCCAGACATGCGCGATCAGCCTCGTCAACCATAGCGCCACGTTTCTGTTTTAGAACAAGATTTACGTCTATGTGGTTCCACAGACCAGTTGCGGGTCATCATCCGATCGCGTTCCCGCCGTCTCATGCAGGTTCACAATGACACTTGTCCACGCCATCACGATCTGGGGCATCACAACGCTGGTTGCAGCAACAATCGCTGGCGTGCTGTCGTCCCTGAAAAATCGCGATTATTCGTTCTGGATGGGCTGGTCGTTCCTGCTCCCGCCTATGGTCATCATTCTCGCGTTTCTACCGAGGCTGAGCGGCCGCCGCCCGCGTCAACCAACGATCGACGAACTCGATCGCCGGCAGGAGCGGGAGTGGTGAACCGATCGAGGGCGCCTGGTTACATAGGTCCATTGTGGCCGGGCCGACCTTGATCATCCCGGCACTGGCCAGAATATGCCGCCACTCCACGCGCCTAAGGCGGACTGCCCCGATTCAAGCGACGCGACAGCTCCGCTCGCGGATAATGCGACCTGCATTAGCTCGTGTGTCATTGCGCGGGTCAGCCTGGCTTCGAGGCGGCCACGGATGAGCACGTAGGGTTTCAGTCCGCCCGTCCCGGCTTCTAATTCAAAGCGCAGCGGATGTTTGGTCCCGATCACGACGCTGTCGCCGAGGTTTGTCGAGAGGGTCAACGTCTGGCTCTCGCCGCATCCAGCCGCCGTCAGGTCGACCCCGAGGAACGGCGCATCCGCCACCTGCACCAGTATCTTCTCGACGGGCGTGACGAGATACGTTTGCCCGTCAGCGTCCTTGCGCAGGACGGAGGCAAACAAGCCGACCATCGCCGGCCGGCCGATAATACTGCCCTTATACCACCACGAGCCGTCGACGCGGATTTCGAGACCAATGTCGCCGCAGTATGGCGGATCCCACAGGTGCACCGGAGCTGGACCGCGTATCCCGCCGCCTGATCGGGGAGCGCTGGCCGCCTGGTCGGCTGCATGCGCGATGGCATCGAGCGCTGACGGTGTGCTGCTGGCGGATAAATCCGGCTCGCCAATAGGTTTGGTATTGACCAGCTTCGTATCGGCAGGCTTCGGATTGTCGGGGTTTTCCGTCATGTTCTGCGTGTCCGCATTGGCCGCCAAATGTCGCTTGTTTTACCGCAATCGTGCGGCAGGCCGCTGCCGTTTCGCCTGTGGCACTTACGTAACATTCACTTGACCCACCGGGGCTCCACCCGGATCGTCCCACTGATCACGACGCTAGGCAACGTAGCAACGGAACCGCTCCCCATGACGAACCTCGCCGAAACCGAGGCCAACATCGTTAACCGTCTGGAAGCTGCGAGCGAGCGGGTGCAGCGCGCGCACAAAGCGGCGTCAGCCGTCATCTTCGGCCAGGACCAAGTGATCGAACGTGCGTTGATCACGATTTTGTCCGGTGGCCATGGCCTGCTGATCGGCGTGCCCGGACTTGCCAAAACGCTGCTCGTGGAGACGCTGGGTCGCGTGCTCGGCCTCGATGCCAAGCGCATTCAATTCACGCCAGACTTGATGCCATCCGACATCATCGGCTCGGAAGTACTCGAGGATAATCCTGGCCAGCGGCGTTCGTTCCGGTTCATCCCCGGCCCGATCTTCACTCAGCTGCTGATGGCCGACGAGATCAACCGCGCCAGCCCCAAGACGCAGTCCGCGCTGCTGCAGGCGATGCAGGAGCACCACGTGACAGTGGCGGGTCAACGGCACGATACGCCAGCGCCTTTCCATGTTCTCGCGACGCAGAACCCGCTCGAGCAGGAAGGCACGTACCCGCTTCCCGAAGCTCAGCTCGACCGGTTTTTGTTGCAGATCGAAGTAACGTACCCCGATCTCGTTGCCGAACGCCGCATGTTGTATGCCACCACCGGCACTGACCGGAGCGCGGTCGAGACGGTGTTCACAGCCCAAGAGCTGATGGCGACGCAGCGTCTGGTTCGCCAAATCCCGGTTCCCGACAAAGTCGTCGAGGCGATTTTGAAGCTCGTCCGCTCGGCCCGGCCTGGGACAGGGGCCAACGTCGAGACCGACCGGTATGTCTCCTGGGGACCAGGACCGCGCGCCAGTCAATCGTTGACGCTTGCTGTTCGCGCCAAGGCGTTGATCGACGGCCGCCTCGCGCCGTCGGTGGACGATGTCGTGGCCCTGGCAGATCCGATCCTGCGCCACCGTATGGCGCTGAATTTCGCAGCCCGCGCAGAGGGTCGCGATCTCGGCCAGATCATCACCCGGCTGTCCGGGCAGTTGGAGTAGCACTGCGTATGGCGGATGCTTCCTCTCACGCACGCCCCGTCAACGCGGCCGCAGCGGCGGCGTTACGGCGTGAACTCGGCGCGGTCGAAACCGACGCTCATGGCTTGGCCGATAGATTGCCGGACCTGATGCTGGAGGCGGAGCGCATCGCCGCGACGGTCTCCCACGGCATCCACGGTCGGCGCCGTGCCGGTCCAGGCGAGACATTCTGGCAATTTCGGCAATACGGCCAGAACGATCCCGCGCAAATGATCGATTGGCGCCGTTCGGCGAGTTCAGACCAACTGTATGTGCGCGAACGCGAATGGGAGGCGGCGCATACCATCTGGTTGTGGCCAGACCTTTCGGCCTCGATGCGGTTCAAAAGCCATCTGTCGACGACCACCAAGCGTGACCGCGTGCTGGTATTGACGCTCGCGGCTGCCGAGTTGCTGGTCCGTGGCGGCGAACGCGTGGCGTTGATCGGCCTCTCGCAGCCGACGGCCACCCGCCATGCCGCCCGCAAACTCGCCGAAGCGATCGCGCGTGCTGCGGGAACTCCCGGTCTCGAGGCGAGCCTGCCGCCAGCAGCGCAGCTGTCGCGGTTCTGTGGCACGATTTTGATCTCTGACTTCCTCGATCCGATCGACGACATTCGCGCGCGCCTGGAGGCGCTGGCTGGCCACGGAATCCAGGGCCACATCCTGCAGGTGCTCGATCCCGCCGAAGAGACGCTCCCGTATTCCGGCCGGACCGAGTTCGTCGGGCTCGAAGGCGGCGAGCGCTGGATCGCAGAGCGGGCGGAAACGCTGCGCGAGGCCTACATCGAGAAACTCCAAGCCCACCGCGCGCAGCTACGCGAGATCGCGACCCGACTTGGCTGGTCGTTCCTGCTTCATCATACCGACCGTCCGGCAGCCGAGCCCTTGTTGTCGCTCGTCGTCCACATGCAGGGCAAGGAACTCGGTGCTGGCTTGGCACCGAGCCCGGACCAAATGGAGTCGCGCGCATGAGTATCGCCGCGCTGACGTTCTTATCACCCTGGCTGCTGACGGCGCTGATCGCCTTGCCCGCAATTTACTGGCTGCTGCGTACCGTTCCGCCACGGCCCAAAGAGGTCGCGTTCCCGGCAACGCGTATCCTCGTCGGCCTGGAAAGCATGGAGCGCACTCCGGCGCGTACGCCGTGGTGGCTGCTGCTGCTGCGCCTCCTCGCTGCGGCGCTCGTGATCCTGGCGCTGTCCGAGCCGATCTTCAATCCGAGCCGCGAAAAGGGGCTGTCGGGAACCGGCCCGGTGGTGATCGCGATCGACAACAGTTGGGCTTCCGCATCGCAATTCGCGGCCCGCATGAACCTAGTCGAACGCCTGATTACCGAAGCCGAGACCCAGCGGCGCAGCGTGGTCGTTGCCCCGACGGCGGCTGCTGCCCGCACGGTCACGTTCAAAATCGAAGCGCCCGGCGATGCCCGGACCACTGCTGCTGCGATTGCGCCGCAGCCGTTCGCCCCCGACCGGGACCAAGCCGCCACGGCTATCGAACGCGTGCTCGGCGCACCGTCGGGCGCGTCACAGGCCAGTATCCTTTGGCTGTCGGATGGCATCGACCACGGCGGCAAGGCCGCCGCGTTTACGCAACGTCTCGTTTTGCTCGGCCCGGTGTCGGTCGTCGAAGCCGACGCCAGTATGGCAGCGTTGGCAGTGAGCGGTGAGGTCGGCCAGAAGGGCAAGCTTGAAGCGACGATCTTGCGGGCGGACACGCGCGGCCAGCGCGAAGGCGTCGCCCATGCCCTTGCGGCACGTGGCCAGCGATTGGCCGAGGCGACGTTCCGGCTTGCGCCCGGGGCTGGCAGCACGACGATTTCGTTCGATCTTCCGCTCGAGTTGCGCAACCAGGTGGCGCGGATCGACCTTCCGGGCGAGCGGTCTGCCGGAGCTGTCAGCCTGCTCGATGCCCGCTCGCAGTGGCACCGGGTCGGTCTTGTCTCCGGTGAGAGCCGCGAACAGGCGCAGCCGTTGCTGGCGCCGCTCTACTACATCGAGAAGGCATTGGCGCCGTTCGCCGAACTCGTCGCGCCCAAGGCCTCGAACGTTCAGCAGAGCGTCGAAACCGCTTTGAAAGAACAATCGACCGTGCTGGTCATGGCCGACATCGGAACGTTATCGGGCGACCTTCACGACCGCATCCAGGATTGGGTCACGCGCGGTGGGGTGCTTGTCCGGTTTTCCGGTCCACGGCTCGAGAAAGGCGGCGACGACCTACTGCCCGTGCCATTGCGAATCGGCGGCCGGACGCTCGGCGGCGCCCTGTCGTGGTCGACGCCACAGGCGCTCGCCAAGTTCGACGATGGCAGCCTGTTTGCTGGCCTCACCATCCCACCTGACGTGACGATCAACCGGCAGGTGCTTGCCGACCCGGCCAAGCTGACGCCTGACATCAACATTCTTGCGCGCCTCAACGACGGCACGCCGTTGGTGACGGCGCGAAAATCAGGCGATGGCCAGATCGTTCTGTTTCATGTCACTGCCAATTCGGACTGGTCAAACCTGCCGTTATCGGGCCTGTTTGTCGACATGCTGCGGCGGATCTCGACGCTCGGCAAAGGTGTGGGACCCGCCGATGGCACCGGAAACAAGTCGGGTGATACCGTGACAGATGCTGGTGGCCCCGATTCATCGGCAGCACGGCCGGAGCAATTGTTGCCGCCGGTGCAAACTCTCGACGGATATGGCGTGCTCAAAGCGCCGCCGCCGACCGCTCAGCCGATCAAGGCAAGCGCTGCGACCGAGCAGGCCGCGAGCCTTGATCATCCTCCTGGCTATTACGGCGCGGCGTCGGCTGCTCGCGCGCTCAATGCACTTGGTCCCAAGCCTGAGTTGAAGCCACTGCCAGCCCTGCCAGCGGGCGTCGAACGGCGCGGCTATGACGGCACCAGCGCGACGCCGCTCAAGCCATCGATGATGGCGGCGGCCCTGTCGCTCGTGCTGCTCGACGTGCTCGCTGTGCTTGCGCTGGCAATGGGAGGGCTTGGCTTGGCGTCCGTGTTCAGACGGTCGGCTGCTACCGCCTCGGCGGTCATGATCATCGCCGCCGCTGGCTTTGTTTACGCTGGGCTGTTCAGCGACGCGGCATCCGCCCAGCAACGCCCCGATCGCGGGCCTGCTACGGCGCCGAAAGCGCGCGTCGTTCCGGCGGCGACAGGGGCTGACGGCACGGCGATGAAGGCGACCAGCAAAGTCACCTTTGGCTACGTGCTGACCGGCGACACCAACGCCGATCAGGTCAGCCGCGCTGGCCTCGAGGGCCTCAATCGCATCCTCACGCTGCGGACCTCGATCGAGCCGGGCGAGCCGATCGCAGTCGACATCGCCAAAGATGAGATCGCTTTCTACCCCGTTCTCTATTGGCCGGTGGTGCCAAACCCCCAGGCTTTGCCCGATGCCGCGCTGGCCCGCATCGATGCGTACATGAAGGAGGGCGGGCTGATCATTTTCGACACGCGCGATTATGGCTATGGCGCGCCAACCGGACTGTCACCTGGCGGGGGCAACAACACGCCCTTGCAGCGACTGCTCGCGCGCCTCGATGTGCCCCGCCTCGAGCCGGTGCCGGTTGGCCACGTGCTGACCAAATCGTTCTATCTGCTGAAATCGTTCCCTGGTCGTTGGGACGGCGGGCAATTGTGGATCGAAGCTTCCGATGGCGGCGACCAGGACCCAGCGCAGGGCCGTAAGGCGCGGCGCTCTGATGGCGTCACCTCGATCCTGATCACGTCGAACGATTTCGCGTCCGCCTGGGCACTCGATGATCGGGGACGACCGATCTACCCGACGGTGCCCGGTGGCGAAGCTCAGCGCGAGATGGCGTTTCGAACCGGCGTCAACATCGCGATGCACGCGCTGACTGGAAACTACAAGGCCGACCAAGTCCATGTCCCAGCCCTCCTCGAACGGCTTGGCCAGTAGCGGAGTTGCCATGAATTGGTCGATTGACTTTGCCCCCCTCGTGCCGTGGACCGCCATTGTCGTGGCGGCCCTCGTCGCGTGTGGACTTGTCGGCGTTATGGTGTGGCGGCGCCAGCGCGGCGCACCATTCCGCGCGCTCGCACTCGCAGCGGTCCTGATCGCATTGATGAACCCGATGCTGCGCGAGGAGCAGCGCGAAGGACTGTCGAACGTCGCCCTCGTCGTGGTCGACGAGAGCACCAGCCAACAACTCGGCACGCGCGTTTCAGATAGCGCGGCCATCAGAGCGGACATCGAAAGCAAACTTGCCAAAATCCCGAACTTGACCGTCAAGATGGTGCCAGCGGGCCGTCCGGGCGATGGCGGTGCCGCAGGTACAAATTTGTTCTCTGGCCTCAACGCGGCCATGGCCGACGTCGCTCCGGACCGTATCTCTGGCGTCATCGCGATCACCGACGGCCAAGTCCACGACGTGCCGAAGGCGGCCGCGATGCTCGGCTTCGATGCCCCTGTGCATGCGATCGTATCGGGTTCGCGCGATGAGTTCGATCGCCGCGTCGAGGTGTTGAAGGCGCCGAAGTTCGGCATCGTCGGGCAATCTCGCGATGTCGAGGTTGCAATCCGCGAGAGCGGAAAGGCGGGTCGCGGCGGCGATACCGTCAAAGTCACCATCCGGCGCGAGGGCCGGCCGGACGAGACGCGGCGGGCTCAAGCCGGGGCCACCGTCAAGTTCGATATGCCGTTCCCGCATTCGGGGACCAATCTCGTCGAAATCGAAATTGAAAGCGCTCCCGGCGAACTGACGGCGGCCAACAACCGCGTCGTGATCGAGGCGGAGGGCGTTCGCGAAAATCTGCGGGTGCTGCTCGTATCGGGCGAGCCGCATGCCGGTGAGCGCACGTGGCGCAACCTGTTGAAGTCCGACGCCGCCGTCGATCTCGTCCACTTCACGATTTTGCGTCCGCCGGAGAAACAAGACGGCACGCCGATCAACCAGTTGTCGCTGATCGCGTTCCCGACGCGCGAGCTGTTTTCGGAGCGCATCAAGGACTTCGACCTGATCATCTTCGACCGCTATCAGCATCGCGGCATTCTTCAGTTGCTCTACTACGACAACATCGCTCGCTATGTGCAAGGCGGCGGTGCGCTGCTGGTAGCTGGCGGCGACGACCTCGCGGCCTCGACGAGCCTTGCTCGCACGCCGCTGGCCCCGGCCCTTCCGGCGAGCCCGACGGGACGTGTCATCGAGGCGCCGTTCAAGCCGATGTTGAGCGGCGATGGCCACAAACATCCTGTTACGATCGGTTTGCCAGGCGGGTCTGGCGAGACGCCAACCTGGGGCCGGTGGTTCAGGCAGGCCGAAGTGCGCAACACGCGTGGCTATACGGTACTGGAAGGCGCTGAAAAAGCGCCGCTGTTGATCGTCGAGCGCAGGGGCAAGGGCCGCGTCGCGTTACTGACATCAGACCACGCTTGGCTTTGGGCGCGCGGTTATGAGGGAGGCGGGCCGCATACCGATCTGCTCCGCCGCCTGTCGCACTGGCTGATGAAGGAGCCAGATCTCGAGGAAGAACGTCTGATTGCAACGGCGCGCGGCATGAAGCTTTCGATTGAGCGGCGCACGATGGGCGAGAAGGTCGACACCGTGAAGCTCTCGGCACCTGCTGGCGAGGAGAGCGAACTATCGCTCGAGGCCGCCGCGCCGGGAATTTGGCGAACCACTGTCGATGTCAAGTTGCCTGGGCTCTACAAGGTCCAGACGCCCAACGGCACGGAAACCCTCACCGCGGTCGCGCACGCTGGTACGCTGGACGTGCGTGAGATGAGCGAGGTCGTCGCAACCGAGGACAAGATGAAGCCGCTGGCGGACGCGACCGGCGGCGGCCTGTTCTGGGCCAAGACGGCGGGTCTGGTGCCTGGAACCTCGTCGATCGACGTTCCGCGCGTGACGATGTTGTCGGGGGCAAAGGTGATGGCCGGATCGGGCTGGCTCGGGCTCAAAGACCGTCAAGCCTTTGTCACCAAAGGGGTCAAGTTGACACCGGTTTATACCGGGTTTCCGGCTTTGCTGACGATCATTGCCCTGCTCGCGCTCGCTTGGTGGCGTGAGGGCCGATAGCATCGCTGCTGGAATGCCGTCTGTTTATTGAACAGATGCTTTAATGGCATGGGTCAAATCAAACTGCGATGCTACACGGCAGTCTCAGCAGTGGCAGACCCGCGCCTAGGGCACACGCGTCCGTCGGCCAGCCTGTCCGAGCCCTCAACGTGCCGGAGCAACGCGATGGAAATTCACCAGATCCGGTATTTTCTTGCCGTCGAGCGGGAGCGCAATTTTACCCGCGCTGCGGAGAGCTGCAACATCACGCAGCCCGCACTGACGCGGGCCATTCAGCGGCTCGAAGAGGAATTGCGCGGACCGTTGTTTGAACGACGGCCCGGCAATGTAGCGCTGACGGAGCTTGGCCGGGCCATGCTGCCGCGTTTCGAGAAGGCGATTGCGACGGTAACGGAAGCCAAGGCTTACGCGCGGGTCGTGCTGTCTGAACGCCGCCAACGGCTGCGGATCGGCATGATGTGCACAGTCGGAGCCTCGACGATGGCGATGATTATCACGGCGCTCGCCGAAGCGGCCCCTGACGTCGAGATTGCACTCACCGAAGGTCGCGGATCGGCAGTCGTGACACAGTTGTTGATGGACGAAATCGATGCGGCGATCGTGGGCCAGCCGCGCTACGTGCCAGCGCTCGACGTGATGCCATTGTATACGGAAGGCTACGGCGTTGCCCTGTCGCGTGAGCACCCGCTGGCGAGCTCGGAAATGATCCGACTGAAAGATCTCGACGGCCAATGTTATGTCGATCGTATTCGCTGCGAATTCGACGCCTACTTCGAGGATGCCCACGGGCCGTGGCCAATAACGCTCGATGTCCGTTTCCGGAGCGACCGCGAAGACTGCGTGCAAGCCCTCCTCGCATCCGGCGTCGGCATTGCTATCGTTCCGCAATCGTTGGATCTGCGTTCAGAACTCATATACCGGCCGCTGATCGAGCCTGAGGTTTCGCGCACGATCAGCCTCGTCACCGTTCGCGACCGTGAACCGCCTCTTCCGCTCGGCATTCTAAAGAAGCTGGCGAGCGGGCTGTCCTTATAACGATACGGTTTCCGGTGGGGCCGCGTCAAACCAGCGGCGCATTGCGCTCGGCGAGTTTCTGCTCCCACTGAAGCGCGTCACGGACGATACCGTCGAGATCGTCGAGCCCAGGTGTCCACTCCAACCGGCTGCGCAGTTTATCCGATGCGGCCACGATCTGCGCCGGGTCGCCCGGGCGGCGGCCGCTCATCCGCACGTCGAAATCGCGGCCCGAGACACGCTTGACCGCGTCGATCACCTCGAGCACAGAATATCCGCGCGAGTAGCCGACATTAAACACGTTGCTCGCCCCGCCAGCGCGCAGGTAGTTCAACGCCGATATGTGGGCGCGGACCAAATCGGTGACGTGGATATAATCTCGCACGCACGTCCCATCGGGCGTCGGATAGTCGGTACCGAACACATCCATATGCGCCCGCTTGCCCGAGGCGGTTTCACACGCGACCTTGATCAGATGCGTCGCGCCGCGTGTCGACTGACCGGTGCGGCCCTTGGGATCGGCGCCAGCGACGTTGAAATAGCGCAACGCGGTGTAGCGGAAGTCGTGCGCGCGGGCGGTGTCGGCAAGCATCAACTCGGTCATCAGTTTCGACGTGCCGTAGGGCGACAGGGGTGCGGGGACCGCATCTTCGCTCACGGGAACCGACACCGGGTTGCCGTAAACGGCGGCGGTCGAGGAAAAAATGAACGATTTGACGCCGCCAGCGACGGCGGCTGCCATCAGACTGCGCGAGCGAACCGTGTTGTTGAGATAATAGCCAAGCGGGTCGGACACGCTGTCGGGCACGACGACCGAGCCGGCGAAGTGGATGATCTCAGCGATGTCATGGCGCTCTATCAGGAGGCCGACGAGCGCTTCGTCGTCGATGTCGCCGACGATGAGTGTCGCTGCCTCCGGCACAGCGAAGCGGAAGCCCGTCACCAAGTTGTCGAGTACGACGACGGTCTCGCCAGCATCGACCAGTTCATGAACCATATGGCTGCCAATATAGCCCGCGCCGCCGGTTACCAGAATTGCCATGACTTGCCCGTTGTATCGTTATGGTGGCGGGAGCACATGCTCTCGACCGCACCGCATGTCTATGTGGCCTTGCGTATAGCATTAAAAGTTACGACAAGGCGCGCCGATCCCACCGCCGACCAAGGACGCGACAATGGCCAAAGCGATCAAACCCATCCGCAAAGCTGTTTTTCCAGTGGCCGGTCTCGGCACACGCTTCCTGCCCGCCACCAAGGCGATGCCGAAGGAAATGCTGACGATCGTCGATCGCCCGGTCATTCAGCACGTCGTCGACGAGGCGCGCGAAGCCGGTATCGAGCATTTCATTTTCGTGACCGGTCGAAACAAGGGGGTCATCGAAGACCATTTCGACCGACAATACGAACTCGAGCACACCTTGCAGACGCGCGGGAAAAAATCTGAACTCGAAACGCTGATGCGCGAACTGCCAAGCGCTGGCCAGACCAGCTTCACCCGCCAGCAGGCGCCACTCGGTCTTGGCCACGCGGTGTGGTGCGCACGGGAACTCGTTGGCAACGAACCGTTCGCGCTGCTGTTGCCCGACATGCTGCACCACGGCACGTCTCCATGCCTTGCCGAAATGATGGAGGCGTACCGGGAGCATGGTGGCAACCACGTCGCCGTCGCGCCGGTGCCGGAGGACCAGACGCATCAGTATGGTATCGTCGGCGTTACGGACCCGAAGGCCAAAGTTTCGCCGATCACACAGATGGTCGAGAAGCCGCCGCAGGGAACGGCACCGTCGAACCTGCACATTACCGGGCGTTATATCCTGCAGCCCGACATCTTTGCTCTCCTGAGCGCGCAAGAACGCGGTGCTGGCGGCGAAATCCAGCTCACCGACAGCATGATCAAACTTCAGGGTGCCGAGGGTCAGAGCTTCCACGCCGTTCGTTTCGATGGGACGATCTACGACTGCGGCTCGAAGATCGGGTTCTTGATGGCCAACGTCGCCTATGCGTTGGAGCGGCCCGACCTCGGCCCGCTTCTGCGGCCAGCGTTGAAGCAAATGTTGTAACCGCGAATAGCATCCACCCGACGAAGGTCTAACGCTTGCGTGCTGCAACGCCACAAGTAATTGACGGCGTTCGAGATTCGCGGGTTTCATCCAGATCGGTCAAAACTGCGAGACAGTTTACCGGGCCAAGCACGGCACTTCCGTCACGGCGTGGCTTGCGTTCTGGAGGCTGCGACGATACGGATGGGCCCAAGCCGACACTCGACAATAAGGGCGTATGCCCGTTGATCGGCGAGACATTAGGGAAGCGAAACGTTATCGGCCGCCGTCCGGCGCCTTCAGGGAAAGTACATCCGCATGACCGAAACAAGCAACGTCAACCGCCGCAAATTCCTTAAGGGTGGCGCGGTCGCCGCCTCCGTTGCCACCGCTGGTGTTGTGGCCATGCCCAACGTCAGCCGCGCACAGACTGTGAAGATGAAGTTCCAGTCGACGTGGCCCCAGAAGGACATCTTCCACGAGTACGCGAGCGACTTCACCAAGAAGGTGAACGAGATGGCTGGCGGCCGCCTCGAACTTGAACTTCTTGCAGCCGGCGCAGTCGTCCCTGCCTTCCAGTTGATCGACGCCGTATCGACGGGCGTTCTCGACGGTGGCCATGGCGTTTCGGCCTACTGGTTTGGTAAGAACAAAGCGTTCTCGCTGTTCGGCACCGGCCCGGCGCTCGGCATGAATTCAAACCAGCTTCTCGGCTGGATGAAGTACGGCGGCGGTCGCGCGCTCTACGACGAGCTGATCAACGACGTCTTGAAGCTCAACGTTGTTGGCTTCCCTTACGGTCCGATGGGCCAGCAGCCACTCGGCTGGTTCAAGAAGGAAATCACGAGCCCCGACGATCTCAAGAACATCAAGTATCGCACGGTTGGCCTGTCGGCTGACATGTTCAAGGGTCTCGGCACCAACGTCACGATTCTTCCGGGCGGCGAAATCGTGCCGGCCATCGAAAAGGGCCTGATCGACGGCGCCGAATTCAACAACCCGTCGTCGGATAAACTGCTCGGCTTCACCGACGTTGCCAAGACCTACATGGTCAACTCGTTCCACCAGCCAAACGAGTGCTTCGAGATCCTGTTCAACAGAGCCAAGTTCGACGGTCTGCCCAAGGAACTGCAGTCGCTGGTCCGCGCTGCCGTCGAAGCCGCGTCTTGCGACCTCGAGTGGAAAGCCATGGATCGGTACTCGACGGACATGGTCGCCATCAAGGCTGCCGGCGTGAAGGTCGTGAGGACCCCGGAAAGCGTCCTCAAGGCCCAGCTCGCCTCGTGGGACAAGGTTGTCGAAGCCCAGTCGGCCGATCCGTTGTTCAAGAAGATCGTCGACAGCCAGAAGGCTTGGGCAAAGCGCGTCGTCGGCTTCGACCTCGAGTATACGGCAAGCCCGAAGATCGCGTTCGATCACGTCTTCAAAGCCTAATCGGCTGACATCGTCACGGCCGCCAGCGTCCTTCATGCTGGCGGCCGTGACTCTTGATACCATGCCTACTGGTCATCGATCGGGGCGTCGAACGGGGTTTCGTCATGAATAAGTTGCTGCTGCCCCAAGCTCTTGTGGCGCTGTCGATTCTGACCGCGGTCGGGATCGTCCTTGCGCACGCGAATACCCAACCACCGGCGGTGATCTTATTCGCTCTGCCCGGTGGCCTGCTTGTGTTGAGCCTGCTGATTTTCATGGTGCTCGAAGGGCCTCTGCTCGGCATCGACCATTTCAATTCGACGATTGGCCAGTTGTTTTCGTGGACGATCCTGCTGCTGACACTCGCCGTTTGTTACGAGGTCGTCGCGCGGTACTTCTTCAACGCACCAACCAATTGGGCCTATGACGTCAGCTACATGCTGTACGGCACGCTTTTCATGATGGCTGGAGCTTACACGCTGTCGCGAAATGCTCACGTCCGCGGAGACTTCCTGTATCGCGCGTGGTCACCACGCGGTCAGGCTTGGTCGGACCTGATCTTGTATTTCGTCTTCTTTTTTCCCGGAATTCTAGCGCTGTGCTACGCGGGTCTGGACTTTGCCCGGCTCGCCTATCTGCTCAACGAGCGCTCATCGAGTACCCCCGACGGTCCGATCATTTGGCCCTTCAAAGCGCTGATCCCGATCGTCGGTGTGCTCATGCTGCTGCAGGGCATCGTCGAAGTCGTGCGCTGCATACAGACCATTCGGTCGGGCGAGTGGCCACAGCGCGCTCATGACGTTGAAGAACTCGAAAAAATCATCCTCGAACAAGCGGCGGAAAAGCTGGCCATGGAAGCCCGTCTGAGCGGGGGGGCACGCTGATGTTGCCACTGACCTCGCGGAAACGTCCGCCACTGACGCCGCTGCGCGCCACGATTGGCGGCGCGATGATGGTTATCCTCTACGCGGCGATTTTCTTAACGCCCGTTGTTTCGGCATGGGCGCAAGGCGCTGGTGCAGCAGCCACTGTGCCGCTCGAACTCAAGACGCTGCTGCGTCCATACATTTCGGATGCCGGCATGGGCATCGTCATGCTCGTCGTGTTCCTGTTCTTCTTGATGCTCGGCTTCCCGATCGCCTTTACGTTGATGGCGCTCGGCGTGGCGTTTGGCTATTACGCCATGGGCAACACGGTGTTCCCGCTGTTCGTGCAGCGGACGTATTCCGTGATGGCGAACGACGTTCTGATCTCGATCCCGCTGTTCCTGTTCATGGGCTATGTGATCGAACGGGCCAACATTCTCGATCGGTTGTTCCGCTCCATTCAGCTTGCCGCCGGTTGGGTGCCGGGTTCGCTGGCGGTGGCTACGCTCATCACGTGTGCGCTGTTTGCCACCGCAACTGGTATCGTCGGCGCGGTCGTGACGCTCATGGGTCTGCTCGCGTTCCCAGCCATGCTGCGCGCGGGTTACGATACCAAGCTTGCCGCCGGCGTCGTGTGCGCAGGCGGCTGTCTCGGCATCCTCATTCCACCGTCGGTGATGCTCATTCTCTACGGCGCGACGGCCGGCGTCTCGGTCGTCAAGTTGTACGCTGCGGCATTCATCCCAGGGCTGATGCTCGCTGGCATGTACATCGCCTATGCAATTATCGTCTCGGCCATGTATCCACAGATGGCCCCTCGCTTGCCGAAGGAACAGACCGACGTTCCGATGGGCAAGGTCGTCTACGAACTCGCCACCGCGTTCGTGCCTCTGGCTACGCTGATCCTCGGCGTGCTCGGCGTGATCATGGCCGGTCTTGCAACCCCGCAAGAGGCGGCGGCCGTCGGCGCGCTCGGCTCGATCCTGTTAGCGCTGATCTACAATGCGGATTACGAACGAACGATCGCGCGGACGGCCACTTGGTTCTTCCTCATCGCGTTGGTGGCGCTGATCGTCTACTTCCTCGGCATCCGGAATGCCGGGTTGCCGTATACGCCGATGTCGATCACGGCTTTCCTGCTGGTCTCGCTATTTGCGATGATCGCGCTCTACCCCGGCAACACGTTTAGCGGCACGAAATTGAAGGAGAGCGCGTTCCTCACGGCGCGCGCCTCGGCCATGGTGTGCTGGCTGTTCGTCGGGTCGGCCGTGTTCTCGTCGGTGTTCGCGCTGCTCGGCGGCCAGAAAGTCGTCGAGGACTTCATCCTCGCACTCAATCTGACACCCTTCTGGTTCCTAATCCTGACGCAAGCCATCATCTTCGTTCTTGGGTGGCCGCTCGAGTGGACCGAGATCATCGTGATCTTCCTGCCGATCTTCCTGCCTCTTCTTGACGATTTCTGTATCGATCCGCTGTTCTTTGGCGTGCTTGTCGCCTTGAACCTGCAGACGTCGTTCCTGTCACCGCCGGTGGCAATGGCGCCGTTCTATCTCAAGGGCGTGGCGCCCAAGCACGTGACGATCGACCAGATTTTCGCAGGCGTGATGCCGTTCCTCTACATCGTCGTTCTGTCGATGATCCTGTTCTACACGTTCCCGAAAATCGGCCTCGGACTGCCCGAATATCTTTATGGGCACAAGTCTCCGAAATGTGAGCGCAAGACAGGTGAAGTCGCACCGGGCCTCATCCGAGGCGAGAACGGTGAGATCCGTGTCGAGGCAGGCGGCCAGCAGGCCACCTGCCGCTGGAATGACACCGTCGGGCACAAGCCGGCATGACGATTACGGTCATGACCGGTGACGACCTGACCACATTGACGGCCACGGCGGCAGCAGATGCCATTCGCCGTGGCGACATGACCAGCGAGGCATTGGTTGCGGCTTGTCTAACGGCCATTGCCGCGCGCGAGTCTGAAATCTCCGCCTGGGCGCATCTCGACCATGACGCGGCTCTCGATGCCGCGCGGCGGGCCGACATCACCCGCCAATCGGGGCGCGGTACCGGGGCGCTCCATGGCGTGCCGGTCGGCGTCAAAGACATCATCGACGTCGCTGGGATGCCCACGCGGTACGGCCTTGCATCCGCCGACCGGCCATTCGCGCGCGAGGATGCGGCGTGTATTGCCCGGTTGCGGGATGCCGGCGCGATCATCCTCGGCAAGACGATCACAACCCCGCTCGCGATGTTTGTACCTGCTGCGACGCGCAATCCAGCAAATCTCGCCCACACACCGGGTGGCTCGTCATCGGGCTCGGATGGTCCCTCTTTCAATTGGCACGCAGACCGCTGGCTCGGTCATCCGGCCAGCATCGTATTGCGGTGTCTATGGCTATAAGCCGACGCGCGGACTGATCTCGCGGCGCGGTGCGCTGCTACAATCGCAGACCCTCGACACACTCGGACTGTTCGCGCGGTCACTCGAAGACGCCGCCCTTCTGGCCGATGCGATGGCGGGCTATGACCCCGCTGATGATGTCAGTATTCGCGATGGCAGGTCGCGGCTAACAGAATGGATCGCCGCCGAGCCGCCTCTGCCGCCGCTTTTTGCCTATGTCCCGACGCCGGCTTTCGAAGCCCATGCGGAAGCCGTGATGGCCGATGCCTTCGGCGAGCTGATTAGCGCGCTGATGCCCTATTCGGTCGAACAGCTCGACACCCCATCGCTCACGCAAGCAGCGGAAGCGGCTTATGTGGTCCAGTTGGCTGAAAACGGGTTTCACTACGGGCCGTTCGTCGCGCGCGGTCGCGAGTTGATCCCCGACGCGCTGGCCGACCGGGTCACCAAAGGCCGCCGCGTGACGGCTGACGATTACATGGCAGCCCTGGCGGTGCGCGAGACGGCCTACACCAGCGTCGAAAGCATCTTGCAGGACTACACCGCCATCCTGACACCCGCTGCACCAGGCCCGGCGCCGCGGTTCGACGCTGGCTCGACGGGGAACCCGATCTTCAACGCGCTATGGACTTTCCTCGGTTGCCCGTGCGTCACGCTACCGTTGCTTGAAACCGAAGACGGTTTGCCGATTGGCGTGCAACTCGTCGGCGCGCGCGGTGACGATGGCCGACTGTTGCGCACCGCGCGCTGGCTCGAGGGCGCGCTCAAGGAGGCCGTGTGACCTGTGCCGTCGGCGGTTATGCCGTTGTGCCACTGGCGCGAGTGTCACTTGGAAACCACGGGAAAAACGCCGAGGTTCGGCGCTTGTAGTCCTGAAACGCGGCGTTGCCGTCATACTTGGCTTCGAGCATCGGGATACCCGAAACGTAGAGAATGAGGACCGTGATCGCCACCGGCGACAACAGCCCTAGCGCTGCGACCATGCCATTGCCGGGCGTTGGCGCGGCAACAGCTGGTGCAATTGCGATCAGCCAAAGGCCCCACCAAGCTGTCACTTCGCCGAAATAATTCGGGTGGCGTGAGTACCGCCATAGCCCGGTGGTGAGAATGTCGGTCTTGCTCGTCTTCGCCTTGACGAAGGCGTTGAGCTGGACGTCGGCCACGGTTTCGAATGCCAGCCCTGTCAAGAAGACGAGGCAGCCGGCGGCCACGGCCACCGCGCTAAAGCTCGACCCATCGGCATACATCGTGGCGGCAATGGCTGACATCGCAACGACGATCATCAACAATCCTTGCAGCAGAAAAACCTGCGCGTACGATCGGAGATAGAAATAGCTCCAAGACCGCCGCCATTGCGCGTAGCGAAAATCCTCGTCGTGTTTCGACAGGAAACGAAGACCGATTTGCCTGGCTATGCGCAATGCCCACAGCGCGACGAACGCGCAGATCAGATAGGCTAATGGCGCCGATGATACCGTATGACCGCTCGTCGCTAAGCCGGTTGCTGCAGCCAACAGGATGCCCGGCCCCCACATGACATCGGCGATGTCATTTCGCTTCAGCACCACGGACACGCCAAAGCCGATGGTCACGAACGTGAACACAGCTAGAGCGATCATCGCGAAACTCGGCATCATGTCGGGGGGCCTGCTTGGATGAAAGTGTCCACCGTTAACGTCCCGCAGCCGTCTTACGGATCGCCTTGGCAAGGTCAGCTGGTTAAACGGCTCAAGGGCGATATGGTTCGAAATCATCCTACTTGGTCGATGGCACACGGCAATCTGCTTGGCGGGAATACGCCTCAGCGCCGGATGCGCATTCCGACGCGGACTTCGTCGGCGTCATAGCTGGTGCTGGGCTGGTTACTGTCGAACTTGATGTGCGCGTAGCGGCTGAACACGACGGCGTCGCGCGACAGGAAATACTCGAGCCCTGTCGTCAGCCGCAATTCGGTCTCCTCGATGGTGCTGCCCTCGAAGTTCGAGACCGTCACGTCGACTCCGGCCGTGCCGATGAGAAAACGGCGCAATTCGTGGCGAATGTCGACGCCAATCGACTGGCTGTTGATACCGCCGACGCCGTCGCTCTGCGTTTCGCCAAAGTCGGAACGGGCGTTGAACGCCACCGCCGTCAGAGCCGACGGCCGCCACGTGACCGTACTATCGAGGATGACGCCCGAGACGTCTGGTAGCGCCGATGACCTGGGTCGCTGGATGCCCCAGCCGACGCTGACCTCACCGGCCAACATTGGCCGTGCGCCGGAACCGCCGGGCGTGGGCTCGAGACCTGCAAACGACAGGCCGACGCGATAGCGCTCGCCGTCAGACGAGCGATCGATTCCGTTCGCATCGCGGCGGTCATAGTCGCGCTGGTTGATCGCGACCTCGCTGAATGCCGACAGCGTTGGTTTGAATTCCCAGGTTGCGCGGACCGCCTGCTCGGTCACGCGATAATTTCGGCTGGCGTTGTCTTGGACGACGCCCTGGTTTTCAGTTGCGCCGAAATCGAGGTCCGACACCGAACCGCGCAGTTGCAACGAGAGCCGGTTGAGCCGGTGGTTGAGGCTCGCGATGGCCCGGTCGGTTGTCACGTCGGCGCGTGTGCCAGCGTTCCGGCCATCGGGTGCAGAGCGGCTCTCCTGTGCAAGGTCGCGCGACAGGCCGACCTGGAAGTTGGTGCGCCGGGTGATGTCGAGGCGGCCGCGCGTCTCGAGAGTGTAGGCGCGGTCGTCTTCGCTGGAGAATTCGTTGAAGGTCGTGAGCGTGCCGTTGGCCCGGAATTCCAGCGCATGGCGGCTCCAGTTCGACACGAGGCGGGCCGACGGACGGACGTCGAGGGCCACGTCGCTGCGGGCTCCGGGGCCTTTGAACACGTTGGTAAAAAATGCGCCCGAGGTTTCGAGTTCTGGAAACAGCACAAACGATCCGGCGCGAATTCCCACGGGATCGAACGGCTCGAAGCGGAACAATCGCTGGGGGCGCCGGTCGAGGACCGGCTCCAGTTCCTCGATCTGGAACAGCAGCGGATCGTCGGGCGGCGGCGGATTTTCGAACAATCGCGCCTCATCCAGGGCCCGCGTATCGACGGCAGCTGGATCAATGCCATCAATCGGCCCTGGCGGCTCGGTCATGTCCACGATGCCGTCACGCGGTTGCTGCGGCTCGATATCGGACAGATCGCCGTCCCGTAGCACCCGCCGCTGGGCAGCGTTGTTGCTACCGGCCGGATCCTCAGTCGGATCGGCGTCATCTGGGTCGATCAGCGTATCGGCCGGATCGCTAGACGGCGTATCCAATGCCACCGGCAGGTCGCTGACATTTGGCCCCCTACCAGACAGAGATGTGCCGGGCGCAACCGAATTCCGGTCCAGCAGGGTTGGTCCGGTCGCTTCGGACTGGCGCGGGCGGAGGCTTGGTTGCACGGCTTGCTGGGCGGCCGCTGGCATGGCCGACAACGACAGACCGGTGATGACGGCGGCAGTCATACACGCCACAGCACCAGCCACGGCGTGACGCTGGAGCCATTCGACCCCTATCGGTATCGCGGTAATCGTTGGCACGTGGCGCTTCTCTCGGCCGCGACGGGAAAAACGCACACATATAAGAACGCTAAGGTGATGCGGTTAACGAGGTCTTAGCGTTGCGCCACTGCCCTGGTTGCGTTGGTCGTACTCAAGTTGCAGTTGAAACTGGCGACAGACTTCAAAAAGGGTTTGGCGCGGGCGGGTCGCGCGGACATAGGATGCGGGCATAGAATACTGGCGTGAACATCAAACCGCAGGACTGAGATGGCCGCGACAACCTCGGTGACCAAGAAACGAGCCCCTGCCAAGTCAAAGATCGTGAAGGGGAAAGCTGCTCAATCGGCGCTGCGGACAATTGGGCTCGAGCGCGATGGGCTGGGGCTGGTCGAGACTGCGTTGCGGGGGGCCCTGAGGGAGCCGTTCGATCGCGCTGTTTCGATGATCCGGGCTGCAAACGGCCGGGTGATCGTGACGGGTCTCGGCAAAAGCGGGCACATCGGCCAGAAGCTCGCTGCAACCATGGCATCGACTGGGACACCGGCGTTTTTCGTCCACCCAACGGAGGCGGCCCATGGTGATCTTGGCATGATCACCAGCGACGATGTGATTTTGGCGTTGTCGTGGTCGGGCGAGACCGCCGAACTTGCGCAAATTATCGGCTATTCGCGACGCTTTCGCGTCGGCCTGATCGCACTGACGTCGGGCGGCTCGTCTGCGCTCGCCAAGGCTGCCGATATCGTACTGCTCATGCCGAAATGCAAAGAGGCCTGCCCGCATGGCTTGGCCCCGACAACGTCGACCACCATGACACTGGCGACGGGCGATTGCCTTGCCATTGCGCTGCTCGAAAGCCGCGGGTTCACGGCGCAGGACTTCAAGATGTACCATCCGGGGGGATCGCTCGGCGCAAGCCTCAAATACGCGAGCGACATCATGCACACCGGCGACCGACTGCCATTGGCCCGACCTGGCGATGACTGGCGCGACGCCATCGTGACCATGACGACCAAGGCGCTTGGCTGCCTCGGCGTCGTCGATGGCCGGGGCCGATTTGTCGGCATGGTCACTGATGGCGACTTACGGCGTCACGTCGACGCGTTACGCCAAGACGGCGTGTCCGTCGGTGCAATCATGACAAAACAGCCCAAGACAATAACGCCGACGATGCTGGCGACGGCCGTCCTCGAATTCCTCACCACGGCACGCATCTCGGCAGTGTTCGTCATCGACAAGGGCAAGCCGGTCGGCGTTGTCCATATCCATGATCTGCTGCACGTCGGCACTGCCTGACAGGAGGTCGCGCGGATCAGATTTTCCAGGCGAAACGCTGGACCACTTCCCATAACGTATAGGCCGCAATAGGCCCGGCGATGACCATGAAGAACGCCAGAAACTTGATGCTTGGCGATAGCAGGGACGACCTGAGGTGGGCGAAATGAGGCGTGTCGCACTCCGGACAGTAGTATTCGCGGTTTGGTAGCGCCGTCCCGCAGTTTCGGCATGACGCTGCGCTAGCGGTGGCCGACGCGGTTATTGGGCCTGGGTTGGCTTTCGACGGGCGGGCCACGGCAACATTCGGCTTTTTCATTGCGGCGATTTCCGTAGTGAGATGGGACGAGCGAAGCAGCAACTCGTGATTGCGTGAAACTAAGCGTCTTGCGCAACGTGGCCGAACAACGCGTCGGTACGATTCCTACGTTAGTACCGCACCGTTCGACCAGCCGTTGGCATTTCGTTTTGAGCATTAGGTCGCAGGCGGACCCAATTGAATGGCGCACAAGCGTTACTCGCATAAATCCGTTAGGCGTCACTTACCAAACACCAGTCGCCACACCAGCGGCAGCAACAGCGCCGTTGCCAGCGCGTTGATTCCCATGGCGAGGCCTGCAAACGCGCCTGCAGTGGCGTTGACCTGCATGGCGCGCGCCGTTCCGATGCCGTGGCTGGTGGTGCCCATTGCGAGCCCCCGCGCCGCCCAGTTTTTGATACCCATCAGGTTCATGATCACCGGCCCGAGCATGGCGCCGAGGATCCCCGTCATCATCACGAGAACCGCCGTCAGCGATGGCAATCCGCCGAGTTGTTCGGAAATGCCCATCGCCACAGGCGCCGTTACCGACTTCGGCGCGAGCGAGACGAGCGTGTCACGCGATGCACCTAACGCATAGGCGACGCCGACCGCCGTGATCGACGCCGTCGCCGCGCCGGCTGCAATCGATGCCAATACAGCCGCTGCCGATCTCTTAACGGCGTCCAACTGGCGGTAGAGCGGCACAGCCAAGGCCACCGTCGCAGGGCCAAGCAGGAAGTGGACGAATTGCGCGCCCTCGAAATAGGTCTGGTAGCTGGTGCCGGTCATGGTCAATACGCTGACGAGCAGGATCACCGCGATCATGACCGGATTGAGCATCGGGTTGAGCCCGCCGCGCTGGTAGATCGCGAGGCCGATGCGATAGGCAATCAGGGTCAAAGTGAGATGGAGCAGCGGGTTTGCCGACAGGTAGACCCAGACATCGCGCAGATCACGCATCTCGGCCGTCCTTGCCGTCCGGTTGCGGCGGCGATAACGCCGACATTATCGCCGCGGTAACGGCGATTGTCGCGATCGTCGACACTACGATGGACACCGCGATCGGTACAAGATCGCGGCTCAACAGCCCCGTGTGAAGCATGATGCCGGTGCCAGCGGGGACGAACAGCAACGACAGGTTGACCAGCAAACCATCAGCGACCTTACCGAGGTCGTCAGGGACACCGCCATTGACGACGAGACCTGCAAACAGGATCGCCATGCCGAGAACCGGCCCGGGCAACGGCATCTTCAACGCGGTTACGATCAACTCGCCTGCGAGCTGGCAGCAGACGAGGATCGTCAAATAGTGGAGCATGCGCCGTCTCCGTGTGGCCCGACCCGCCGGAAGGTGCGGGTCAGCGTCAGCGACTTAGCGCGCAGGGTAGCTGCTGGCTACGGTCGGGTGATTAGGGTCTGGCTTTAACGGCAACCGGTTTGAGACCACACGTCTCCAACGGTAGCGCCGTCGTCAGCCAACCGTCTTTGGTGATCGAGACGACGTAGCGGCGGCAATCGACGGAAGCTCCTTGCACAAACCGGACATTGAACAACGCTTCTTCCGGCTTGCGCTGTTTTGGCCAGACGAACACCTCGGAATCTGGCGTTTCAGCGAGGGCGATTTTGACGGCATGGGCCGCATTGCGATAGTCAGCCGCCGACATCCGGGCAAGCAACACACGCGATAGCTGCGGGTGTAAGCCTGCCGCCAGCGCGCGCTTCTGGTTGGGGTCGGCAGGGTCGGCGGATGGCGCGGTCAGCGGTTCGGGCGCGGGCGGTGCCTCCGGTGGCTGCTCGGGTGCCGTCTCAGGCCGTGGTCCCGCATCCATCGCTATTGCGCGCTCTGTTTCGATCGGATTGGTCGATGTCATCGCGACATCTGACGGCGACGGTGTCGAACCGGCGGTCGGCAGCGGTGCTGCAGGCGCGGCCTGATTTCGGGACGCAAGTTCCGTTGCTGCGCGCTGCACCTGTGC
>Ga0163155_10000818_pt1 | contig 38406 bp, 33 predicted proteins | sample OliLakLV19SP4G1_FD_148611 | JGI IMG/M metagenome (GOLD analysis project Ga0163155, IMG submission 148611) | Freshwater microbial mat bacterial communities from Lake Vanda, McMurdo Dry Valleys, Antarctica - Oligotrophic Lake LV.19.SP4.G1 | ecosystem: Environmental > Aquatic > Freshwater > Lake >... | reverse complement strand
CCCCAACCAGGCTACCACGACGGCCGCTGGACAGGACTGTCCGAGGCGGTCCTATGGGATGTGCAGTTCTATCTCCCCAACGACCTGATGCGCAAGGTCGACACGGCCTCAATGGCGGTGGCCCTCGAGGTCCGTTCACCTTTTCTCGCACCAACCCTGGCAAAGAGTTGCCTGAGCGCCACACCCGAATCTCTCATGCCCCGCGGCCAGCGGAAGGGCCTGTTGCGGCAGGTTGCGCGGAAGTACTTCCCCGCCGAGATCGTCGATCGGCCCAAGCAGGGATTTGCGATCCCCATCGGCGAGTGGTTCCGCTCGGACTACGGCGGCATGAAGCAACTGCTGATGGACCACCTTCAGAGCGCGGAGCCCTGGGGCCCGCCGCGCCTAGGGATCGACCTGAACATGAAGTTCGTCCGGCAGATGGTGGATGAGCACATGAACGAGCGCAGGGACCACTCGCAGCGGCTGTACGTGCTGCTGGTGTTGAGCATCTGGGCGAAGTGGATGGGGAGCCTTTAGCCCGCCTTCTTCTGGGTCTGCTCCGCATTCCACTTCGCCAGCAGTTCCGCTTCCTTCTCCGCTGGAATGCCCGCGCGCAGGCGATCGGCCGGTGGCTGGGGCGGCGTCGGCAGGCCCTTGGCCTTGCGGTCGGCTTCGACTTCCTTCGCCACCTTCTCGCGGAGCTTGAGGGCCTCGGGCCACCACGTCAGGATCGCCTTGCACGTCTCCTCCGCGCTGCGATACTTCATCCCCGCGGCGACCGCTTTGGCGACACTGCGACCATGGAAGCCCGCGTAATCGCCCTCGCCCGGCAGCAGGATCGGCAGCGCACCCGGCGGGCGGTCGTTGGCCGCAAGCCAGTCGTAGGGAATGTGCGTGAATGTGGCATCGCCCTTGTTCCCGGTCGCTTTGGAAGCGGCAAGACACGCCGCGAGGAACTCCGAAACCGGGAGTTTGCGCTCTGGGCCGGTCGCGTTGAACGTGCCCAGGATCTTGTTCTCAACACAGCGGATGGTGAAGTCCGCCAGGTCACGGACATCGATGAACTGCACGGCGTCGGCGGGGTTGCCGGGGACGAGCACTTCGCCGCCGCGGCTTGCGCGCACGGGCCAGTAGGTGAGGCGATCGGTCGCGTCGCGCGGCCCGACGATATAGCCGGGGCGGATGTTGGTGACACGGCCGGGCATGGCGGTCTCCGCGGCCTGCTCGCAGAGGGCCTTGAGCGCGCCGTAGTTCTTGCCCACTTCTTCGTTGGTCGGGTCATCGATGGTCGAGAGCGTGTCGGACTCATCGAGCCCGGGCTTGGAGTTGTCGGCATAGACGCTGAGCGTCGAGATGAACAGGTACTGGCCGACGTTCGGGGCGAGCAGCTCGGCGGAGGCCTTGACGATCCGCGGCACAAAGCCGGAGTTGTCGATCACCGCATCCCACTTCTTGCCTGCGAGTTCGCTCAAGCCCTTGGGGCTGGTGTCGTCATCGACCTCCTTGCCCTCGACGACCTTGGTCTGGGAGTAGAGGTTGGGGTCGCGGTTGCCGTAGAGCGTTTTGGTGCCATCGGTGGTGCCCAGGTACTTCTCGCGCTGGCCGCGGTTGAAGAGCGTGACATGATGGCCGCGGGCCACGGCGAACTCGGCCATCCACGGGCCGATGAACCCTGTGCCGCCGAGGATGAGGATGCGGAGCTTCTTTCCCGGCGCGGGCTGCGTGGCACGGAGCGATGCGCCCGCGGCCATGGGCAGACCCGCGGCGAGCCCCCCCGCAAAGAGCGCGCCGGTGGCGAGGGCGGAGGTCTGGAGGAAGCCGCGGCGGGAAGAGTCGGAGAAGGCGATCATGGAAGGCTCCGAGTATGGTGGGAGTTGTGCTGGCGGAGAGTTTGGCAAGGCGTCAAGGCGTCAAGGCGTCAAGGCGTCAAGGCGTCAAGGCGTCACGGGTGTGGGCATGCGACGTGTTGCGTGTCTGATGCGGATCTGCGGATCTGCGGCGATGATGGGGAAGGTGATTGCAACCGACCGATTATCGCTCGGTGTATGCTCCGCCGCGAGCAGCGTTGCATCAGAACCTCGGACTTTCGGTGACGCATGAGCCAGCAAGAATCCGGCAACAATCCTGACGGAATCGCGCGGCTTGCGCATCTCTTTGCCCTGAAACGGGAGGAACTCGTCCCCGCGCTGCTCAGCGCGATGTACTTCTTTTGCCTGCTGCTGTGCTATTACCTGCTGCGTCCGGTACGCGAGGCGTTCGGGATCCGTGGCGGCTACGACAACCTCCCCTGGCTGATGACCGGCACGCTGGTTGCGATGGCGCTGGTGAGCCCGGTGTTCGCGACGTTCGCCTCGCGCGTGCCGCGGCGGGTGTTTATTCCGTGGACGTACCGCTTCTTTGTGATGAACATCCTGGTCTTCTGCGGCCTGCTGCACTGGCTGCCCGAATCGACGCGCACGAATGTCGGATACGCGTTCTACATCTGGCTGAGCGTCTTCAACCTGTTCGTCGTATCGATCTTCTGGGCGGTCGTCGCGGATGTCTTCGGCCCGGATCGCGGCAAGCGGGCGTTTGCCATCGCGGCGGTCGGCGGGACGCTCGGCGCGATCGCGGGGTCGTACCTGTCGCGATACCTCAGCGGCACGGTCCGGCTCGATGCGGCGTACCTGCTGCTGCTGGCGATCATCCCGCTGGAGTTCGCCTCGCAGTTCGTGCGGATGCTCCGGCCGTGGTTTGAAGAGAAGCGCGGTGGGGGGGCAGGCGCGAGGCTGACAGAGACGCAGGAGCCGACGCGCGACCCGCTCGCGGGGCTGAAGCTCATCGCCGGCTCGCCGTTCCTGGCGACGATCGGCGTTTTCATGCTGCTCTTCACGACCGTCGGCACACTGCTGTACATGGAGCAGGGGCGGATCATCGAGGCCGCGTTCCCTGATGAGAAGGATCGCCGCGCCGCGTTCGCGACGATCGACCTGTGGTCGAACATCGTGACGCTGAGCACGCAGCTCTTCCTCGCGGGCCGGATCATGCGGTTGATCGGGCCGCGGGGCGCGCTGTTGATTCTGCCGACGGTGTACATCGCGGGTTTCACGGCGATGATCTTCTCGCCGACGTACGGGGCGATGGCGGCGTTCCAGGTGGCACGGCGGGGCCTGCACTACGCGATCGATCGCCCGGTGCGGGAACTGCTGTTCGCCGGGCTGAGCGCCGATGCGCGGTACAAGGCCAAGACGTTCATCGATACCTTCGTGTATCGCGCGGGGGACATGGTGGGCGGGTGGTCGCCGCTGGCGCTCAAGTCGCTAGGTGCCGCGGCAACGATCGTCGCGCCGGTCGCGGTCGGGTTGTCGGTGCTGTGGCTGGGCGTCGCCGCGCTGCTGGGGTGGTTGTGGTCGCGGGAGAGGACCGCCACACCGCCGGTCACATGCCAAGCGTGCGGGTATCTCATCACAGGACTGCCGCAGCGCGAGCCCGAGGGGCTGCGCAAGTGTCCGGAGTGCGGGACTGTGCAGTAAGCCAAGCCCGGAGATGGCGCCGCGATGTCCTACGCTCCCGGCATGGCGGCAACAAGTGTGGCATCGCTGGCGGTCTGCCCGTGGACGGTGCGTGCGGTGCATGCCGATGACATCGACCTGTCGCAAGCGGGCTCGCTGGATACTCCGGCATTCCGCGGCAAGCTCCGGCAGGGCGTTGGTGCGCGGGTCCCGGGGTGCGTGCATCACGCGCTGATCGATGCGAAGCTCATCGAGTCGCCAGACGTTGGCGATGCCGAAACGCGGCTGCAATGGATCGGCAGCGCGGAGTGGGAGTATCGCTGCGAGTTTGACTGGGCGGAAGCGGTAGCGTCGGCGGGTGTAGGCGATCAGAACGGTGAGCAGCACATCGAGCTGGTGATCGATGGCCTCGACACCGTCGCAGTGGTATCGCTGAACGGACAGGTGGTCGGCAACGCCGCGAGCTTCTTCTTCCCGCACCGGTTTGAGATCGGCGATGCGCTCCGCCCAGGACAGAACGAACTGGTCATTCGCTTCGCGCCGCCGCTGGTGCACATCCGCGCGGAAGAGGCCCGCCTGGGTTCGCGGCCGTTCAATGGCGACCAGACGGCTGATGCGAAGTGGGAGCCGTTCGTGTTCATCCGCAAGCCCGCGTGCAACCTCGGGTGGGATTGGGGCCCGAAGGTCGCCACGGTGGGTGTTGCGGGCGGTGTGCGCATCGAAGCAAGTGCATCGGGCATGCGCATCGAGCATGTCCGACCGCTGGTGACACGCGCCGATGCCGAGGTCGCCGAGGTGCGCGTGCATGTCGATGCCGTGATGCGGGCGCAGGTGCCCGGGGGCGAGGAACCGCACATCGTCGCGACGCTTCGAGCGCCCGGCGGCGGCACAGTCGTGGCGCAGGGCCGTGGCGTGTTCGTGCCGGATGATCGCTCACGCACATCGGTGCTGCTGGGGATCACCAACCCCGAGCTGTGGTGGCCGCGGGGCTATGGCCCGCAGCTTGCCGATGATGAACGGCCGCTGTATGAGCTTCGGGTTGAGCTGTGGAACGGCTCATCGCTGCTGGATGCGCAAACGACGCGGGTTGGACTGCGCACGGTCGAGCTCGATACCTCGCCGGATCGGTGGGGCTCGGCGTTCACGCTGCGCGTCAATGGTCAGCCGGTGTTCTGCATGGGCGCGAACTGGATCCCCGAAGGCCTGTTTGCCGGGTATGCGGGCGATGAACTGATCCGCGAGCGCATCGGCGATGCCGCGGAGATGAACGCCAACATGCTGCGTGTGTGGGGCGGCGGGCTCTATGAGCCGGCGTGCTTCTACGACGAGTGCGACAAGCGCGGCGTGATGGTGTGGCAGGACTTCATGTTCAGTTGCGGGATGTATCCCGAGGAAGCGCCGTTCACGAAGCTTGTCGAACTCGAGGCGCGACACCAGCTCGCGCGGCTCAGCACGCACGCGAGCGTCGTGCTGTGGTGCGGCGGGAACGAGAACATCTGGGGGCACGACAAGTGGGGCTGGCGCCAGCGCCTCAAGCCCGGCCAGTCGTGGGGCAGCGGGTTCTGGGTGGATCTGCTGCCGCGGCTGTGCGCGGAGGTGGATCCGTCGCGGCCATATTGGCCGAACAGCCCGTGGTCGGGTGCGGATGCGGGTGGCGCGCAGCGTGATGTGCTGGATGCCGATCACGGCGACCGGCACACGTGGGAAGTGGATGCGTGGAAGAACAGCTTCCGCACACCGAATGCAAGTGGGGGGGGTGGTGTTCCGCGATTCTGCTCGGAGTTCGGGCAGCAGAGCCCATCGAGCATCGACACGCTGCGCGAGCAGGGCGTGCTGACAGATGATCTGATGAGCAGTTGCACCGAGCTTTCGCGCCGTCAACGCGGGCCCGGCGGCGATGCGCGGTGGTATGACGAACCGATCTTGATGATGTTCGGCCCGGATCGCGCAGCGCAGATCATCGCAGAGCAATCGAGCGAGGTGGGCATGCAGCGCCGGATCGCGGGTGCGCAGGCGGTTCAGTGCCGGCTGGTGGCCCGCGGCGTTGTGTGGCACCGTGTGAACCGGCCGCGGTGCGGGGGCGTGCTGTTCTGGCAGCTCAACGACTGCTGGGCGGGGCACTCGTGGTCGGCGATTGATGCCGCGGGGCGGCGCAAGCCTGTGTGGGAGATGGTCAGACGCGCGATGCTGCCCCGGTTGCTCTCGATCCACATCGTCGATGCCGCGGCAATGCTCTTCATGGTGAACGACACCGATGCGGCGTGGGAGGGCGAGATTGTCGCGACGCGAATCCGTATCGAGGCCCCGAATCCGGTTGCCGCGGTGCTCGGCGAGTGGCGCTCGCATGTGCGGATTGGTGCGCGCGTGGCGGGCGCGATCGTCAACCTCGACGCGAAGCTCGGCGCGCCCGGCGCGGTGGTGGAGGCGGGTGATCTGGGGTGGGGTGGTGAGGGTCGAGAGAGAGTCGAGTTGCTGACCGCCGAGGCAATCGCCGCTGATGACCACGCGAGATTCAGCGCGGTGGAGTTCCGGCGCAGCATCGCCGCGCGTGAACATCCGGGACTCGCGACCAGTGGCATCTCGACGCCTTGAGCCTGTGGGGTACTCGCAGAGAAGATCAAGCCCGACATCCGCGGGGGAGAGGCAGCGACTCATTTGCACGGCAAGGACTCCGACGTGATTGCGTGGCCGTGGCGATGGGCAGCTTCGGCTGCCGGATGGATAGAAAGGGCATGCGACCGATCGAAAGTCCCGGTTCGGCCGTCTGGGCCCGTTGTGACCAATAGTTGATGTCGCGAACGGCCCGGCCTGCTGAGAAATCAGGGGCAGTTGCTTGGGAAAATGGTACAATCGGGCTGATAGTGGAGGGATCCGGGGGAGAATGGCCGAGGAGCTCCAATGCGACACTTGCTCAGATCGCTGCTGAATCGCGGCTCGTTTGCGGTTTCTGCGTTGATTGCCGTAGTGGTGCTCGCGCCCGTATCGCTCGCGCAGTCAACGGTCCCTCTCCGCTACAAATGGAAGGAGGGGCAGGTTCTCCGCTATCGCATCACAAACGAAACGGTGTCCGAGAGCGAGAGCTCCGGTCCGCAGGCCCCTTCGAAGTTCAGCCGCACGGACGTTACGGTCACCCGGATGACCGTCCAGTCCGTGGCTGCCGATGGAACCGCGACAATCGCGGGCGTGCTTGAGTCGAACAAATCTGAGGCCGGAGCAGCTTCCGGCAACGACCACCGCGGGTCGGCGGATCCCGCTGCCAGCAAGTCTCAAGAATCGATGACTGCCGTCCGCGAGGCGATGCTCAACGAACAGGTCATCCTGATTGTCCGCTCGGACGGATCGATCAAGCAGCTCAAGGGCCTTGAGCATATCAAGGACGTGATGCGGCGCACCATATCCGAACTGCCGTTGGAGATGAGGAGCACGTTTGAAGAGATGTTGAGCGAGGATGCACTCAAGGAGTGGATGGGGACGTACACCATCACCTTCCCAAGCCAGGAAGTGAAGTTTGGTGAGAGCTGGACGCAACTTTCAAGGATGCTTCTGCCAACGGTTGGTACGATCTCGAAAGACAAGACCATGACGTTCAAGGGCTTGGTCGAAAGGGCAGGGGTGAGAGTCGCGAAGGTTGATTTCGGCGAGACGATATCTCACGAATCCGCCGCGAATGACCAGTCCGGTGTATTGCCGGACGATGCCAATGTTTCACTTCTAGATGGCTCCGGAAGTGGTGAGATCTGGTTTGATTCCGAACGCGGCCAGTTGCTCAAGCAGGTCAACCGAAGCGCGATGTCGATGAAGATCACTTGGGGCAAGGACGAGAAGATCACCCAGCGTACCGAGAGCGTTCAAACAGTCGAGTTGATCGACGAGCCGTCCGCGGCACCCGCGGCTTCACCCCAGACGAAGTAGCTCGCGTGGGTGAGTGCGACGGCCCCTTCATCACTCTTTCAACCCCTGCGTCGCCACTCCGTCGATGATGGCCTTCTGCGCCAGCAGGAAGACGATCAGCACCGGCACCACCGCGATGACGCTCGCCGCCATCGTCAGGTTCCACGGCGTCTGGCCCTGCTGCGACTGAAACATGTACACGCCCAGCGAGACGGTGTACATGTGCGGCTGGTTGATGAACACCAGCGGGCCGACGAAGTCGTTCCACGAGCCGATGAACTGCAGCAGCGCGACCACCACGAGCGCCGGCCTCGCAACCGGCAGGATGATCCGCCAGAACACACCCACGGATGAGCACCCATCGATCGCCGCGGCCTCGTCGAGCTCGCGCGGGATCGTCAGAAAGAACTGCCGCAGCAGGAAGATGCTGAACGCTCCGCCGCACCACGCCGGCACCCACAGCGGCCGGAACGTGCCGATCCACCCGAGCTGCTTGAAGAGCAGGTACTGCGGCGCGATGATCACCGTCGGCGGGATCATCAGCGTCGCGAGCACCAGCACAAAGAGCGCGGTGCGTCCCCGGAATCGCATGCGTGCGAACGCGTACGCCGCGGCCGCGCTCGAAACCGTCATGCCGATGGTGCTCAGCATCGCCACAAGCAGCGAGTTGCGCAGGTATGTCGGGAAGTCGGTCGCGCTGTCGGTCCACACATCGCGGTAGTTGTCGATCGCCTGCGCCGCATCGCTGAATCGCGGCAAGACGCCCGCGCTGGGGTCGAGTACGCTGTCGGCGGTCTTGAACGAACTGGCGAGCATGAACAGAAGCGGCGTGAGGTACGCCGCGGCGGTGATCCAGAGCAGTGCGGTGAGCAGCACGCGATCGGGGAGAGGAGTGCGGCGGGAGGTGCGTGGGGCGGGGGTCATACAGCCCCCCGGTAGTACACGAGGCGACGCGAGAGCGCGAGCGTGAGCCCCGCGATGCCGAGCGTGGCGAGTAGCTGAATCCACGCCATCGCGCTCGCATAGCCCATGCGGCCATAGCGGAACGCAGACTCGTAGATGTAGAGCTGGTAGACGTACGTCGAGTGATCCGGCCCGCCCTCGGTCATGATCTGCGGCGCGCCGAAGACCTGCAGCGACCAGATGATCGAGATCATCACGTTGAAGAGGATCGCCGGTGAGATCGCCGGGATCGACACATGCCACAGGCGACCCAAGCGCGACACACCATCAAGGTCGGCCGCTTCGTAGAGCGATCGCGGCACATCGCGGAGCGCGGCGGAGTACACCACCATCGCCGTGCCGATGTTCCAGAACCCCATGATGATCAGCGACGGCATCGCCCACCGCGCATCCCCGAGCCAGTTGATCCGCGGCAGGCCCATCACGCCCAGCACGCGGTTGAACAGCCCCGCCTCGGGGTTGTACATGAACGCCCAGGCGAGCGCGGCGGCAACGAGGGGCACCAGCGTCGGCAGGAAGATGATTGCGCGGGCAACCCCCCCCGCGCCTCGACCCTTGACGTGCGACTCCAGCAGCACCGCGACCAGCAGCGCGAGCACCGTGCCGACAAGCACGCTCACACTCGCATAGGCAAGCGTGTTGCGGATCACCTTCCAGAACAGCGGATCGCGCCAGAGCTCGGCGAAGTTGGCCAGGCCAATGCCCACCGGCGGCTCCAGCAGCGAGTAGTCCGTGAAGCTGTAGTACAGGCTCATCATGCTGGGGATGAGCATGAAGAGCACGAAGCCCAGGAGCCACGGCGCGACCCAGAGCCAGGGGACAATCGCTCGCCTGCGGGCGGTGCTCATGCGTCTCCCCTCCCGTTCCCCGCTCGGCGCCGGCCTCGCAGCTCCGTCGCCTGATCAATCAGCCGCTGTGCCCGCACCTGCACATCGCGCAGCGCGGAGGCCGGATCTCCACCCCGCCACACCGTGTCGAACGCACCGCCCAGCATGTCGGCATACTGCGGCCACACACGCGTCGGCGGGAGCGAATCGCTCCGCGGGCTCCGCGCGATCGCATCGAACACGCCGACGTATCGGCTCGGGTGCGCGCCGGCAAACTCCGCCGACACTTCCGCCATCGGCGAGCTCTTGCAGTGCGCAAGCGCAAGCTGCTCCTGCGTCGTGCGCCGCTGCATGAAGCGCACAAACTCCCAGCTTGCCTCGGGGTCCTTGCAGCCGCTGGGGATGATGATGACATCCGCCTCAACAAGGCCCCGCGGCAGACTCGGCTCCGCCAATCCGTCCGCCAGAGGCACCGGCGCAACCGCGTAGTCGAGCGAGGGGTTGTGCAGCCGGATGAAGTTCGCCAGCCACGGCCCCTGCACGATCATCGAGGCCCGCCCGCTGATAAACGGGTCCTGTGGCGAGTGCGTGCTGCGAGAGAACGTCTGTGCGAACGCCCCCGCCGCTTCGCGTCCGAACCGCTTGGGGAACGTCGCGATCCACTCCATCGCGCGGATGTTGCCCGGGTCATCGGCCATCGCCGTGTTCGTTGCGCGGTCGTACAGCCGACCATCAAACAGCACGCCCCACGAATAGGGCCACCACAGGGGCAGGTTCGGCAGAAACCCCGCCCGCGCGATCGCGCCCGACGAATCCATTCGTGTGAGCTTCTCTGCCGCGGCGTCGAGTTCGCCGATCGTCCGCGGGGGCACATCCGCATCTGTGCCGCCCAAGCCCGCCTCGCGCATGTGCGTGCGGTTCACATACAGCCCGAGCGTGTAGCACGTGTTCACACCTGCCCACGGCCGACCCTCATGCGTGAGCAGCTTCCACACATTGGGCAGATACCCCGCCTCGCCGCACCAGTCTTCCTGCGGAAAGCTGTCGAGCGGCATCGCCGCGCCGGCCTCGGCGTAGAGCGGCACCGAGTAGCTGAACAGCCCGCACACATCCGGCCCGTCGCCCCCGCCCACCGCGACCATCGCCTTGCTGGAGATGTCGCTGATCGGCACGCGGATGACCCACAGCTTCTCCTGCGACTGGTTGAACGCGTCGATCACGCCCTGCAGCGCGAGGCCCTCAGCGCCCGTCCATTTCTCCCAGTAGTGCAGAACCTTCCTGCCCCGCGGCACGCCCGCCAGCTCCCTCGACCTGCGCGGCCAGGCGGACCACGCGAGCGCACCCACGCCCATCACGCCCAGCGCGGCACGACGCGAAACACCGGATTGAACGATCGCAAGGGTCACTGCGGGAGCATCCTAACACGGATGCGAGAGGCGACCGCTCCACAATCACCGCCGCCGGCGTCGAAGCGTGCGCCGGTCGTCCGTATCATCGCCCATGACCTTTCCCCCGGCCCTCGCGGCCACGATGTCCACGCTGCTGCACGTTCTTGGGGCCTTCGGGCCAAGGCGTCACGATGCCACACTCCGGCATCTTGACGCCTTGACGCCTTGGAGCGGCGGACAGTCGCCGGCCTGCTGTCTCCTCGCGCTCGTGGCGACGCTTCTGCCGGCGTGGAGCTTGGGCGGGGGAATCGCCCTGGCCCAGAGCCCCGCCCAGCCGCAGGCTCGCGGCGTTGAGACCACTCGAATCACGGAGCGAGCACCTGTTGGTCATGGCTGGATGACCATCCGCGATGACCGCGACCAATCCACCATCCTGCTGCATCTCCCCCCCCGGATCGCCGGCGGCGATGAGCGGGGCGCGGTGCGAATCGCCCCAGGTGTTGCCGGGCAGACCGATGCCATCGCCTCCTACGACGACCGGGTCTGGCTGGCCCTTGCCCCCGAGCGCGGCCCGGCGAGCAGCATGATCCGCCGGATTGTCACCCTGGCCGCCGTTCGCAGCGTCGGTGGCGCGTGGGGATATCCGCCCGGAAGGCCGGAGGTCCTCGCCCCGCTCCCCGGCCGCGATGAAGTCATCGGATTCGTCGGCACGGTCCGCGGCCCGGTTGTGCTCACGCGCTCGCGCGTCGACAACGCACAGCCGCCGACGGTCCCGGAATGGAACCTGCAGATTCTTTCAAGGTCGAGTTGGCACACGCTTCCCCTGCCCTGGTCCACGCTCGCCGATGCGCCCCCGCCCGGGTCGACAGTCAGACTGGCAAGCCTTGGTGACTCTCTGGCGCTGCTGGTGTTTCCCGCGGAGGCGGGCCCCTGGACCGATTTTCGGGGAATGCTCCCCGACGCTCAGCCCGCGGCCACAACCGGCGCACAGACCCTTGCATGGACGCGGGCACTCCGGCCGCTCCAAGGCCTGAACATGGACTCCGCATCAGGCTTCTCGCCCGATGTCGTCTATGCGGTGGGCGACGGCTCGACTCAGCAACTGGTCGCGGCCCGATGGCTGACTGGCGGCGAGGTCGAAGTGGTCTCGCTGCGAAACGCCAGCATTGCGCTTTTGGCCACAATCGATGGCGTGCCGCGAGACCACCGCCTCGCCCCACTCAACAGTACCGACTCTCTGGCGATTCTCTGGTGGGAAGCAGGCGCAGCGAATGATGCCAAGGAGCCCGTATCCGGCTCAACCGCGGCCAGAAAGTTCACCATTGCCGAAGTGTCCACCATCAGCGGAAAGGTCCTGTATCGCGGCGAGCACAAGGGTGGTGGGATCATCTCTGGAGGCGAGTTCAAGCTCCTCGCCATCGCGCTTCTCCTGGTGACCACGCTGGTCCTGCTGTTTGCCCTTCGTGCTGAACCGTCGGCCGTCCTCGCCCTCCCGAAGGGCTTCACCCTTGCGGACCCGCTCCGCCGGATCATCGCCGCGGTCGTTGATCTTGTCCCCGGCGTCGTGATCGCGGCCTTCTCTCTCGGCATCGAGCCGGAGTCCATGCTCAGCCCGGCGATCCTGCTGGGCCCACGGGCGGAGTGGCTCGCCTGGCCCCTTGCGCTCGGCCTCACCATCTTTCACTGCACCCTTGGGGAAGCGCTCTCCGGCCGCTCAATCGGAAAGGCGATCAGCGGTTGCGAAGTCGCAAGCCTTGTTCGAGATCGCGAAACCGGAAAGATCGACCTCCAGCCCGTCGCCGCGTGGCAGGCACTCGTCCGCAACCTGATCCGCTGGGGAATCCCGGTTCTGGGGATCATCGTACTCATTGATGGCGGGCGTCGACATCCCGCCGACGCCGCCGCGCGAACCGTGGTGGTCACGCGAGTCGAAGATTCTGAAGGCGAATAGCCCTTTCGTGGGGTACAAATGCCCAGACTTCCAGCTTGGCCGGGCCACTGCCGCTCTTGGCACGCGCAATCTCTGCCCTTGAAGGTCAAGGTCGCGTTGAGCCTCGCCCGATAAGACCACCTCGCCCTTCCACGTCGGCACTTTCTGCCGGAACAAGGTTGGACGGCGTCCGTGGAGTCTTGTGTGGACGAGGGTATGGAAATCTCAGGCAATCCCGAGCCCAAGCTGGGGTTCTTTGCCACGCTTCGAGCGGCCTGGCCGATCCCCGCGCTCATTCTGGCCGTTGGGCTGCTCTCCGCCGGGCTGTTCACCGCCATCTCCGCGCAACCAAAGGTGGACCCAAGCCTCCCGCTGACTGAGGCCGAGGCGCTCGTGCAATCGGAGAAGTTCGAGGACGCGATCGAGCTGCTGAATCAGAAGGTGCTTGGGTTCGTCGATTCGGGCAAGGCCACGCCCGCCCAGCGCGGCCGGTTCCACATGGCCCGCGCACGGGCATTCGCCGGAGCGATCGTCCGCCAGGGGCAGACGCACAAAGACAACCACGAGGTCGTGATCACTGATTACACCGCCGCGCAGAAGCTCGGTGAGGAACTCGCTCCTGCCGACACCGCGAGGATGATTGAATCGCTGGTTTCGCAGGACCGTGTCCAGGACGCAACGCGAAAGCTGGACGACCTGCCCGCCGAGGAAACCGCCCGCAAAGTCCGCCTGACTCGACGCATCGTCGAGCATGCGCTCGCAGCGGAGAAGCCCGACCGGGAGTTGATCCTCGAGCTGCTCTCTGATCTCGCGGTCGAACCTTCGCTCGAGCCCGCCGCCAAGGCCTGGGTGCTCGCCCGTCAAACCGAGTACCTCAATCAGGATGGCCGGTACGAAGAGGCGATCACCAAGCTCCTGCGCGACATGCTCCGCCTGGCCGATGCGCCCCCGGAAGCCATGGGTGAACTCCACCTGCGGCTGGGTGAGGCCTACCTCGGTTCCGGAAACGACGCCGCCGCTGCGCAGCGTCTTGAGGCCGCGGAGATGCAGCTGGATCCGGCAAGCCCGCTCCGCGCAGATGCGGCCCTCCTGCTTGGACGAATCCTCAAGGCCAGCGCAGGTGCAGACCCCGAACGTCTCCAGCTTGCCGCCGATCGTTTCGCAACCATCATCACCGACTTCGGTTCTTCGGCCGCGTACCTGCCCGCGCTGCTCGAACTCGCCGAGATCGACGCGGCCCGCGGCGAGCATTCCGCAGCCGCCGAGCGCTACGCGGAGCTTGTCGAAGCTGTCCGTCGACCCACCGCGCGTGCCCGCCGCGAACTCGACCCTGCCCGCGTTTCCGCAAGCCTGATGGACCGGCAATCCGGCAGCTTCCTCGCGGCCGACTACGACACCTCGCTTCGGTATGCCGAACTCGCGGCAAGCCTCTACGACGATTCCAAGCTGCCCGGCCAGCTGCTCCTGGCGCTGGGGCAGACCCACCGTGCTGTCGCCGATCGTGTTCTTGACGAAGCGAAGGACCTTACCGGGCCCGGCTCAGTCGTCGAGCGGCTCGATCCGGCCACACGCTCAGAACTCAAGCGGCACCTCCTCGCCGCGGGCGAGGCATTCCGCCGATACGCCGACATCGTGTCGTCTGAGGATACCGGCAAGTATCTGGAATCCCGCTGGCGAGCGGCGGATTCCTTCGACCTCGCCGGCGATATGGAGCAGGCCAAGCGCGAGTTCTCGCTCTACTCCGATGGCGCACCCGACGACGACAATCGCCGGCCTGATGCACGCTTCCGCCTCGCACAGGTATTCCAGGTCGAGCGCGACTTTGCCAGCGCGGCCGCGCTGTACCGCACCGTCATGACCGGCGTCGGTGCCGCCTCCGATCGGGCCCGTGTTCCGCTCGCCCGGTGCCTGCTCTCCGACGCCGACCCTTCGAACGACGCGGAAGCCGAAGGACTGCTGCTCAGCACGGTCGACGGCAGTGTCGTCAGGCCCGATGCCAGCGCGTTCCGCGAGGCGCTGTTTGAGCTTGGCAGTGTCTACTACTCAAGCGCCCGCTACCCCGAGGCCATCGCGCGTCTCGAGGAGGCCGTTGAGCGGTATCCCGACGATCACCGCATTGAGATCCATCGCTACAAGCTCGCGGATTCAAACCGCCTCTCCGCCGCACAGATCACCCAGACGCTGCGACAGGGCCTGCCCCAGGCCACTCGCGATGCGCTGGAGCAGGAGCGTACGAGCCGCCTCCAAGCCGCGGCGCAGTTGTATGAAGGCGTCCGCACCGCGCTCGAGGCCGATCCTGCACGCCGGCTCAGTGATCTCGAACGCATCTGCCTCCGAAACGCCTACTTCGCCATCGGTGACTGTGCGTTCGATCTCGGGGACTTTGACAGCGCGATCGCCGCGTACGACTCCGCGCGTCTCAAGTACGCGGATGACCCTTCGTCCCTCGTGGCGATGGTGCAGATCGTCAACGCCTATGTCCAGCAGCAGCGATGGCCACAGGCACGCACCGCCAACGAGCGAGCGCGGCAGCACCTGGCAAGATTCCCTGATGATGTCTGGCAGCGACCCGACATTCCGATGGAGAAGAAGCACTGGGAACGGTGGTTGGATGCACGGACGCTCCTGGAGCAGTCCGCAAGGGTGGAACCCTGAAAGGCCGGAGGTTCGCATGAATGCGTACGGCATGAAGAGTGAAGATCGCGGCCCCGAGCCCGATGCGCTGCGCGCACGCCGCATGGCCATGCTCGTCCGCGACCAGCGCGCCCTGTGTCTGGAGCTCGGATCCCTCAGCCAGACCCAATCGGTCATGGTCGAGGGCGGCGACTCCGATGGCGTGCTGGAAGTACTCGGGCAGCGACAGCAGGTCATCGATCGCATGTCGAGGCTGAATGAGGAACTCGCCCCGCTCCGTGACCAGCGAGAGACTTTGCTGACCCATCTTGCCCAATCCGAGCGCGAGGCGATCCGGGCCGCCATCCACGAGATTGGCGAGTTGGTCGAATCCGTCCGGCACCGGGATGAACAGGACCGCGAAGTCATGGTCCGCAGGCGCGCCGGAATCGCCGGCGAAATCTCCGGGGTGTCGCGCGCACGCGGCGCGGTCGCGGCCTATTCCGGCACCCGCGCCCCGGTCCCCGCAAAGTTCCAGGATCGCCAGGGATGAACGCCCCCTCGCCGAGCCACATCACTACCGATCCGGCCATCCGCCCGCACGAGCTGGGCGAGCTGCTTTCCGCATTCAACGATGCCACCGCGCGACTCCAGCTGGCGCACGAATCGCTGCACGCCGAGGTCGCCCAGCTCAAGAACGATCTGCGCGAAGCCAACGAGCAGCTCGAACGGTCCCGCCGCCTCGCCGCGCTCGGGGAGATGGCCGCGGGCATCGCCCACGAGGTACGCAATCCCCTCGGCTCGATCCGCCTCTATGCGCGAATGCTTGAGCAGGACCTTGCAAGCCGCCCGGAGGAACGCAAGCTCGCAGAGAAGATCGGTTCGGCTGTTCGTGGCCTCGACGCAGTCGTTTGCGATGTCCTGAACTTCGCCCGCGAGATGCCCATCCGCGCGACCCGTGTTTCCGCCGGCGCTTTGCTCCGTGGCGCAATCGATGAAGTCCTCGCCGATGAACGCCTGATGCAGCCCCGCACCGGGCCTGGTGTCTTCGTTGCGACGATCGACCCCGAGTGCGACACTATCGTGGTCGAATGCGATGAGCAGCTCACGCACCGCGCGCTGGTGAACGTCATCCGCAACGCCGTCGAGGCGATGCTCCACCCCGAGGTGAAGGCCGCCGACTCGCGCGAGCTTCGAGCGCCGCAGCTGTGTCTTGGCGCCAGGCGAACCGAAGCCGGAGACGCCATCTCGCTGTTCGTCCGAGATACCGGGCCGGGCATCCCACCCGAGGCGATGGAGCGGATTTTCAATCCGTTCTTCACCACCCGAGCGACCGGAACCGGCCTCGGGCTCGCGATTGTGCATCGGATCGTCGATGCCCACGGCGGGCGCACACGAGTGCGGAATCTGGCCGTCGAGCACGCCTCGCAGCACCAGCAGCCGGGCGCGGCAGTTGCAGCAGGGGGGTTGGGAGCGGTGGGCGGGGCGGAAGTCGAGTTGTTGTTCCCGGTCGCAAGGGCCTGCGCCGCGGAACGGGATCGTGGAATCGAGATGCCCCGGGTCGAGGTTTGTGTCGGGGCGATGGCAGGATCACAGAGCTTGCAGTCACGCGTCAGGGAGGACGACAAATGAGCACGGTACTGGTTGTTGATGATAAGGAAATGCTGCGGGACAGCGTGGGCGCAACGCTGCAGCGGGCAGGGTTTGAGGTGCTCACCGCGCCCGATGCCAACGCCGCCCTTGAGACGATCGCCCGTCGCCGGCCCGACGCCGTCGTCACCGATCTCCGCATGCCCGGCATGACAGGCATCGAGCTCGTCGAGCGGGCCCGCGACATCGACGACACACTCCCGTTCGTCGTGATGACCGCCTACGGGGCCGTCGATACCGCCGTTCAGGCCATCAAAGCCGGCGCGTTTGACTACATCACCAAGCCCTTCGAGGGCGACGAGCTGATCGTCGCGATCAAGCGCGCAATCGACCACGCGCGCCTTACGCGCGAGAACGCCGTTCTTCGCACCAATGCCGAAGGACCCCGCACCGTCGCATCCGGCGGAGGACCCACCGGCCTGACCCGCCTCATCGGCGACTCCCCCGCCATGCGCCGCGTTCGCCAGCAGGTGCTCGCCGTCGCCGAGTCCCACGGCACCGTGCTCATCTGCGGCGAGTCCGGCACCGGCAAGGAAGTCGTCGCGCGTGCTGTCCACGAGATCAGCCCTCGCGCCGGGCAGCCGTTCCTCGCGGTCAACTGTGCCGCCCTCTCAGAGTCCCTGCTCGAAAGCGAACTCTTCGGTCACGAACGCGGGGCGTTCACAGGCGCCGAGAAGCTCCGCAAAGGCCGCTTCGAACTCGCCGACCGCGGCACGCTCCTCCTTGATGAGATCTCCGAGATCACACCCAAGGTCCAGGCCAAGCTTCTCCGCGTCCTCCAAGAGCGGTCCTTCGAGCGCGTCGGTTCCAGCATGACCATCGGGCTGGATGTCCGCGTCATCGCCACCAGCAACCGCGACCTCCCCCGATCCGTCGCCCGCGGCGAGTTCCGTCAGGACCTCTTCTTCCGGCTCAACGTCCTGCCCGTGCACCTCCCGCCCCTGCGCGACCGCCTGGAGGATGTCCCCGCCCTCGTCAGCCACTTCCTTGGCCTCACCGCCCAGCGGGAGGGAAAGCCAGCCCGTCGCATCTCCGACGATGCCATGGCTGTCCTCCGGTCCTACACCTGGCCCGGCAACGTCCGCGAGGTCCAGAACGTTTGCGAACGTGCCGCCGTGCTCTGCAAGGGCGAGGTTATCGAGCGATCGATGATCGAGCCCTGGCTCCTCGCCGCAGATGCGATGACCACCACCGGGCTGGAGATCAAGATCGCTTCGGGCATGGCGGTGCCAAGTCTCCCCACACACAATGGAGAGGGTGGCCTGATCGCCTGCGATGGCCGACAGCTCGAAGACATCGAGCGCGACGCCATCATCCGGACCCTTGCCCGGTTCAACGGCCATCGACAGCGCACCGCCCAGTCGCTCGGCATCGGCGTCCGCACACTCGGTCTCAAGCTCAAGAAGTGGAAGCAGCAGCAGCTCGTCGAGCAGACTCTCTAGCCCCGACGCTCTCGCTCTAGCTCTCGCTCCCACTGTGGCCTGCGATTTGCGTTCCGGAGTTCCGATGCTCATCAGCGACCTCATCCACGATGGCGCAACCCCGACCCTGGAGGCGATGGTCCGCTTTGCCGGGTCGCGCCAACGGATGATCGCCCACAACATCGCGAACATCAGCACGCCCAACTTTCAGCAGGTCGAAGTTGACCCCGCATCGTTCCAGCGCTCGCTTGCCGAAGCCGTTGAGCGGCGGCGGCACTCCACCGGCAGCACCGGGCCCCTGCAGTTCCGATCCACCGATCAGATCCGCCAGGAGCGCGATGGCTCCCTCACCCTCACGCCACTGGCGCAGAAGCCGTCGCGCAACATCCTCTTCCATGACCGCAACAACCGCGGTATCGAGGAGCTCATGGCCGACCAGGCCGAGAACGTGGCGGCTTTCCGTGTGGCTTCGGATTTGCTCAAGAGCAGGCACGACCTCCTGCGCATGGCCATCGCCGAACGCGTCTGAGGAACTTTGTTGGCCTAACCCACGGAGTCTTTGTTGTACGGATCCCTTGAAATTTCGACCAGCGGCATGATCGCCCAGCGGACGCGACTGGAGGCCTATACCTCCAACATCGCCAACGCGGCGACGTTTACCGATGCTCTTGGCCGGAACATTCCCTATGCCCGCCGTGAGGTCTTTGTTTCTGCCGGTGCCCCCGGTTCAAGGTTCGGCGGCAGGGAATCGGGAGGGGGCGACAGGCTCGGTGTCCGTGTCGCCGCGATAGGCCGCGACAGCACGCATCAGGTTCGTCACGAGCCCAGCAATCCACTCGCGGATGAAGCTGGCTACGTGAAGTATCCAAACATCAACCCAGTGTTCGAGCAGATGAACGCCTATGACGCCATGCGGGCATATGAGGCCAACCTCGCCGCCGCGGAGGCCAGCAAGGCCATGATGGCCCAGGCGTTGCGTCTGATCGCTTGATTTGTTGACGGGAGACACGGGTCATGGCAGATCCACTCGGACTCATCGGACAGACAGGCGGAGTGGGGGGCGTCGGCCCTGCCGGCTACCCGCGCCCACCCGTAGCTGCGGGCGGCGTCGCGCCGGATCCCAACGCGCCATCCTTTAAGGATCTGCTGATGGAGAACATCAAGCAGGTCAACAAGCTTCAGGCAGAAGCAACGACCGCCATCGAGGACCTCAACACTGGCAAACGCGGCGACGTTGAAGGCGTCCTCCTCGCCACCCAGAAGGCCGACACCGCCTTCCGGATGCTGGTCTCTGTCCGCAACAAGCTGACGCAGGCTTACGAAGAAATCAAGCAGCTCCGCGTCTGACATCCCTCCATCTCGGTGACTTCTCATGCCCGTCCATGCACCGAAGCGCAGTAGTTGCGCTCCGACTTTGCGCAATTGGAGCGCAGAGCACGCGCTGTCCGAAAGAGAGAGGCCCGACTTCGAGAGCTCTGATCTGTTGATCCGATGTCGCTTCGAATGCGGGGGTCGCGGCGTGGAACGCCGCGGAATGCGATGGATCGCTCGGCCGGAGGCCCTCTCAAATGGACCAGTTACGCAAGGTCCTCGGACTCATCACAACCCAGGGCGCCAAGCTCACCCCGACGCAGAAGCTGCTCGTCGGCTCAGTGTGTGTCATTGCGCTGATGTCGCTCTTTCTGGTTTCGCAGTACGCCGGCAAAGCGCAGATGGTCGAACTCATCCCCGCCGGGTCGCCCGAGGACCAGGCCAAGGCGGCGGAGTACCTCGACGGCGCGGGCGTGCCGTATGAGTTCAACACCGAAAAGAAGGTCATTGTTCCCACCGAGCGCAAGTTCCCTGCGCTCGCTCGACTCGCCAAGGCACAGGTGATTACGGGCCAGTCGTTGCTCGGGCGAAACAACCTCGTGGAGCATCAGGACTGGCTCAAGCCCAAGGCCGTCCAGGACCAGATGTATGTCACCGCGCTCTGCAACGACCTGGCAAAGGTCATCGGCAACTTCGATGGCATCACAGGGGCCGAGGTGTTCATCTCAGCGCCCGAGACAACCGGCCTCGGCTCGCCAACCAAGCGGCCCGTGGCAACGGTCACTGTCCGCCCCGCCCCCGGCGCGAAGCTTGACCAGGGCACGGTCGACGCTCTGGCCGATCTCGTCGCAGGGACCACCGCCGGACTCGATGCAAAGAACGTCAGCATCATCGACGGTGTGAACCGCCGAAGCTACCGCGCAGGCCAGGACAACGGCTTTTCCGCCAACGGCTACATGGAGCAGGTCGCAATCGTTGAGGAGCGCGTCCGCGACAAGATCATGCACCACCTCGGCAGCTTCATCGGCGACGTCGTCGTCTCCGTGAACGCGATCGTCGATGGCTCCCGCACCGACATCCGCACCGAGAGCGCTCTCCCCAAGGGCGAGGGCACCATCGCGGTCCCGATCGAAGAACGCTCTACAACCTCGACCTCCACCAGCGGCTCCAAGGCCGCGGCCCCGGGGCTCGGTGGAAACGTCGGTATGGATATCGAGTACGCCGCGGGCGATGGCGGCAGCACCTCCGACGAAACCAGCGAGACCCGCTACTCCGCCAAGATCGGTACCCGAACCGAGACCCGGCAGATGCCCCGCGGCCGGCCGACAAAGATCAATGTCGCCGTCAGTGTCCCTCGCGGATACGTGGAACAGGTCATCAAGCAGCGCAAGGGTGCCGCCGCCGCTGCGCCCGGTGCCGCGGCCCCAGCCGAACCGAGCGAAGCCGAGATTGAGACGGAGTGGACCACGCGTGTCGCCAAGGGCCTGGAAGATATGGTTCGCCCGCTCGTGCAGACAGCGGACATGGCCGGCAGCGCGATGGAAGCCGGCGACGTGGTTGTCTCGCTGATCCCCGTGGCGATCGCCTCGGTTGGCCCCGGCGGATCGATGGGCACTGGCGGCTCTTCTTCGGGCGCGGCGGGTCCGTTGGGCGGCGTCTCCTCGCTCGTCTCCAGCGGCTTGTTCAAGCAGGGAGTGCTCGGCGGCCTGGCAGTGCTCTCGATCGGCATGATGTTCATGCTCGTCCGCAAGGCCGGCCGCGCAGCGCCAATGCCCACCGCCGAAGAGCTGGTCGGAATCCCCCCGGCGATCGAGGTCGACAGCGACCTCGTTGGCGAGGCCGACGAGGGCGAGACACCCATGATGGGAATCGAAATCGACAACGACGAACTGAAGCGGCAGAAGATGCTGGAGGAAGTCTCCGAGCTTGTGAAATCCAACCCACAGTCGGCCGTCGGCGTGTTCAACCGCTGGCTCTCGCCCGAGCAATAAGTCATGCCAAGAAAGCCCGGTGAAAAACTCCCAAGCGATCCCGCAGAACTCAGCGGCCTCACCAAGGCCGCCGTTCTACTCATGACCCTGGAGCCCCCGGTCGCGAGCAACATGCTCAAGCAGCTCCCGCCCGAGGCGATCGAGGAAGTGACGCGCGAGCTGGCAAGCCTCGGACGCGTGCCTCAGCAGCTCAGCACCGCGGTCGTCGAGGAGTTCTACAACCTCACCATCGCCAATCAGTACATCAGCGAAGGTGGGCTCGAGTACGCCAAAACGCTGCTCAAGGAATGCCTCGATAAAGGCACCGCCGATCGCGTGCTCCAGCAGATCCAGACGCAGGTCCAGAAGACGCCCTTCGCCTTCCTTCAGAAGGCCGAGAGCGAGAACCTGCTGACCTTCATTCAGGATGAGCATCCCCAGACCATCGCGCTGATCGTCTGTCACCTGGCCCATCACAAGGCGGCGGAAATTCTTGCGGGCCTGCCCATGCAGAAGCAGATCGAAGTGATCAAGCGCATCGCGAACATGGAGCAGACCAACCCCGAGGTCATCAAGGAAGTGGAGAAGGGCCTGGAAAGCCGGCTCGCCAACATGCTCATGCAGAGCATGGAAAAGGCCGGCGGCATCAACACCGTTGCCGAGATCCTCAACCTTGCGGACCGCGCCACCGAAAAGGCCGTCATGGAGGGCCTCGAAGCCGAGGACCCCGAACTCGTCGAGGAGATCCGGCGGCTGATGTTCGTCTTCGAGGACATCCTCAAGGTTGACGACAAGGGCATCCAGCAGATCCTCAAGGAAGTCGACAACGAAGAGCTCGGACTCGCCCTCAAGACCGCCTCGCCCGACCTCCAGAACAAGATCTTCAAGAACATGTCCGAGCGCGCCGCCACGCTCATCAAGGAGGACATGCAGTACATGGGCCCCGTCCGCGTCACCGATGTCGAACAGGCCCAGCAGCGCATCGTCGACATTGTCCGCCGCCTCGAGGATGCCGGCGAGATCATCATCTCCGGCCGCGGCGGAGAAAGCGACCTCATCGTCTAGCCGTTCCCAAGGCGTTGCCCTGCCCCCCCCGCGCATCTTGACGCCTTACCGCCTTAACGACGTGAAGCCCTCCCGCACATGGCCCTCATCAAGCACGCCAACTCTCACGATATCACCCGCGATGCCATCGTCCTCGATCTGGGTGATCTCTCTCGTCAGGGACAGATCCTGGTCGAGAGCGCGCGCGCCCGCGCCGATCAACTCCTTGCCGAGGCGAAGGCCGAGCGGGGTCGAATCGTCGCAGGCGCGGCGGAGAAGGGCCACGCACAGGGCATGGCCAAGGGCATCGCGGAAGGACGACTGAAGGGTCAGGAAGACGGCCGCGCCGCCGCAACAACCGAGCGGCGAACGCAGATCGAGCAACTCGAAGCTGCCTGGAATGCCGCGCTGACGCAGTTTAGCGCGAGGCGCGAGGCCATGCTCTGCGAAGCGCACGTTGATGTCCTGCGCCTGGCCACCCTCATCGCCCAGAAGATCGTGAAGCGCGTGATCGCCGCCGATCCGCGCATCGTCGAAGACCAGATGCGTGCCGTCCTCGCGACCGTCACCCGTCCCACCGAGCTCGCCATCCGCGTCAGTCCTTCTGACCTCGAGGTGGCTCGCGGCTCCCTACCCGGCCTCCTCGCTGCGTTCGAAGCCGTGCGCAACGCGACAGTCGAAGGCGATCCGGCACTCTCCCCAGGTTCGTGCGTCGCAACGACCCGTGGCACCTCCGTGGATGCACTCGGCGGCGGCGAGATCAACGCGTCGATTGACGATCAGCTCAGCCGGATCGTCGAGGCCCTCTTGCCCGGCGACAGCCAGAGCCCGGCCGCGGCGACAGACGAATGATCACCCTCGAGCCTGCAATCCAGACGCTTCGTCGGCTCGAGCCCCTCCAGTTCGTCGGACGCGTCGACGCTCTCCGCGGCCTCACAGTGCTCGTGCGCGACCTTCCCATCCCCGTTGGTGCGCTCGTACGCGTGGGTGGACACCGCGCCGGCGAAGCCCAGTCACTTGGCGAGGTTGTCGGGTTCGATGGTGCACGCACCATCGTCATGATGCTTGGCTCCCCCTCCGGTCTCCGCGCAGGCGACCGGGTTGTCGGGCTCCACGCCCAGCAGACCGTCGGTGTCGGCGCAGCGCTCCTCGGACGCGTGATTGATGGCCTCGCCCGCCCGATCGATGGCCTCGGGCCCATCCGCGGCCTCGGCCCACGATTGCTCGATCCCGAACCCCTCTCCCCGCTCACCCGCGCCGGCGTCACCGAGCCGCTCCCCACCGGCGTCCGCGCGATCGATCTCTTTACCACCCTGGGCCGCGGCCAGCGCATGGGCGTTTTCGCGGGGCCCGGCGTCGGGAAGTCAACACTTCTCGGCTGCGTTGCGCGCAACTGCGCATCGGACATCTCCGTCGTCGCGCTCATCGGCGAACGAGGCCGCGAAGTCCGCGACTTTGTCGAGCACAACCTCGGCCCCTCGGGCCTGGCCCGCAGCGTTGTCGTCTGTGCGACCAGCGATGAATCCCCCATGCTGCGAGTGCGTGCCGCGATGGTCGCCTGCACAGTTGCCGAACACTTCCGCGATCAGGGTGCGAGCGTCATGCTCATCATGGACTCGCTCACCCGCTTCGCGCACGCCAAGCGGCAGATCGGGCTTTCTGTCGGCGAGCCTCCCGCAACACGCGGCTATACCCCCAGCGTCTTTGCATCCATGGCCCGTCTCTTGGAGCGCGCCGGCGCGCTGGATTGCGCCCACGGAGCCTCTGCGGGCGGCTCTGTCACTGGGCTCTACTCAATCCTCGTCGAAGGCGACGACATGACCGAACCCGTCGCCGATGCGGCTCGCGGCATCCTCGACGGCCACATCATGCTCAGCCGAACCATCGCCCAGCGCGCTCACTATCCCGCCATCGATGTCCTCGATTCAGTGTCCCGAGTCGCCGACGATGTGTGCGAACCCGCGCACATCGCTGCGCGTCGGCAGATTGTCCGTCTCCTGGCCGAGTATCGAAAGGTTGAAGACTTGGTGCAGATCGGCGCTTATGCAAAGGGTTCCAGCGCGGTCGCCGATATTGCTATCCGCTACCACGAGGCTTCTCGAACGCTGCTCGTACAGGACCCGCGTGAGGTTGATCCGTTTGATCAATCCCGTTCCCGGCTCATCAAGCTCGCGATCGAGGCCGGTGCAGAGCTGCAGAAGGCCGCGACGCGGAAGGGATGAGGCAAGCGATGGCCAGGCGATTCAAGTTCAGCCTTGAGACAGTCCTCGAGCACCGGCGGCGCATCGAGGAAGGGCACCTGCGCATCGTCGCTGCCATCGAGCAGGAGCGAGTCGCGATCGAGGAACGACTTCGAGCGCTCAACGCCCGCCTCGTGCAATCAAGGGCGGAGCTGCGCGAGCGATTCGCCCCCGGCGCGGTACAGGGCGGCATCGGCTCCATCCGCATGGATTCGTCCGCGGCTCTCAGGCTGACCGTCGAGGCCCAGCAAACCGCCATCGGGCTCGCGGGCGTGCTTCGCCGGCTCGAGCGGGCCCGCGAGGGGCTGCTGGAAGCAATGACCGCGCGCAAGGGTGTGGAGCGCCTGCGAGAGCGCAGGCTTGAAGAGTGGAACGCCGATCAGCGACGCCGCGAGAATGCCGAGCTCGATGAGATGGCCACGATTGGCGCATCACGTGCCCGGTCAGGAGGTTGGTAATCCATGAGAAGCCTCTGGTTGATTCTGAGCATGATTGCCCTTGCCAACATCCTGGCCCTGGCCGGATTCGTGGGCTGGTTGAGCGCAACCGACCGGCTGAATCGTGACCGCGTGGAGAAGGTCCGCTCCATGTTCGCCAAGCCGGTGAGCATCGAAACGGCGGAACTGCAGGCCGCTGCCATCGTCGAAGCGGACGCCAATCTCCAGTCGGCCGCCGCGGAGAAGCTCGTCCAGCCACCTATTCCCGCCGGCGACCGTCTCGCCCAGGATCGCGCCGAGACCGAACTGGCAACCCAGCGGATGTTGCGCCGCCAGCGTGAGATCGACGACCTCGGCTCGCAGCTTCTGCGCAGGCAGGATGAGCTCGACCGTCGCGAGAAGGACCTCGATGAGCGCATCCTGGCATTCGATGCCCAGAAGAAGAAGTACCTCGAGATCGAAGGCACCTCCCAGTTCCAAACGGCTCTGGCCACCCTCGAAGGCCTCAAGGCCCGCGAGGCCAAGGCGATGCTCGAGTCAATGATGGGCCAGGGGCTGGAAAACGAGGTGATCGCTTACCTCGCCAAGATGGATGAGAAAAAGCGATCAATGATCGTCTCCGAGTTCGCCAAAGAGCAGCCATCCGTGGCAGCCGACTTGCTAGAACGTCTCAGGACACGTGGCGTCGTCACGGCGGATACCGCCGCCGATTCGCTGCGTGCAAGGGACGCCACCGCCGATGCCGCTTCGAGCCCCTCTTCTCCTTGAGCCGGTTGTACCCACTTTGCGCAGCCGCGCAGGTGATGCACCGCCAGGCGCGGAAATCGGCGGAAGGGCCTTCTGGGAGCTCCTGGCCGAACACGGACCGTCCCGCGCAAGTGTCGCGGAATCACCGCCAACGCTCCGCGGTCACGATTCATCCAGGCCCGAGCCCGAAGCTGAACGGCAAACCCAGGCTGAACCCCGGCGCACAAGCGAGGGTGTCCCCGAGACAACCGCATCCGATCAGGTGCGCGACGCACAGTCCATCGCGGCCTCCCTTCTGGCAGACCTTCAGCCCCTCACCATTCACACCCTCAATCACCGGCTTCTCCGGGCCGATGTCCGGCTTGGCTCTTCCGCCGACGCGCGCGTCGCGCCATCCGTTGATCAGCGGTCAGCCTCAACGGCGGAGTCTCTCACACGCTCGCAAGCATTGCCGAGCACCAGCCGCGACGGCCCCGCGACCAGCATCCCCGATTCCGCCGCTCGACCTCAACCTTCCGCCGACAGCCCGGTGATCGGGCCGCGAAGCAACTCTGGTCTCGATACCGCGCCTGAACCACACGCGAGCCAGCCCGAGCCCGCTGAATCGAGCTCCCGCGCTCCAGAAGCCGCATCAAGCGTCGCGGCAGCGTCCGCGAACGCCCGTAGCGCGAATGCTCCCGTGACAGTCGCAGCCGGCGCCACGCTCTCTGCGGCCGCCAAACCCTCGGATGCGCCCGGCACGCGGCAGCCCGTGCCCGCTCCCACCACTGCGCCCATCGCTGCCGCATCCGAGCGCAAGTCCGGCTCCGATGCGCACATGCCGCGCTTCGGTGCGCAGAAGGCCGGCCCCTCCGTCCCTCATACGGCCGCCGCCGAGCGCACCGCCGCGATGGTTGCCAGTCAGGCCGCGCGCGGCCTCGCCGTAGCGCTCAGCCGAGCCGACGGCGCAGTTACGCTCCGCCTGAACCCCGAGTCTCTCGGGTTCATCCGCATCAAGCTCGAGATGGGCAAAGGATCGGTCCTTGCCCGCATCGAGGCATCGACCGATGCGGCACGACATTTGCTTGAGCAGTCATCTGAGACGCTCCGCGCTTCTCTGGAAGCAAAGGGCTGGGAATCTTCGCACGTACGAGTGGAACTCATGCGTGAGGTGGACCCCGCGGCCGAGATGCTCAGAAAGCTGGAGCAGCAGGCTGAATCCACCCTTGAGCGGCAGGCGGCGCAGGATGCGACCGCCCGACAGGAACATCAGGCCGATGCTGACGGCGGAGACCGCAAGCACCAGCAGCCCTCGCCCGATCAGCCAGCACCGAAGCGCGGCGATGATTCCGGTGAGGCAGAAGTCGAGCTGCCCGGCCCGCACGCCCAGCCTCTCGACATGCTCGGCCTCGTCTCTCGCCTCGACACCACCGTCTGATGCCCCGCGGAGATCAACATGTCCAGCATCGGCAGCATTTCTGACCTCACGAACCCCATCGCCCGGAAGAACGCATTCAGCGATCTCACCAGCGAGGAGTTCGTCAAGATCATGTTCACCGAGCTGGCCAACCAGGACCCGCTCAAGCCTAACGACTCCGCCGCTCTCCTCGATCAGATGTCCAGCCTCCGCAGCATTCAATCCGACATCGAGCTCTCCAGCAAGCTCGAGTCGATGGTGTCGCAGAACCAGCTCGCCGCGGCGGGCGGTTTAATCGGCAAGTACATCTCCGGCCTCAGCACGGGCAACCTCCGTGTCGAGGGCGAAGTCATCAGCGTCTCGCGGACGAACTCCGGTCCCGTGCTCAACCTCACCAACGGCTATCGCGTCCCCTTCGACAATGTCGACGAGATGATCGATCCCTCTTTCTTTGACGATCCCGAGGATCCCGCACATCCTCAGGACCCGGATCCTCCGGCCGAGTTTCCAGATGATGGGAACCCAGACGCCTGATCCGCTCGCCTCAGCAGAACGCTCATCAACCCACTGATCAAAACTCGCCGCGGCGGAGCCGGGCCATCGTTTGAGAACTCAGATCGAAAGCGCGGCGGAGCCCGTCCTTCCGTTCTTCCCACGCCCGAGGCTGCGCGATGAGTAACGACCCAGCGATAATGCTCAGGCAACTCGGCCAGGCAGGCCGCCCGAACGCGGCTCAGTTCGCGCCCATTGCTCCCGTTGCTCCTGCCGGTGGCGTGCAAGCCGGCGAGTTCGCCGACTTGCTCCGCCGCGCCCGCGATGGCACCCTCTCAAGCAATCGACCTGTGACCATTGCGGATGATGCGGGCCTGCAGCTCACCGAGGACCAGCTCGCGCGGCTCGCGCTCGCCGCGGACCGCGCTGAAGCAGCCGGGCTCCGCAAGGTTCTCGTCACCATCGATGATCGGCGAGTCATTCTGGATGTCACCCAGCGAGCCGTGCTCAGCGCCGCCAGTGCGCAGGGCGGCGTCATCGAGGGCATCGACGGCGTCATGGATCTCGCGGGGCTCCTCGCGCCATCGCCTGACAAGGCCGCCCCGCTGGGGCCGCCCACCGCGATGGAAAGTCCCGCCGTCGCCAGACTCCTCTCACAAATCCACCAACGCGACCGCGCGGCCTGATGCCCCGACATCCAGCCCGCCTCTCTCTCGCGCAGCACACACGGAAGGGACCCGCATGGCTTCGACAACCGCGATGTTCACAGGCCTCTCCGGCCTCAACGCCAATGCCCGCAACCTCGACGTCATCGGCAACAACATCGCCAACGTCAACACCACCGCGTACAAGAGCAGCCGCATGCTCTTCGCAACGCAGTTCTCTCGCACCTACTCCATGGGCACAGAGCCCTCAGCCACCTTCGGCGGCACCAATCCCACGCAGACAGGCCTTGGTGTCACCATCGCCGGAACCCAGCGGGATTTCTCCGGCGGATCCATCTCCGCAACCGGCGATGCGCGAGATCTCGCGCTCGAAGGCGACGGCTTCTTCATGGTCCGCCGCGGCGATGCCAGCTTCTACACCCGCGCGGGCGCGTTCCGGCAGAACGAGCTGAATCAGCTCGTGTCCGTAACCGGCGAACGCCTTCAGGGCTACGGCATCGACGAAAACTTCAGCATCAACGAAGCAGTCGTTGGCGACCTGAGCATCCCCGTCGGCACCCTCACCCTCGCGCAGGCCACTCGCAATGTCCGCTTCGCCGGCAACCTGAACTCCAGCGGAAATGCCGCGACACAGGGCGCTCGCTTTGACCTCGCCGCCTTCGGCCTCCTCGGCAGCGCAACGCCCCCTGGGCCGGGCAACGTCATCGAGCCGACCTCTCTCCTCACCGGAATCGAGGACGCCTCAAGCCCTGGAAATCCCCTCTTCGCCGTTGGTCAGACGATCGAACTCCAGGATGCCCATCGCGGTTCCAGCCTCATCCCCCAGGCCGAGTTGGCCATCGGCCCAACCACAACGGTGCAGGACCTCGTCGATTTTCTCAACGAGGCAATGGGAATCAACAACGACGCGGGTGCGAACCCTGATGGTTTCACCCCCGGCGTCTCGCTCGACCCCGCGACCGGCGTCATCACCGTCGTGGGGAACACCGGTCAGGTCAATGACATCGAGCTCGGCACCTCGGACCTGCGCATCCTTGATGCCGGCGGAACCGTCGTCTCCTCGCCCTTCGCTCCGACCCGTCAGGCCTCCGCCGACGGCGAGTCCGTCCGCACCAGCTTTGTTGTCTTTGATTCTCTCGGCACGCCGCTCACCGTCTCGCTCTCGCTCGTGCTGGAGAGTAAGACCAACTCCGGTACCACCTGGCGATACATCGGCGACTCCAACGACGACACCGATCTCTCAAGCGCGCTCGCCAGCGGAACCGTCATGTTCGACACATCCGGCCGCCTCACCGGCGCTCCGAACTTCGAGCTCTCGATCGACCGCCAGAACACCGGCGCCCAAACGCCCATGGTCGTCAACGTCTCCCTCTCCACAAGCTCCGACAACGTCACAGCCCTCGCCGATGTCTCTTCTCAGATCGCCGCGACCTATCAGGACGGCACGCCCCGCGGCACGCTTGCCGCCTATTCCGTCGGCGCAGACGGTGTCATCACCGGGGCATTCACCAATGGCCTCACCCGTCCTCTCGGCCAGGTGGTGCTCGCGACCTTCAGCAACAACAATGGGCTCGTGGAAGTCGGCTCGAACCTCTTCACCACCGGCCCCAACAGCGGCACTCCCCAGACCAAAGTTCCCACCACGCTCGGCGCTGGCCGCATCGTCGGCGGTGCGCTCGAACTCTCCAACGTCGATCTGTCCCAAGAGTTCATCAACCTCATCCTGGCTTCCACCGGCTACTCCGCCTCATCCCGCGTCATCACCACCACCGACCAGTTGATGCAGCAACTCTTGGTCCTGGGCCGCTAACCGAAGATCAAGCCGCCACGCCAACGCTCCGATAAACGCTCAGGGACCGGTGGGGACACTCTGAGCAGGAGGCGGCCTCGTGCATTACCTCGCTTCGAACGGCCTTCCCGCTTCCCTCCTTTGGCTGGCCCAGGCCCCGGATGTGCTCATCATCCTGCTGTGCTGCGCCGGCGCTTGCCTCGCGGCCTTACCTGTCGCCCGCGCAACAGGGCTCGTTCGCTTCCTCGCCTCGAGGGAGCGCAAACTGACCGCCCAGCTTGATGCACTCGCGCACGCGTGCTCAGCTCTCGCGACGACCCATGCCGCTGTACCGGAAACCACACCAAACCCCGGCTTTCCCGCAAGGTTTCGGCCTGTTTTCGGTCTCCTGTCCGAGCTTGTTTCACGCCAGCTCCCCCCGCACGAAACCTTCGCCGCCGCCTCGGTCGAACTGGACCGCTGGCTCACCGCCCGTACCGCTTCGCGTCACACAGCGCTGATCATCTGCCGTGCCGGTCCCGCAATTGCGCTGGGCACCGCGCTCGGCACGATCCTTCTCATGGCGGAAGTCTGGGCCAACCCTGCCGCAATGGGCTCGGGCGCAGCGCTGGGCATCGGACTCATGGTCCTGACCTGCATTCTCGCCCTCTCCGTCCTTTCCTCAGCCGCCAACTGGCTGGAAGAGGCCGAACGGGCAGATTATCTCGCCGTCGGCGTGGTCCTCGAATCCGCCCGCATGATCACCAGCGGCGGAACCGCGTCCGACGTCGCTCGCCGGACCGATCTCATCCTGCGACCGAGAACCGTGCCCGCCGAGATTCCCGCCATCCGCAAGGCCGCATAAGCGGACGCTTTGGACCGACCCACACGATCTTCTGCTTGCCCACCCTCAAAGTGGTGCCTCATCCTGACGATGCTTCACCGGCGTGAAGTTGATGTCCGCATGGAAGCGCAGTTTTTGCCGAGGCAACCACGATGGCAGACAAGCCCAAGGCCCCACCCGAGACGCCATCCGACGCGGCACCTCCGCCCGCCAAGAAGCTCCCGATCAAGACCCTCGCGATCGTCGCCGTGCTCATGGCGGTTGAAGCCGGCGCGGTGGTCTTTGCCATGGGGCTCATGGGCCCACGCGCTTCGCACGCCGAAACCGACCCCCTCACCCTCGTCGAGGATGACTCCGAGGATACGGTCGAGATCGAAGTCGCCAGCGAGAAGTACCAAAACCTCTCAACCGGGCGGGTTTGGGTTTGGGACCTCTCTGTCTTCATCCAGGTTCGAAACAAGAACGCCGAAACCGTCAAGGCGGTTCTCGAGCAGCGAAAGGCCGAGATCGGCGAGGGACTCGGCCAGATCGTCAGCCGCGCTCAGCACGCCCAGCTCAAGGAGCCAGAGCGGCAAACCCTGATTCGTCAGATCAACGCCTTCCTAGAGAAAATCCGCGGCATGACCGATGCCGATGGCAAGCCACTCGTCGAGCGGATTATGATCCCCAAATGCCGCGGCTTCCCGTCGGACTTCTGATCCCCCGGTCAGTCCTGGATCGGCCGAACTTGCGCGACCTCGTGATGATACGGTGTCGTTCTTGCGCGAAAATGTGTCGTGTCCTCTGGTTCTCCGCCGATGCTCGACCTTCGCGCGATTACCGGTCGATAGCACCTTTCGCATGACGCCCGGCGGAGCCGCGCGAACGGTCAGGAGGACCAATGGACGAAGCCCAGCCTCAAGCCACTACCCCGGATCCAGCGAGCGTTGCAACCCCGCTCGCCGAGCCGATCGCCGCCGCCGAGGCAGCAATAGTTGCCGCGCGTTCAAAGAACGCGGCCCCCCCGAGCGCACTCAATCTCCCCGACTTCGCGCCCAAGGCCGCGGCCGCGAAGCCCGAAGGCATCGATCTGCTCGCCGATGTGAACCTGCACGTCAAGATCGAACTCGGCCGCACGCGAATGCTCGTAGAAGATGTCCTCCGTCTTGGAGAGGGCTCCGTCGTCGAACTCGACAAACTCGCCGGCGACCCCGTTGATGTCTTCGTCAACGACCGCCGTGTCGCCCGCGGCGAGGTGCTTGTCCTCAACGACAACTTCTGTGTCCGAATCAACGAGATCGTTGCGCCCGTCGGGCGCGATGGGGCTCCGTAACTTCAAGCCCCGATCTTGCGCACCGGTGGCGGAGTCCACCGATCAGCACGCCAGGAAGGCACACAGTGCAGCGCCATACACCCCGCAACCAGGTCACCATCCGCCGCGCACTTGCGCGCCCCACTGTGCTCGCGCTGGCCGCGATCCTCTGCACACTGCCGGCCGCGGCGTTTGCTCAGAGCACACTGGTCGACCCGCCCAACTCCGCCATCACCAGCAGCGAACTCGCGCCAGCGCCCGCCGCGCCTCGCGCGCAGTCAAGCGACCTCCGCCCGCGCCCGCTCGGCACCGCTCGCGGCGGCACCTCCGTACTCCGCCCCGACTCTGCCCCCTCGGCCGCCTCCCCTTCAACATCATCTTCCTCCACGACCCTGATCCAGACGCTCGCCTCGCTGGGCATGGTCCTCGGACTGATCCTCGCGCTCGGAGCCGGCATCAAGCGCCTCATGCGATCCCGCGGCGGCTTCGGCACCGCGCTCAGCGCCATGGGCGCAGCTCCCAGCCCCGCCGGCATCCTTGAGGTCATCGGCAGGTACCCGCTCTCGCGCGGCACTTCGCTCGTCCTTCTGAAGGTTGATCGCCGCGTCCTGCTTCTGGCCCAGGGCACACCTGGCCTCCGCGTTCGCGGCGGAGCGCCTCTGCCCATCACCCTCTGTGAGATCTCCGACCCCGATGATGTCGCTTCCATCATGATCAAAGCCAACGAGGCCGAGGGCCGTTCCATCGGAACGACCTTCCGTCAGGCGCTCGCAGGCTTTGAGCGGCAGCACGACGGCGTCATCGAGGAACCGCGTCCCAGCCTGTTCGGACGGATCATCCGCCGCGGTACCGGCGGCGACCGCACCGAACTGCTCGACGAGTCTTCTCTCGACAGCGAACAGGACCCTCTGCATCTCCGCGACTTCGAACGCCACACCGCCGATCCGGTCGGTTCGCTGCGTTCTCGTCTCACCGCGCTCCGCGGCGGAGGCGTTCAATGAGATCTTTTCTCGCGTCCATTTTCATCCTGCTGATGCTGATGTTCGCTCCGGTCGCCAAAGGGCAGGAGGTCTACGGGCCCGGCGGTTCCCAACCCGCCGTTTCGACCGAGCCGCTCGACTTGGAGTCCATCAATCCCCTCAGCGTCCTCGCGGGCGCGAGCGAGTTTGTCGGCGGCGTGGGAAGCCGCGCTTCACGGTCCGGCACGGGTGAACAGGGCGGCCTGTCCGCTTCGATCAACATCATCCTCCTGCTCACCGTCCTCACCCTCGCCCCGTCCATCCTGCTCATGACGACGTGCTTCATCCGCATCATCGTCGTGCTCGGGCTGCTCAAACAGGCAATCGGCACCCAGTCGCTTCCGCCCCCGCAGGTCATCGTCGGCCTCGCGATGTTCATGACCCTGCTCGTGATGTCGCCCACCTTTGAGCGTGTCCACGCAGAAGCCGTCGTGCCGTACTCCAGCGGCCAGGTCCAAGACTATGACGAACTATGGTCCCTCGCCCGCCAGCCCATGCGTGACTTCATGTTCGCGCAGATCGACGCGACCGGCAACTGGTCCAGTGTCTACATGGTCCTCAACTACCGCGGAGTCGATACCTCTCGCCCCGAAGAGCTGACCACCAACGACGTCGATATGGTCTCCCTTGTCCCGGCGTTCATGCTCAGCGAACTCAAAGCCGCCTTCATGATCGGCTTCAAGGTCTACCTTCCCTTCTTGGTCATCGACATGGTGATCGCCTCGCTGCTCATCTCCATGGGCATGATGATGCTCCCCCCCGTGCTCATCAGTCTCCCCTTCAAGCTGCTCCTTTTCGTGCTCGTCGACGGGTGGCAACTGGTGGTCGGTTCACTCCTCACTTCGTTCCGCCAGCCCGATGCAGTCGCGCTCACCGCGCATTCACTGATCGCGGTTGTCACTTAGTCCTACTGCCTCATCCTCGTATCACTGCCACGCCCCTCCCGTTCTGTCTCAGGCTCCTTCTCATGAACATCGACGCAGAGCTTGTCGATCTGGTCCGCGATGCCCTCATCGTCACGATGAAGATCTCGCTGCCCATCCTCGCCGCAGGCGTCGTCGTGGGCCTGTTCATCAGCATCATCCAGTCCATCACCAGCATCCAGGAGCAGACGCTCACCTTCGTTCCCAAGATCCTCGCGATGCTCGCCGTCGCCGTCCTGCTCATCCCCTGGATCGTGCAGCGACTGATGGAGTTCACCGCCCAAATGTTCACGCACTGGTAGCCCGCGGTCACTTCTCGCTTCGCATGTCCCCGCACATCGCTCCCATCCTCGATCACGCCGGTCCGTTCCTGATGTGCCTCTTCCGGCTCTCGGGCGTGTTCGTCTTTGCCCCGGTGATCGGCAGCCCCGCGATCCCCCTCCGCATCCGTACCTTGCTCTGCCTCGTCTTCGCCGTGGCGATCTACCCGACCATCCCGGTCGAAAATCAGACACCCATCGAGCTTGACCTCGTCACCCTCGGCTGGGCGGTCATCTCCGAAACACTCATCGGCATCACCATCGGACTCATCGCCGCCCTGCCCATGTACGCAATCCAGCTCGGCGGGCTGATCGTCGGCCACCAGATCGGTGTCGGTCTCGCGAGCGTCTACAACCCCGCGCTCGACGTTGAAGGCGATGTCATCGGCCAGTTCCTTCTCTTCCTCGCGCTCGCCATCTTCATCTCGGTCGGCGGTCTGGAGATCATGTTCGGCGCGCTCGTCGTCACCTTCACCAACGTCCCCCTCGGCGGGCTCCGCATGGTGGATGCGCCGCTCGACCTGCTCGTCGGACTGGTCTCTTCCGGCATGGCCGTCGGTCTTCGCGTCGCCGCACCGGTCCTCTGCATCGTCCTCGCCGAGACCATCGCCTCCGGGTTCATCATGAAGACCATGCCCCAGCTCAACATCATGACCATCGGCTTCGCCATCAAGATCATCGTCGCCATGATCGCGCTCATCGGTTCGGTCCACGCCATCGAGATGCTTGCGCGGGACGACATCTTCGCCACCCTCAACACACTGATGGACTGGTCACGCAATGTCCGGGGAGGGAACTGAGCCATGGCCGAGGAGATGGGCGAACGGACAGAACAGCCAACGTCCAAGCGCAGGTCCGAGACCCGCAACCGCGGCCAGGTCGCCAAGAGCCAGGACTTCGGCTCCGCGATCGATATGACCGGCGGATTTCTGCTGCTTCTCTTCCTCGGCGCACCCCTCGCCGGGACCATGGCCGGTATCACCCGTCACCTCCTTGATGCACGCACATCCGGCCACGGCCTCTTCGCGGCCGAACTCGGCGACTATACCGCCTGGGCCGCGACGCAGGCCGCCCTCGCCATCGCGCCCTTCCTCCTGATCATCATGCTCATCTCCGCGATTGCCCAGTTCGTCCAGGTCGGCTGGCTCCTCACCCTCTACCCGCTGAAGCCCCAGCTCAGCAAGCTTAATCCCATAAGCGGCGTCAAGCGGATCATCAGCAAGCGCAGCCTGCTCAAAACTGTCGTCAACACCATCAAGCTCGCCATCTCTGCTGTTGTCGCTTTCATCCTCCTCCGCAGCCATTTCGATGCAGCCGTCGCGCTCCCCCTTCTCGAAGTCCTTCAGGCGACGATGCTCATCATCAAGATCCTCGTCACCCTCGCCGCATGGCTCCTCGCGCTCATGTTCATCCTCGGCATCATCGACCTGGTCTACCAGCGCTGGCAGCAGACCCAGGACATGAAGATGACCAAGCAGGAGGTCAAGGATGAGCACCGTTCCATGGAGGGCGACATGGAGACCAAGGGTCGTCGCCTCCGCATGGCTCGCTCAATGCTTATGCAGCGAATGCATCAATCGGTCCCCACCGCTGATGTGATCGTTACCAACCCCACGCACTACTCCGTTGCACTCAAGTACGACGGCAAGTCCATGACCGCCCCGCGGGTCGTCGCCAAGGGCGCCGACGAACTGGCCTTCCGCATCCGGCAGATCGCCTCCGCCCACGGCATACCCATCATCGAGAAGCCCCCGCTTGCCCGCGCCCTCTACCACGGCGCTGATGTCGGCCGCGAGGTCTCACCGCAGTTCTACGAAGCCGTCGCCGAAGTCCTCGCCTTCGTCTACCGCCTCGCCGGCAAAGCCGCCTGATCCCCTGACCAAACACGCCCAGCAGACCCATGGCCAAGGCAACCCTCAACCCCTCTTCAAGCCCGATGCGATCGCTCGCCGATCGCATCGCGAAGCACCGTGGGCTGATCGTGCCGCTCGGCTTCATCTCGCTGATGATTGTCATCCTCGTGCCCATGCCGGCGTGGTTGATGGACATCCTCATCTGCCTGAATATCTCGATCTCGGTGATCGTCCTCCTCACCACCATCTATATGGAGGAGCCGCTGGAGTTCAGCGTCTTCCCCTCACTTCTCCTGGGCCTCACCCTCTTCCGCCTCGTGCTCAATATTGCCACCACCCGCCTCATCCTCACAGCCGATGCAGCGTCTCCAGATCAGGCCATCGGTGTCGCCGGCCATGTCATCTCCGCCTTCGCCAACTTCGTCGCCGGAGACTCCCTCTTCGTCGGCATCGTTATCTTTCTTATCCTGCTCATTGTTCAGTTTGTCGTGATCACCAAGGGCGCGACCCGAATCTCCGAAGTCGCCGCCCGATTCACCCTCGATGCCATGCCCGGCAAGCAGATGGCCATCGACGCTGATCTCTCCTCCGGCAGCATCAACGAGCAGGAAGCCCGCACTCGCCGAGAGCGCATCTCTCAGGAAGCCGACTTCTTTGGCGCCATGGACGGTGCCAGCAAGTTCGTTCGCGGCGACGCCATCGCCGGAATCATCATCACCGTCATCAACGTCTTGGGCGGCTTCGCCATCGGAATGATCGAACGCGGCTGGCCCGTCGGACAAACCGCCCGCGTCTTCACCCTCCTCACCATCGGCGATGGTCTCACCAGCCAGATCCCCTCTTTCGTCGTCGCTATCGCTTCAGCCCTCATCGTCACACGCTCCGGCTCCAAGCAGCAGCTCGGCGAGCAGCTCGCCAGCCAGCTCATCTCCAAGCCCATCGGACTCTGGCTCACTGCCGGTTTTCTCTGTGTTCTCGCCGTTACGCCCCTGCCCAAGGCGCCACTCCTGGGCATGGCTCTCGTCCTCGCCACCACCGCCTGGTGGATGGGCCGCACCGTCAAGCGGCTCGCCGCCACCACCGCGGCCGCACAGGCCGCGACGGTCAAAGCCACCCCCGATGGCCCGCCGCCTGAATCTCTCCTCAAGGTCGATGCCCTTGAGCTTGAAGTTGGGTACGGCCTCGTCGGCCTCGTCGATGCCGGCCAGGGCGGAGACCTGCTTGAGCGCATCACCGCCGTCCGCCGCCAACTCGCCGTCGAACTCGGCTTCATCCTCCCGCCCGTACGAATCCGCGACAACATGCAGCTCGCCGTGCACGAGTACCGCATCAAGATCAAGGGTGCGGTGGTCGCCAAGGGTCAGACCATTCCCGGCAGGCTCATGGCCATGGACTCCGGCATCGCCTCCGGCCCCATCCAGGGCGAGCAGACGCGCGAGCCCGCCTTCGGTCTCGACGCATGGTGGATCGAGCCCGCCCTCAGGGTCCGGGCAGAGACCATGAACTACACCGTTGTTGATCCCACCAGCGTCCTGGCAACCCATCTCACCGAAGTCGTCAAGCAGCACGCCGCCGAGCTCCTTAGCCGCGAAGAGGTCAACAACCTCATCACGGGCCTCAAGGAAAAGGCCCCGAAGCTCGTCGAGGAGGTCATCCCCAGCATTGTCAAGCCGGGCGAGTTGCAGCGCGTTCTCCAGAACCTGCTGAAGGAACGCGTCCCCATCCGCGATGTGGAATCGGTCGTCGAGACCCTCGCCGAGTGGGGGCCCAAAACCAAAGATCTCGATGTCCTCACCGAGTACGCCCGCAACGCTCTCCGCCGAACCATCTGCCAGCTGTACGCTGTTCCCTCCGATCTCGGCGAGGCTTTCAGCCCCGGCAGTTCCGCCTCCGCGCCGGGAGAGGGGGCAGTGGGGGGGGCAAGCGGTGC
>Ga0163155_10000815_pt1 | contig 38526 bp, 39 predicted proteins | sample OliLakLV19SP4G1_FD_148611 | JGI IMG/M metagenome (GOLD analysis project Ga0163155, IMG submission 148611) | Freshwater microbial mat bacterial communities from Lake Vanda, McMurdo Dry Valleys, Antarctica - Oligotrophic Lake LV.19.SP4.G1 | ecosystem: Environmental > Aquatic > Freshwater > Lake >... | reverse complement strand
CGTCGGGGCCGCGTTCGAAATTGGCACCAAAGTGCGCCGACAGATTGCCAAGGTTCATGCGCGTGCGGCCGGGCACGATCACGCGGTCGGCGGCGAGCGGGCCCTTCAGCCGGTTTTTGACGATGCCCTCGGTCATCAGGGCCGCCACCTTGATGCCGAGGTTGTCGACCCGCCAGCTGCCTTCGGGCAAGCCGACGCTGGCGACCGTCGCGGTCAGGCGGGCTTCGGCAAGGCGTCCGGTCAGAAAGAGAAGGCGGTCGGTCATCCTAGCGCAATTTCAAGTGAAACAGGCTGGCGTCAAGCGGCGCGTTAGATACCGGGCGCCGGTCACCGCTTGGCCACATCGCGCTTGCGCGCGTCCACGGCGGCGATCAGGTCGGCGAGGCTTTCAACCACGGTCGTGTCGTCGAAGGTTTTGAGTCTGGCCGTATTTTCGAGGTCGATGCGGCGCGGGTAGACCTTGACCATGCCCGACGGCGCCTCGGTGTCCATTTCGGGCGCGGTATCGCAGGCGAACACGATTGTTGGCACGCGGCATTTGCCAGCCTGGGCGAAGCAGTTGGTCGCAAGGTTGTCGGAGATGCCGTAGACGCATTTCGCGACCGTATTGGACGAGGCGGGTGCGACAATCAGCGTATGATACACGCCGAAGTAGAAATTCCCGACCGGCGCCGCGCTGGCGGTCGTGTCCTTGAAGATACGGGTGCCAGCGGGCAGTGTCAGGTCTTGCTTGTACATCCGCATGACTTCGGCGGCCGCCTTCGACACGAACACGTCGAGGTGATCCAGGCCGCGCATCATCTCGATGCTTTCCTTGAAGAAATGTCCTGAGCCGGTTAGCGCCCAGCCAAAGCGCGGTGTCGGGATGTCGTCATTTGTCATGGCTGGCGCGGTAGCATGGGGTTGGCGAACGGTCCAGCATCGCCCGGCGTTGGTTGCCCCGCGGTTTCGTTGCCCCGCGGTGTCGAGCCCCGCGTCTTGCGCTGCCCGAAACTCCACCTGGATAGCCTGCTCGGCTCCTAGGCGGGCGGTAACGCCTTTGCCGGCACTTTCGCGGGTGGGTCTGAGGCGGGCTTTTGAACTGAGGCTGGTTTCGGCGATTTGCCCGTCTCTGACTTTGTCGCGGGTGGCTTCGCGGAGGATGTCTCGGGCGGGGTACCAGGAGCGGCGGTCGCTACCGCGCGTGGCGAGCAAGCTTCCTCGCCTCGGGCCCATCGGCGAACTTCCCGCTCCATGTTGGCCGCTTCATCCAAGGGAAAACGCGAATTTTCAACTGATACGGCCGCGAAATCACCCTCGGGCACAATCGACACACGAAACGCCCGATTGCCGCGAGGGTCGGGCGCTTCGCGCGATATTTCGTGGATCACGATTTCCGCGTTCCCGCCCCTCGTTTCGGGTTCGGCAAACGCGTTGAAAATATGCGTCGCCTTCAAGTGCCCGTCACCACCGAACCAGCAGCGTGTCGCCCCCCGCGCGATGCGCGCATACAACTCCGTGGGTTTGCCGACCGGATCGGGGTCGGACGCTGCCACTTTAGGAAGTTCGACGGAGCCGAGCGCCTGAATTCCGCCTGCGACGAGTTGAACCGGTTGAGCCAACAGATCACTCGGCTGGCTGAGGATGGCGGTCGACGGAGCCGATGCACAGGCCGCACACATGACCCCTGCAGCCAGGATACTGGCCGCCTGTGTCGCGTACCGCATTGAGTGAAGAGCGCTGCCCATGACGGTTCTCCTACCGCAAGCGGCAAGATTTAACGGGTCAGCGCTGCAATGCAACACAGATCGATTTACTGACGTGCCAAGCATGAAGTCGGACGACCGAGCCCCAGCTGGCAACCCAGCGACCTCTCCGCCCCGGCCCTTATCTCTACACGATTAGCAATCAGCAATCAGCGTGCTGCGGCCGATTGCACCAGGCGATACGGGCGCCGTCGCGAGCCTCGCACCGGTTCACGCGGGACCGAGGCCTGCGCCAGTTCAAACTCGACTGCGCCGCGGTCTTTAACCAGCACATCGAGCTTCACGCGCAGGTCGTTTGCGGACGCTCGCAAATTGTCGCGGCGCTGGGCTGCCGATTTTGCAAACGTCGAATAACCGAAATGGGCGGTGTCGCGCACGCCGGTTCGGTCTTCCTCGGCTTGCACCTGTCGGTCAAGATCCGCCGCAAGGGCCTCGAAATCACGGATCATCATCTCCAGATGATCGATCTTCTTCGCACCTTCGTCCGCTTCAAAGCGCTTGGACCGAATTGCTGCATCTCGAACATTCATACCGACACCTCAACGCACTGCCACAAAAGTTGACCGGGAACATTTGGAAGAGCCAATGGTTCCATAAGACGTTCGAACCTATTAACGTAGTTTACCTCATTTTTCATATTTGCATACATCCCTTAAGTTGCGGTAAAGCAACGGAATGCTGCGACGCCATACGGCCCGCAACCTCAGCCACACTTCGGACTTAAAATCCTTTGGCGGTTTAACGAATTCTGTTAGTCCCGAATCAGGGCGGGGTCCTAAATTCTTGCAGCAAGCTTACCACCGAAGCGGCATGACGATGTCGGCGGTGCTGGGGCGCGCTGCGTGTCTGACGGGTTCTGGATACGTGTTGATATTTCGTGAGTTTGCAAGGCGTTAATTAGGGATTGTTAACCTCTTAGATGTAAACCCTAACGACAGTCAAGTTTTGGGATGCGTTCACAACAAGCGGCGGCAGGCCTGAAGGCGGCTCAGGCATGAAGGAACGGCGACCATGCGGGTTTTACTGATTGAAGACGACAGTGCGACGGCGCAAAGCATCGAGCTGATGCTGCAGTCGGAAGGGTTCAATTGCTACACGACGGACCTCGGCGAAGAGGGTGTCGATCTCGGTAAGCTTTACGATTACGACATCATACTGCTCGACCTCAATTTGCCGGACATGAGCGGCTACGAAGTGCTCAAGGCGCTGCGTGTCTCAAAGGTGACGACGCCCATCCTGATCTTGTCTGGCCTCGCGCAGATCGAGGACAAGGTTCGCGGTCTCGGGTTCGGCGCCGACGACTACATGACAAAGCCGTTCCACAAGGACGAACTTGTCGCCCGTATCCATGCGATCGTGCGCCGTTCGAAAGGCCATTCGCAATCGGTTATCGAAACCGGCGATCTCAAGGTCAATCTTGACACTAAAACGGTCGAAGTTAAGGGCCAGCGCGTCCACCTGACCGGCAAGGAATATCAGATGCTGGAGCTGCTTTCGCTCCGCAAGGGCACGACGTTGACCAAAGAAATGTTCCTGAACCATCTTTACGGTGGCATGGACGAACCCGAACTCAAGATCATCGACGTGTTCATTTGTAAGCTGCGCAAAAAGCTACAAATGGCGACCGGCAACAAGCATTACATCGAGACGGTCTGGGGTCGGGGATACGTCCTGCGCAATCCTGACGACGAGCATCGGGCGGCCTAGCTCAGCATGTCTTGGGATGGAAGCGGATCGGCGATGGCGATCCGCTTTCAAGTGAGTGGTAAAGCCCGCAGGGGTTCATCCCGTCTCGTAGTGCCGTGAGCGGGCTCGACACAGGTCCAACGATTGGAAACGGCGGCATAACGGCCGCCTTTTTTTTGTTTTCGGGCGCTCAGGAGTTGCGCTATGTCGCGGCCTCAATGCGGCGAAACGGCAACATGAGCACCCCGATGACAGTCCCCCGAGCTGACAAAACGCCGTCGTTCAAGGCCGCGGTTGTTCCGGTGACGCCGTTTGAGCAGAATTGCGCGCTGATCTGGAACGAGGTGACGATGGCTGGCGCGATCGTCGATCCCGGTGGCGACGTCGACCGGATCTTGGCAACAATCGATCAAGTCGGCCTGATGCCGGAAAAGATCCTGCTCACCCATGGTCACATCGACCACGCCGGCGGAGCTGCAGAGCTGCGACAGAGGCTGAACGTACCGATCGAAGGGCCTCACCTTGCAGATAAGTTCCTCCTCGATCACCTGGAGGAGCAAGGCGCTGCCTATGGTTTCCCCGCCCGTAAGGTCACGCCAGACCGCTGGCTGTCCGAGGGCGATCAGGTGACGATCGGCGAGCATGTCTTCGACATTTTGCATTGCCCCGGCCATTCGCCGGGCTCTGTTGTGTTCCAGAGCAAATCGCAAAAATTCCTGATCATGGGCGACGTGCTGTTCCGCGGTTCGATCGGCCGCTCGGACTTGCCGCAAGGCGACCACGACACCCTGATCGCATCGATCAAAGACAAGCTTCTTGTGCTCGACGACAGCTATGCCTTCTTATGCGGGCATGGGCCGGGCAGCACCATTGGCCTCGAACGGCGAACGAACCCGTTTCTCAAATAGCGTTCGCCGTTGCTCTTGTGTTCGCATCCGCGAGGCCGGAGACCGGTTAGTCGCCGCGAGCCATGCTGATCTTAACGCCTTTCAGCGGTATGCCCTCGGTCGCGATGTTGACCGAGTGCGACGAGCCGCTGATCGAGACGTTCATGCTGGCGGTCAGGCCACCCCCGTTGATCGCCAGATCGACCTTCGAGGCCGACGCCTTGCCAGAGACACGCCCGCCTGCATTATACGTGCGTTCTTCCCAGTCGCCAGTCACGGCGCCGTTGGCGTTGGTCAATTTTGCGCGCAAATCGATCTTCGCCGATGGGTTGGCGCAGCGGATGGCGAGCCCAAGTCCGCTTGACCCTTCGCCGCGATAATAGGCACGGCACTGCATGCGCTCGGTTTTTCCGCCTTCGAGGCGAACCTCGCCCTGCCCGCTCCATGATCCGATGAGGCTTGGGAATGGATTGTCGTTGGCATGCGAACCGCTGGTCGATCCGGCCGCAATCGCAACAGCGACGACGGCAGCGACGGTCACCGCGCGAGCTAGCCCGGCCAATTTGAACTTAGGTGTCATACGTTCTGCCCTCCCGGCGTGTCATCATCTGGGCGTTACTAGCACAGCCGGGCGACAGCGGCCAAATGCTGGTGAGGCGTGGCCGCATGCCAGTGACATTTCGAGCGGACGTGAGCGTTGGCATGGCTACCGCGAGCCGAAGATGGCGACGCTAAGGTTCTGCGATCTAGGCGGTCGTCGGCTTGGCAAACCAGCGAGCGATCTTGCCGCGCCAGCCGACCGGCAGCCGTTCGATGGTGCGCTTCATTGCGGGGCGGATCCAGCTCAGCCAAAGGCCGGCGTATGCGGTCCCGGTCACCGTAAATCCGGCGGCAAAATCGAACACGGCCACCGACCCGTCAGCCCATTCGGCTTTATACCCGCCGCCTGGTGCCAGCAAATCATAGGTTTTGAAGCCTTTGGCGTGGGCGCGGGCAAATTGTTGTTCGATCAGCTGATTACCTGGACCACACTCTTTGAATGTCTTGTCGTAGGCCAGCACGTGAACAGCCATTCGGTCGCGACAGGAGACGGTGATCTCCATGGCTGCCGTCGTGCCGTTGCACGTCAGCTCGGCAATTTCGATTCCGACTGGGCGCTCGACGCTTGCGGCCGCCGATTCGAAGAATATGCGAAAGCGGTCGTCTTCGACGGCGGGCGAGACCAGACCGCGCTCGCGGAGCCAAGCGCGCTTCGTCTCGATCGCGCGTGCGGCAGGTTCAACTGCTTCGGGCCCTTCAGTCCACCTTAGAACCGCAATCGGCCCAAGCTTTTCCATGCGGCGCAGCTGGCGGCGCCTGTTCTTCCACCGGCCGTGCCCGGCATATCGCTCCGCATAGGCCGTCCAGCTTGGTGAACCTGCCATGTCGAGATAGGGCGCTTCTTGTTGCTGTATAACCGTTAGGCCGAGCTCGGCGAGCAGCGGCGCGACGGTTGCGTCAGCACGCGTCTTCACCAGCCGTGTGGCGTCAGCTCGTGCGGCTGCAATCGCAAACGACCAGCACTCCCGCAGGACGGGCATCAAGCCCGGACCACGTTCGGCCAACACGTCGCCATACTGGCTGACGGGTGCTCCCATCCACGCCAAAATCCTCAAAACCCCCTTGCGTTCGATCACCATTGGCAAGATGGCGACCGCCCGACCGCCGCGCCGCGCGACCACGACGGCAAGCTCAACGTTCGGCGATGTGGCGAGGTAGGTGTTGGCCCAGTGCCAATTCCAGTTGAAGGTCTGGAACAAGTTGGCTGAGCTGCCGGCGCGGTCGAACAGGCCATTCCAGTCGGCTTCAAGCGCATCGAAAGCTGCCCGATCCGCGATGAGTTCGAGACTAATTTCTGGCGAAACGCGGGACGTCCGGGACGGTGCTGCGCTGGCGCGATCGTCGGCAAGAAACGCGTCTCGGACGGAGCTGCGCGCGAAGTGTTGTATCGAATTGAACATGGCTGCCGGGTTTGCCTCCAAAGATGAGGGTCGGGCAGCACGAGCCGTGCCAATCTGCGTCTAGCGTTGCGTCTTGAGCTGCCTTTTGCGTCGGCGGGCCGACCGCAGGCCAATCGGGGCGACGACGTCAGGCCACCTCAAGCTGAGCTCATTATTCGGCTGGCGTTTCGCCGCCGAACAGACCACCACCGAAGCTGAAGACCGAAGGATCCTCGGCCAGGGCAAGTGCTCGGCTCGGCGCATAATCGCCAGCAAGGTGGCGCGTGAGATCTGCCTTGATATGGGCGTTTCGGCCGTCCGAGCAGTATCCTTCCTCGCCGGAAATGACCTTCAAGGTTGCGCTATAGGTCACCGAGTAGTTCTGATCGAGCTTGGCCAGAGAGGCAGCGTCTGCTCCCGGTTGCGCACCTTCCGACGTCATGAAGTTGGACTTGAGTTTTGGAGCATCGAAATTAAAGCCGCAGCGTTGTGCCCGCGCGGCAACGCGGCTGACCTGTAGGGGGCGCGCCAACGGGTCGTTGCGCAGTTCCGGCTTGGTCGGTGCGGCCTGCGGCTGGGCTTGCGTGCCGCCAAACAGCGAGCCGGTGGTCAGGCTTGGCAACGAGGTCTCGGCGCAACCCGACAAACCAGCGGCGACGCAGACCAAGACGCTTACTATGACGCGGGCCGCGGCAGACGGAAGCGGACTGGAACGGGGTAAATGGCGCATGGCAGGCTCGCTGGCAGTTGGTGGTGGTCAGCCTCGACGACTCGATGCCACCAGGATTTACGCCCCGCCCCCCGGCGGTCAATTCCTGACGCGATTTAACACGGTTTGAGCTGTGCGTATCGTCCCGCTTCGAAACATTGTCCGCTTTGGCACCGCATGCAGTGCGCGGCCGACTTGAAACCGGCGACGGCTAAAACGCATTCCATCCGACGCGTTCCTGGTTTACACTGTAACATGCTGGGCCAGCTCGAGTTGGAGATCGCCGCATGGCTGATGCTGATGAGCGTTACACATCTCACCGACAGTTGACGGTCGACGATTTCGAACAGCTCGCGCGAGACCGTGGGTTACCAGTGCAATCGGCGCGAAAAAAAGGCCTCGTGGCCGCCCGACCGGCGACTGCCGACACGCCTGTCGCAACGCAGTGGAATGGCGAGGAAACGCGCAACGTCGCGCGCACCGGCGACATGATCGTAACGTCGCTCGACGCGGCGGGCGCACCTCTGGTTGACGGCGCGGGAAACAAGAACGTTTATGTGATTAAAAAGCCGCGCTTCGCTGAACTTTATGAAGCTTTGGGGCAGGACGGTCCTGACGGTCCCATCCATCGCGCCGTTGGAAGCGTTCGTTGCATCGAGCTCAAACAGGGGTTCGCCATTGTCGCGCCGTGGGGCGAGCGTCAGACCGCCGACAGCGGCTACTTGGTCGCCAACGGCGGCGACGTTTATGGAAACAACGCCGAGACATTCGAGAAGACCTACGAGATTGTGTAAGTTTACGTGATGGAGCGGGGGCTCATGAAGACGCGTGACGAGCATTTGTTCGGGCCTGGCCCGAAGCGTATTTTGTCGCTCGATGGTGGTGGCGTTCGGGGGCTCATCTCGCTCGGCATCCTCGCCCGGGTTGAGGCGCTATTGCGGGAGCGCGTGCCCGAGGAGCAGCGCGACGCATTCCGGTTGTGCGATTATTTCGACCTGATCGGCGGAACGTCGACCGGCGCGCTCATTGCCGTGCAGCTGGCTTTCGGTGAGACGGTACACGACATTACCGAAAGGTATCGCGAGCTGTGTCCGACGCTTTTCGGAAAGCCGCGAAAATTTCAGTATTGGTGGTCGCGCCATGATGGCGAGGTGTTTGATGCGGCCGTGCGAGAAAACTTAAGATCACTCTTCGTGAAGTATGGTCATAATCCCGAAACTGAACCCGATCTTGACACGTCGCTTTTGCGCACTGGATTGGCAGTGGTGACTAAGCGCATCAACACGGGAAGCGTTTGGGTGCAAACTAATAACCGCGTCATAAGTATTGGAGTCGGAAAAGCCCCGCATGGGGCAAACACTGGGACCAAACGGCTCCCGACATGAAGTTTTTCGCAAACAGTAGTTATCCCCTGAGCAAGATTGTCCTCGCCAGCGCATCGGCGCCATTTTACTTTGATCCTGTTAAGCTAGAAATTAGCGAGGGACAGACGGGTGTGTTTCTTGATGGTGGCGTTAGCCCCTTCAATGACGCGTCGAGTGAACTCTTTCTCATGGCAGCACTGTCGGCCGAACAGGGGGCAGCCGACGCTAACGATGAAGGAACGACACCGTTTGGCTTCAACTGGCCAACCGGGCACGACAAAATCTTTTTGCTGTCGATTGGCGCTGGCAGCTACCGCGTAAAATATGAGGCGGAAGCTTTCCGAAAGCTCAGTGCCGCAGCGCAGGGCGTTGAAACGCTAAAAAGCCTAATGTTCGATGCGCAAAAGAATGCACACGCTTGGATGCAGGCTATTTCTATTCCACCTCGGACAGGTCAGGCAATCGACGTCCAACACCTGATTGACAGTAACCTCGGAGCGATGCGGGGGCTCCGGCTTTTGCAGCAACCGCTGCTGACCTTTCGTCGGGCAGATGCGACAATCGACGGTGAATGGCTATCCAAAAACCTCGATCTCACATACACAGAGACAAATATTAAAGACTTGCGGGAGCTTGATTGCCGCCACCGAACCATGCACGAGCGGTGCTTAGAAATTGGCCGGGCGGTCGGCGCAAAATTCGTCGACAAGACGGATTTTCCCTCGTCATTCGATTTAGAAGAATGGCAAACGCGCAACGCGCAGGTCAGCCTTTTCGAATTCGCGCAGTAGAAACTGCGGTATTGTTTATTCGTGGCTCATACCTAACCGCACTACCGCATCAACGCGCGCGTTGCGGCGTCGAGACCTTCGAGCGTGAGCGGATACATCCGGCCGCCCATCAGTTCGCGAACGATGCGCGTCGATTCCGTCCAGTCCCAGGCAGCTAGCGGGTTCGGGTTGAGCCACACCACGTGGGGAAACTTGTCCGTGACGCGGGTCAGCCAAACGCACCCGGCTTCCTCGTTCATGTGCTCGACGCTGCCGCCGGGGACCAGGATCTCATATGGGCTCATGGCCGCGTCGCCGACGAAGATCACCTTGTAGTCGGTGCCATAGGTGTTGAGCACATCCAGGGTGGGCGTCCGGTCGGTCCAGCGGCGGACATTGCCCTCCCAGACGAATTCATAAAGGCAGTTGTGGAAGTAGTATTGTTCGAGGTGCTTGAATTCAGCCCTGGCGGCCGAGAACAGCGTTTCGGCGACCTTGACGTGGTCGTCCATCGACCCGCCAATATCGAAGAACATCAAGATCTTGACAACGTTGTGCCGCTCTGGCCGCATCGCGATGTCGATGTAGCCCTTGTTGGCCGATGATCTGATCGTGCTGTCGAGATCGAGTTCTTCGGCTGCTCCGGCCCGCGCGAACCGTCGCAAGCGGCGCAGCGCGACCTTCATATTTCGCGTGCCGAGTTCGACGCCATCGTCGAGGTCGCGAAATTCGCGCTTGTCCCAGACCTTGACCGCGCGGCGGTGGCGGCTTTCGTGCTGGCCGATGCGAATCCCAGCGGGATTGTAGCCGTAGGCACCAAATGGGCTCGTGCCGCCGGTGCCGATCCATTTGTTGCCGCCTTGGTGGCGGCCCTGCTGCTCGGCGAGGCGCTTCTGCAACTCAGCCATGATCTTGTCCCAGTCGCCGAGCGCTTCGATCTTGGCGCGCTCTTCGTCCGACAGGTAAAGCTGGCTGACCGCCTTGAGCCAATCGGCTGGAATCTGAACCGTGCTGCTGTCCTCGCCGCCGCCCGATACCGCGTCGAGCCCACGGAAGACGTGGGCGAATACCTGGTCGAAACGGTCGTAGTGACGCTCGTCCTTCACCAGGCACGCACGCGACAAGTAATAGAATGCCTCGACTTCGCGCGCGGCCGTGTCGGCCTGAAGCGCCTCCATCAGCGTCAGGTATTCCTTTAGCGTCACCGGCACTTTGGCGGTGCGAAGTTGGTCGAAGAACGTGGTCAGCATCGCCGCAGTTTGCCCTGATGCCGGTCTGCGAGCAAGCCAGATGGCGCAACGACTGGGCCCAACCGCGCGCCGACCTTCGCTTGTGTGTCACGTGCGGCTATGGACAAATGCCAGTGGCTGGGGCACGTTTTGATCACGCCATTGTACTGAATTTGGTGCCAATGGTTAGTAACAATCTTGAGTGAGCAGCGGCCAACGGGGCTAGAACGGCTCATCATTGGAGGACGTCCATATGAAGTTATCTCGTCGCGGGCTAATCACCGCGAGCGGAAGAGCGCTCGCAAATTGCGCAGCCGTTGCGGTCGTTGCGGTCACGCTTTCAGCAATCGCAGCACCTGTTTCGGCCCAGACTTGGCCCGATAAGCCCATCACGTTCATCAACCCGTTTCCTGCAGGCGGTGGCACCGACGCGTTTGCCCGCCCGCTAGCGGCGGAACTGACCAAACAACTCGGTCAAAGCGTGATCATCGACAACCGTGGTGGCGCTGGCGGGACGCTTGGCGCTGGCATCGCAGCGCGCGCGCCGAAGGATGGCTATACGTTCTTCGTTGGTGCTGTGCACCATTCAATCGCTCCGGCGATTTATCCAAAACTGACCTACGACATCGAGAAGGACTTCGAGCCGATCTCCGTGATCGCAGTCGTTCCCCATGTCGTGGTCGTAAATCCGACGCGTGTTCAGGCAAAATCTCTGAAAGAGCTGATCGACTTTGCGAAGGCGAACCCGGGCAAATTGTCATTCGGGTCGGCTGGCAACGGGACGTCGCACCACTTGGCTGGCGAACTTTTCAAGATCCTCACCAAGACCGATCTCCAGCACATTCCCTATAAGGGCGCTGGCCCGGCTCTTCAGGACCTGATCGGTGGCCAGATCGATATGATGTTTGATGGTTTGGGCTCATCGGCCGCCCATATCAAAGGCGGTCGGATTGCCGCGTTGGCGGTCGCCAGCAAGTCGCGCTCGAGCTCATTGCCAGACGTACCGACGGGTGCCGAGGGCGGCGTTCCCGGGTTTGCAATCTCAGCCTGGTACGGCGTCTGGGCCATCGCTGGCACGCCCAAAGATGTGACTGCCCGCATGTCGGCGGAAATCGCAAAGGCGCTTAAGTCGGACGCCGTTAAAAGCGTTTGGGCAGCGCAGGGAGCGGAGGTCGGCGCGTCTGGTCCGCAAATGGCGACATTCTTGACGTCAGAAGTCAGCAGCTGGGCCAAAGTCGCCAAAGACGCCAACATCAAGATCGACTGAGCTGGCGCCCATCTGCAGGACCATCGCCATGCCGAGTTGGATCTCTAGTCCCCGCGATTTTTGGACGGGGTTAGTCTACATCGTTGTCGGGGGCGGCGCCTTGTGGCTCGCCCTCGACTACCGCCTTGGCACGGTGGGCAAAATGGGGCCGGGGTACTTTCCCCAGGTTCTCGCTGTGATGCTGATCGTCATCGGCCTGATTTCGCTGGTGCGCTCGGTCATCATCGCAGGCGAGCCGGTGTCACACCTTGCCTGGAAACCGCTCGCGCTCATCACCGGCGCGATTGTCACTTACGGGGTCTTGATCCAGGGCGCTGGCCTCGTCGTCGCGCTATTGATGCTCATTTTGATGGGTGCCGCTGCCAGCCGAGAATTTCGTTTCGACGCGAAGGCGTTGGTCGGCATGGTCCTTCTCGTCAGCCTTTGCGGACTTGTATTCGTCAAAGGACTGGGCTTGCCGCTCAAGCTCATTGGTCCGTGGTTCGCGCCTGTATTGGGCGCCTTTGGCTTGGCGCCGTGAGCCAGAAAGTCCCCGTCGATGGAAATCTTCGATAGCCTTGCGCTCGGGTTGACAACCGCTTTGACGCTCAACAATTTGCTGTACTGCTTCATCGGCGTTTTTCTCGGCACCGCCATTGGCGTACTGCCAGGACTGGGCCCTGCCGCGACGATCGCAATCCTGCTGCCAGCCACCTTCGCATTGCCGCCGGTGACATCGCTCATCATGCTGGCCGGGATCTTTTATGGCGCACAGTATGGTGGTTCAACGACGGCCATTCTGGTCAATCTGCCAGGTGAAACGTCGTCGGTTGTCACCGCGCTCGATGGCTATCAGATGGCCCGGCAAGGCAAGGCTGGCCGAGCACTGGCGACGGCTGCCATCGCATCATTCTTTGCCGGTACGGTCTGCACGCTGCTGATCGCGCTGTTTGCCCCGCCGTTGACCGAACTCGCCTTGAAGTTCGGGCCGGCAGAATACTTCTCGCTGATGGTACTCGGCCTTGTCGCATCGATCGTACTGGCAAGCGGGTCGATCATTCATGCGCTCGGCATGATCGTGATCGGGCTACTGCTCGGCATCGTTGGAACCGACGTGAACGCTGGCAGTCAGCGCTTTACGTTTGGCTATCTCGAACTCGCCGACGGTATCAGCTTTGTCGTCGTTGCCATGGGCTTGTTTGGCATTGGCGAAATTATCGCCAACCTCGAGCACGAAGCCACGCGCGACGTTTCGGTGCGGAAGGTTGAGGGGCTGATGCCCACGCGTGAGGACTGGGGCCGGATGGTCGCGCCTATCCTGCGCGGCACTGCGCTCGGCTCCGTGCTTGGCATTTTGCCCGGCGGAGGCGCTGCATTGGCGTCATTTGGCGCCTACGCGCTGGAAAAGAAAGTTTCGCGCAACCGCGCGCAACTCGGCAAAGGCGCGATCGAGGGGGTTGCAGCACCAGAGGCTGCAAACAACGCCGCCGCACAGATGTCGTTCATTCCGATGCTGACACTGGGAATACCAGCTAACCCCGTGATGGCGCTGATGATCGGCGCCATGATCATTCAAGGGATCCAGCCTGGTCCCGGCGTGATCAAGGAACAGCCAGAGCTATTTTGGGGTGTCATCGCGTCGATGTGGATCGGCAATGTCATGTTGCTGATCTTGAACCTGCCGTTGATCGGGCTGTGGGTCCGGATGATCTCCGTGCCCTACCACTATCTCTATCCGGCAATCCTTTGCTTTTGCTCGATTGGCGTCATCAGCCTGTCAAACTCGCCGTTCGATGTCTACTTGATGGCGATGTTTGGCCTGCTGGGATATGTTTTCAAGAAGCTCGATTGTGAGCCTGCGCCGCTGCTGCTCGGCTTCATTCTGGGCCCCATGATGGAAGAGTTCCTGCGCCGTGCGCTGTTGCTGTCCAAGGGTGACCCGATGGTATTCCTGACGCGGCCGATCAGCTTGACGATGTTGATCCTGGCGGCGGGGCTGCTGATGCTCGTGCTGCTGCCGTCGTTTAGCAAGACCCGCGAGGTCGCGTTCAAAGAGGAAGTGGGTTGAAGCGGCGTGCCTACGCGCGCCCAACTGGCAAAGCCCGTGCCGCGACCGCCTCGTGATTGCGGTATAGCTGCAAGCCGAACGCGGCAAATTCATCGTCCGCTGGCGTCGCGTACGTGGCGGCAACGCCGATCAGCCGCAAAGCACCGTTGATCGGCAGCAGTTTTGAGGGACGCGCCTCGCTCGTATGGGCGATAGCTGGCCGCATGGCGAGTTTGCCGTCGATCCAAACGGCAGCCGTCTGATGGCCAATGCCGCCGAAATACGCCGTCTCGAGGTAGGCCAGCGCCGTCCCTGTTGAGGCGAGGGCTGCAAACGTCAGATCGGTCGTCGTCAGTTGGGGTGGCGCTGCATCGGGATGGGCTGGTGCATCGAGCCATTCGCCGGTGCCATTGCAGGCATGGAGAGCGTCGAGCAGGCGATCGTCGACGGTGATCACATATGCTGGGGCGTCAGCCGTCAGCGCGAAAATCAATGTGCCTGGGACCGTCTCCACGAACGGCCGCAGCGCGCGTTTGGGCCCGGCGAACAAGCGGACGCTGTGGGACATCTGCAAAGCCTCACGAAGCCTCACGAATTTTTACCAGGCGATCGGCTTGCGGTCGCGGAAGAAGCCACCAGTGGGCCCATTGGCTGGCAGGGTTGCAAGCCATACCGCCGTATCGGCGCCTTCGACGACCGAACGAGCCGCATCTGGCCCGCCCATGTCGGTTCGAACCCAGCCCGGGCACATGCTGTTGACCTTGATGCCGGTCTGATCGCCAACTTCGGCCGCCGTTGTCCGGGTGAGTGCGTTGAGAGCGGCTTTCGACAAGCGGTAGGCTGGCCAGCCGCCGCCCATCTCGGACATTTGGCCGAGGCCGGACGACACATTGACGATCCGGCCATAGGTCTGTTCGCGCATCATCGGCATCACGGCGCGGATCAAGCGCGTTGGACCGATGACATTGGTCGCGAACGTCGTCTCGTAAACGGCTGCCTCGGTGCTGGCGACGCGCGCCTCGGGTCCGTCGATCAAGATGCCGGCATTGTTGACCAGGATGTCGATCCGACCAAACGGACCCATGGCCTCGGCAATGGCAGCGCGAATGCTCGCTTCGTCGGTGACGTCGAGCGCGACGACGGGTGTCACGAGGCCTTCCCGTTCGAGAGGTTCGGCGGCGGCCAGCCCTTTATCGCGGTCCCGCGAGCCGATTACGGCGACGATGCCGAGCCGCGCCAATTGCCGGACGATCTCAAGCCCGATGCCGCGATTGCCGCCGGTCACCAACGCGACGCGAGTTTCGGTCATAGCGGGGTCTCCACAGATTGCCACGCCGTAACCATGCCGCGACCGAACAGGCCGCGTCAAGCAAAGGTGGATCGAACGTGCTGACAGGCCTCGGAAAAATGCCCGGTCTGCGACAACGGGGGGAGTAATCGCAGACCGGGACTTCGGCGACGCTCGGGGGAAAATGCGTCGCTTCTGGACGATCTATGGGGTGAGGGGACATCCGCCATAGCCGTTGTCAGTGATCTCTCGGATCAACTGACGTTTCAACAATGACTGACCGGCAAAAAAGTTTCGCTAATCCACCAAAATATTTTCAACTTCGCAAAACGGTTGTCAGCGGGCCGCTTGATCGGGGCGCGCGGTGACGCGCCAGACCGTGTTTCCGACGTCGTCAGCGACAAGCAAAGCCCCGGAAGCATCGATCGCGACACCGACGGGACGGCCGAACGCTTTCTGGTCGCTGCCTTCGCTGACGAAGCCGGTCAACACGTCCTGAGCTGGCGCCGACGGGCGACCGTCCCGGAACGGAACGAACACCACTTTGTACCCGCTGAGCTTGGTGCGGTTCCAGGAGCCATGCAGGCCGACGAACATGCCGCTGCGGAGGGCCTCTGGTAGTTTCGAGCCGGCGGCAGTTGCTGTCGCGAGGCCGAGGGGCGCCGTATGTCCACCGAGCGAGTAATCGGGTACGATGGCAGACGCTACGAGTTCAGGGCGCGCAGGGGTGACGCGTGTGTCGACGATTTTCCCCCAGTAGCTGTACGGCCAGCCATAGAAACCGCCATCTTTTACCGAAGTCAGATAATCCGGCGGCGTGTCGTCACCAATTTCGTCGCGCTCATTGACGACGGTCCATAGTTCGCCAGTGCTCGGCTCGAACGCCATACCGTTGGCATTGCGAAGACCGGATGCAAACACCCGGGTTTTCCCACTTGCGATCGTGTGTTCGAGGATGGTGCCTCGCCCGACTTCGGCGTCCAGACCATTCTCGCCGATATTGCTGCCGGAGCCGACGGTGACGAACAACTTCGATTGATCGGGGCTGACGATCAGATTGCGTGTCCAGTGGTGCCCGACCGGCAAGTCGATCAACTTGGTGCCCTGGCTGGTGATACGCTGCTGGCCAGCCGTGTAGTCATAACGAACGACGCTGTCGGTGTTGGCGACGTAGAAATGCGAACCGACCACAGCCATGCCGAATGGCTGCCGCAGCCCGTCTAAGAACAACGTGCGCGTCTCGACTGTGCCATCGCCGTTCGTATCGCGAAGAAGCGTTATCCGGTTGGCACTTTCTACGATACCGCCAGCGCGGCGCTGAGCAAAGTTCGACACGATGGCTTTGGGTGCCCAGGAGGCCTTCGGTTGACTGGCCGCTTCAGCGACCAATACGTCGCCGTTGGGCAATGTCAGCAGCCAGCGTGGGTGCTTCAACTCACTGGCGAAAGCCGTCACCGAAAGTCCAGACGCAGCCACTGGCATGCGGCCGTTTGGCCAGCCTGGCGCTGCAACCACGTAGTTCAATGTCGGGATCATCGACGTTTCTGCGGGAGGGATGTTCGGGGCGTTCGGCGGCAAGGGAGCCTGTTGGGCTAGAGCCGATGTCGACAAGATGGCGAGTATCAATGCCGATTGCGGGAACGGATAGCGTACAGATATCATCGGATATATTTCCGTTTTAAGGGGATCAGTTTCGCTCTATTTTCTGAGGTAGAAGACGGTCATGGTGGCGACTTCAATGCCAAGTCTGCGTATAGAAGCGTGGGCGACGGCACTTCCGTCTGCCTGTAACCAGAAGGTGTCGTGAAACGACATCGTAGTTGTTTCGCCCCCCTGATCAGGAACGTGGCGCACGTAGATCCAGATAAACGAATTGTCGGTTGTTTTACCGTCGGCAGGGTCGGCTAACGATGTCTCGGAACCGTCGTATGATCCGTCGTCGTTACGCCGAATGATCCAGTTCAACTCATCGATCTGCCCGTCATCGAAGCGATAGGTTTCTGTCAGCAACAAAATTCCCGTGACTGCATCCACGGTGCCCGTTCCGTCGAGGACAAACTGGCGGAGTAACCCGCCGAAACGGGTCAGGACGACGCCTGATCCCGAAAACGCGCCGGTGAAGAATTCATCCGGCCGGAAGACACGACCGCTGATTAGCGGCGTTTTCGGTGCGTCAGCCGGCAACAGCGAGCGGGCGGCGTTGACATGGTCGAGCGCGGTTGGTCTGCCGCCAGCCATGCCCTCGTCATCGGCGACTTGGAGCGCGATTTCATCGGCTGCCCATTGGTCCAAGACAGCCGACTTTTCAGGGTCACTAAGGCTGTTGTCGATCAGAACGTCGATCGGGTGATCGAATACGGTCTGCGGGCTCGATTTGGCGGTCGTTGCGGCCGGGGCATCGGGCTCGTTTGACGGCTGGGATTTCCGTTCCATGGAACTCTCTTTTACGCTTTAGCGAACTGTCCGGCCGGGCGGCACGTTGCGCGCTGAATGTAGTGATTGGGGTGTGTTTGAGCCCACTTGGCTCCTTCGATTTGAGTTGCCATCAGGCATGCCACGACGAGGGTATTGGGTTCGAGAGGAATGGGTGAAAGCTCGCGGCACGTGGCGCCTTCGACAATCGAGCAGACGACGAACACAAGTTCCAACATGGCGATCATCCCGCTGGGGGCGGCTCGTCCAACCAACACAGAAGTGTTGTTGATGATTGCCGCAGGTTACATCGGACGTCGGCCGATTACCCCGGATGTTCGGGGACGACTGCCGCTCGGGGACTGCTGTCTCGCAGCGACCTCGCACGTGCTAAGAGCGTAACCGCATTGTCAGCGATGGGTTCCCATGCTGCAAAATTCGATGCCGGAACTCTGTCGCGTTTGGCGCCCAGCGACTGCCATGGCACGGGGGAACGCGCCGGCTTGGTCCACAAACCAAAACGGGCACCAGTGGGTGCCCGTTGCGAATGACTGATTTGATCGAGGTTGTTCAGACTCAGACGATGGTGCGCGGGCGGAGATCGCGCCGCCGTATACAATCTGTCGTTTTCAGTTCTTCTTTGCGGCCGGCGTGACGGCGGGGACAGCCGCGGCCTTCTTGGCGTCCTTCATGCACTTGGCGCGGAATTTTTTACGCTCGGCACCTGTGAGCTTGGCTGCGTCGGCGTCAGCCGAGCACTTGAGCGATTCCGGCGTGCGCTCAGCTTTTGGCGTGATGGCTGGCTTCGGCGCGGCGGGCTTTGCCGCAGCGGCTGGTGCAGTCGACGGCGGGGTCGACTGCTGAGTCTGGGCCATGGCGGCAGGTGACGCAAGGGCCAGCAAAACAGCGGCAATGACAGAAGGCTTCATCATGGTAGGTCTCCAAAAGATAGGGCAGTTGCGCCCTGACACGATTCCACGCGTCCGCTTACACAAAGCAAGATGAACACACCACAACATCCCCTGTTCGGCTTCTTGGTCCACGCGAAAGACGGCGCTGCCCGCACCGGGGCCATAACCACGCCGCGCGGGGTCATACGGACGCCAGCATTCATGCCCGTTGGTACGGTCGGAACGGTCAAGGCGCTCTACCCCGAGCAGGTGCGTCAGGCCGGCGCCGACATCATTCTCGGCAACACCTACCATCTGATGTTGCGCCCCGGGGCCGAGCGGCTCGCCCGGCTCGGGGGGCTCCACTCGTTCATGCGCTGGGACGGACCGATCCTGACCGATAGTGGCGGCTTCCAGGTGATGAGCCTGTCCGGTTTGCGAAAGCTGACCGAGGACGGTGTGGCATTCCAGTCGCATTTCGACGGCTCGAAGCACATGCTGACGCCCGAACGCTCGATCGAAATCCAGTGCCTGATCGGTGCCGACATCCAGATGCAGCTCGACGAGTGCATCGAACTCCCATCAGAGCGGGCAGAGATCGAGCGGGCGATGCAACTCTCCGTGCGCTGGGCCGAGCGATCGAAGCGCGCGTTCGAGCAGTACGGCAAGCCGGGGCAAGCGCTGTTCGCGATCGTTCAGGGCGGTACCGACCTCGCATTGCGGCAGGCCTCCGCCGAGGCGCTCGTGGCGTTGGACTTTCCTGGCTACGCCGTCGGTGGGCTTGCGGTCGGTGAAGGTCACGAGGCGATGGTCGCAACGATTGCCGGGACGGTGCCCCATCTTCCGTCGCATAAGCCGCGCTATCTGATGGGCGTAGGCACCCCGCTCGACCTGATCGAGGCGGTGGCGCGCGGGATCGACATGTTCGATTGCGTGATGCCGACCCGCAACGGGCGGCACGGCACGGCGTTCACATGGGGCGGGCGGCTCAACCTGCGCAATGCGCAGTTCGCCGAAGATCTATCGCCGATCGACGAGCGGTCGACGTGTCCAGCCGCGCTGAAGTATTCGCGCGCCTACGCGCACCATCTCATTCGCAGCGAAGAACTGCTGGGGTCGATGATCCTGACGTGGATTAATACGACCTTCTACCAAGAGCTGATGGCGGCGATGCGGGCTGCGATCGCCGATGGCCGCTTTGACAGCTGGCGTGCCGAGACCAAGGCACAGCTTGGGTATCTCGCAACGTGAGACTTATCTTGAGCCTTGGAACGCCAAACGGCGATCTTCGCGGCGCGTGCCGGGCGGCTTAGGCTCGGCGCAGGTCAGATACAGTTGCGCAATGGTCGACGCGACCAGCAGAACCATCAACAAATCAACCGCGTCCATCGGACGGGCCCTGACAGCCATCATCGCGACGATCAGCGACGCCAGCGCCAGCCCACCGAGCCGCATCGAACGCTGTCCTTCCTGGGCGCCAATAGCGCGCACGGCGTATTCGCGCGCCATGCTTTGGCTCCAGCCACGTTCAGCATCCCGCTGATAGCGCTTGATCATCGGGATCAGCGCACTCACTGTAATCGTGCCGAAGATCAACATGATCCCAGCGACCAAAGGCGAGCGCATCACCAGCATGGCGCCTATGGCGGCGAGGGTGCAGGCGATGGTCGCGGAGGCCGAGTGAGACAACAATCCTGGCATTGTATGCTCGTGTTCCTCCTGCAACCAGGAGGCCACCCGGTTCGTCTGAGTTACGAGGAACGCGTCGAGGTGAGATAGCATTGGAGCGCCTGTCACTGAGCCCAGCAAGATATCTTTAACCATAGGCATGGGGGTGCGGCGAGGCAATGGCAGCGGCCGCAAACCGACTGCTAACTTGGTGTCAGGGTTAATCTCAGCCGACCTGCAACTCGGCCCGCTTGATGCGTTCGCGGTGAACGAGATAGACGCCTGACGCGATCACGATCGTCGCCCCGGTCATCGTCCACGCGTCTGGCATATCGCCGAACACCAGCCAGCCCGCGCCGACCATCGTCAGCAATTGCGCGTAGATGAACGGCGAGACGGTGGATGCCGGTGCTAGTGTGTAGGCGTAGATGAACAGCCAATGGCCAATCCCGCCAAACACGCCAAGGCTCGCAAGCATGGCCCAAACCGTCAGGCTGCCAGGGTCGCTCCAATTGGCAAGCGCGAATGGTGCGCCGACGACCGTTCCAACGACCATCGACAAGAACAGCGTGACGATCGGCGGATCGATCGGTGCCAAATGTCGTGTGAGCAGCATGAAGAAGGCGTAGGCGAGCATGCCGGCGAACGAGATGAGCACGGCCCAAGAGGGTCCATCGCCAGTTGGGTGCATGGCGATGACGACACCCGCAAATCCGACAATGATAGCAATCGCCCGCCGCCAACCGACCCATTCGCCAAGCAGCGGGCCGGCGAGGGCTGCGACCACGAGCGGCGCCATAAACACGATGGTTACCGTCTGGTCTAGGCGCAGAGTTTGGAGCGCAATGAAATTGCACGCTGTCGTCGATACCATCAGGACGGATCGCAGGGATTGCAGGCCAAGCCGCCGCGTGGCGACAAGGTCTGTCAGGCGCGATGGCCCAAACACGATCGCGTAGATCACGAGAATGTAGACGGTCTGTCCGACAAAGCGCAGCCACACGACTTCGGCGACGGGTACGCCGTAACGTGTCGCCAATAGCTTGGCCATGGTGTCGAGGGCGGTGAACAGGGTCACTCCGAGCACGATAAGGCCGATTGCGAAAAGCGTTCGGTGGGCCGTGACAGGCGCCTGATCCCGACCTTTGCCGACCGGGCCCGTGTTTGCGGATACCGTGTCGTCGGCTCCCGTGCCGGCGGACCCCGTGCCGGCGGACCCCGTGTCGGCGGACCCCGTGCCGGCGGACCCTGTGTCTACGAAGCCGTCGGCCTCAGGGGCGGGCGGTGTCGGATCCGAACGCCGCTGTTGCATTCGATAATGCTCCGTTTGCCATGATGCCTGACATAGCCAAGATCGTTGCGCCAGCACCGCCTCAGACGGGCGATGCTTAGAAGCGAACAGCGCTTACCACAGTCGCATGTCAGATATCACATCAGCTCGACCGCAGGCCGGCCAATCCTGCAGGGCTGATGCTGACGCACGCCGATTGCGGCCACCCGCCGCAATGCGAAGAGCGCCAGACGCGCGACAAGAACTGGACTTCCACGCCGCTCACGCGTAGACCGACGCGCCTGAGGTAGGCCGACCGTTATCGTTTCAGCAATCTGCTTGGGATGGCATCGGCGGCGTGAATCGGGTCCGTAGCTCAGCGGTAGAGCGGCTGACTTTTAATCAGTAGGTCGACGGTTCGATCCCGTCCGGACTCACCAACACACAATGCCTTTGGCGCTCACTGGTTCTCCACAAAGCGGTAATGCGAGCCATGATCGCAGCGTGCCGCAGCTGCGCACGCAATGGTCCATTTCGCGGCTCTGACGCTCATCAGGGATCGGCGCAAGGAGCCGATCTTTTTAAGAGGGCAGTTATCGTCGTCTTAGAATATTGTCGGAATTGGTCCACAAGTGTACGGCTATACTTGCGCGCCGCAGGTCTTAGTCCTAATGTCGGCGGCGGATGTCAACATTTTGCAGCGCGTCGCGTTGCTTTTCCAAGAGTAGAGGTATCGAACATGCGTCTGACGAAGACGACGGGACACGCCATTCGGATCCTCATCGACTGCGCAGGCGCAGACGACGAACGGGTCAAGGTCGCATCGATCGCCAACCGGCTCGGCATCAGCCAGCTCAACGCTTTCAAGATCGTCCACATTTTGGCCAAGGCAGGCTTCATCGACGCCATGCGCGGCCGCAACGGCGGCGTGATGCTGGCGACGGCACCCGAAGCGATTCGGATCGGCGCTATTGTTCGCGCCATTGAATCGACCGAGATGATCGTCGCTGGCGCTACGGGCGCAAAAAAACGCGACAAGGCTCCCATCAACACGATCTTCGAAGATGCCCTCGATGCGTTCATTGGCGTTCTCGACAGTCACACGCTGGCTGACATCGCGCCGGCCGTGAAGCGCGCCAAAACGAAACCGGCCAAGGAAAGCAAGGCGTTGAAATCGGCGAAGCCTGTCAAACCGGCCAAGCCCGTCAAGCCATCGGTCGTGCTCGCGAAGTCTTTGTCGAAGCATGGCGCCGCTAAGAACCAGGCGTCGATCGGCAAGGCCAGCATGGCCAAGGCAGTCGCCAAGAAGGCAATGGCGAAGGGTAGCTCGCGGCGCAACGGCCTTCGCGCCTGAGTAGCGTTTCGCGTGACGTCAAGCTTGGCCCTCGTTCCGGTTGCGGGCGAGGGACCACTGCGCGCCTGATCTTGATTTCGACGATCTGCTGCCGCATCACGTGCCCCTGGACGGTCAGTGATGGTCGCGCCCTCGCGGCAACGCCTCGGGCTGGCGCAAATGTGTCTGGCATGCTGGGGTCGGATAAACAGGGTTGGGCGCGCGCAATGGGCAGCATCAAAACCGGTTTCATCGCCGGGTTAACACGGACAGATGGTCCGCGACGCGACACACTGCGCCGCGAAATCGCGCGGGATCGTGCCCGACTTCAGGCGCCGGAGTTGAGACCAAAGCTCGTACTCGCCAGCGCCAGTCCACGGCGTGTTGCGCTCCTTGCCCAAATCGGTTTCGAACCGGACGCATACCGACCGGCCTCGATCGACGAAACGCCCGGCAAAGGTGAGATGCCGCGAGCTCTCGTCACCCGTTTGTCGAAAGCCAAGGCGGAGGCGGCGCGCGACCAGATCGCCAACGACCGCGATATCGCCGACGCCCACATTCTGGCCGCCGACACCGTCGTCGCCGTCGGCCGCCGCATTCTCGGCAAGCCCGAACAGATCGAGCAGGCCACCGAATGCCTCCAATATCTGTCCGGCCGCTCGCACCGCGTTTTGACCGGCGTTTGCCTGATGTTGCCTGACGACCGGATGCGGTTGCGCATCGTCGATACGCGCGTCCGGTTCAAACACTTGTCGAAGACCGAGATCGAGGCCTACATCGCATCGCGAGAATGGCGCGGCAAAGCGGGCGGCTACGCCATCCAGGGGCTTGCCGGTTCGTTTATCCAGAAAATCGTCGGGTCCTATACCAATGTCGTCGGATTGCCACTTACCGAGGTCACAGGGATGCTGCTCGCTGAGAGCTTTCCTGTCCATTTCAACTGGCTCAACGCCGGACAACTCGACCCGACGTAGTGCCGTCGACGTTTCAGCTATTTTGACGTGTGGCGAGGTCGAATGAGCCAAACGCTAAAACCTGACGATGGTGCGCAGAGCAGCGTTGGACGCTGCCCGATCTGCCGTAAGGCGACGGCGGTTGCATCACGGCCGTTCTGTTCGCCGCGATGCCGCGAAATCGATCTTGGCCGTTGGTTGTCGGGCTCGTACGTCATTGCTGGCGGCGGCACGGACGAGGACGGCGAAGAAGGCCGCGTTGACGACGGGCCAGACAAAGACGGGCCAGACAGAGACGCCTGACGCGCGCGACTTCGGCTACGGGTTGGGTCGGCGCTGTTCGCGTCAAAACAGAAATTGTTCCGATAGCACCCGCTCGTCGAGCGAATGGTCAGGATCGCACATCAAATAGAGTTCGATATGGCGCGCGTTCTCGATTTCGACGCGCACGACAGAGCGTGTTTCGGCGTGGTCGGCGACAGCACTGACGGGACGCTTACCAGCTTCGATGACGTCGAAAGCGATCTTGGCTTTGTTCGGCAATAGCGCGCCGCGCCACCGGCGCGGACGGAACGGCGAGATCGGGGTCAAAGCAAGCAATGGCGCATCGATCGGCACGATCGGTCCGTGAGCCGAAAGGTTGTAGGCCGTCGACCCGGCCGGCGTCGCAACGAGGGCGCCATCGCAGATCAATTCGGCGACGCGGACCGTGCCATCGATCGAGATCCGAAGTTTTGCAGCCTGCGCTGTCTCGCGGAATAGCGACACCTCGTTGATCGCCAACGCCTTGTGCGCTTTGCCGGCGCGGTCATACGCGATCATCGACAGCGGATTGATATGGCTGATCTCGGCGTTGGCGAGACGCGCGTAGAGGTCATCTTCGCGATACTCGTTCATCAAGAATCCGACCGAACCGCAGTTCATGCCAAAGATCGGGATCTGATCGTTCATATACTTGTGGAGCGTCTGGAGTATCAGGCCGTCGCCGCCCAGCGCAACAATGGCGTCGGCCGCGCGCGCGGGGCGGTCCCCGTAGCGGCGTGTCAGCGCCACCAGCGCGGACTGCCCTTCGGGCGTATCACTCGCGACGAATGCGATCCGCTCGAACGGCGGGGTCAGCTTTGCCATAGTGCCTCATCCTCGGACGAACCGGAACGCATCCATGCCACAACCATCTCAGCAATCAATCGGCGGTCTCACGATGAGCGGTGATGGCGCGAGCATGATCTTTACGACGTTTCCGTCGATCGAGGCGGCGCGCGAGGTAGCCCGCGCTCTGGTCGAGGCGAAGTTGGCTGCGTGTGTCAACATCATCCCTGCTGTCGTTTCGATCTACCGCTGGGATGGCGCCGTCTGCGAAGACGCCGAGGTCGCGGCGCTAATCAAAACCCGGCGGGAACTCGTAGCCGACGTGATGATGGCGATTGCCGCGCGCCATCCGTATGCCACGCCCGCATTGGTCGCCTACGATATTGCGACGGGCTCGCACGATTACCTAAACTGGATCGTGTCCAGTACGGCTCAACCGACTATTCTCAGCCCAAGTTAGCAGGGCGAAGAAATCGGCACGCTGCGGTGATCGCAAAACGGTGGGTCAATAGCCAAACGACTGATTATTGAACAGCCCGTAGAACCCGTAAGACGGGCGCGGGCGTCGGCGCGGAGCGCTCGCCTGTCGCTGTGCCCTATCGCTACTGGCTGATGGCCCCCGCCGGGTCGTGGCCGTCCGGCGTGGCGCTGGCCGATTTGAGCGCGTTGTCTGGCCCCCTACAGCTGCATCCGACGTTTCCGCGGTAAGTTGCGGCTTATCGGTCGCGACCGTGGATGCGTCGGGCGCGGTCGATGCGGGATCGCGCGGTTCGGTTCGAGCGGCTTTTGCCGTGCGGACCCCGTCCGGCCTGCCTATCGGCTTGGCCAGGTGATCTGTCGGCTTGGCCGGGTGATCTGTTGCGGAAACCGCAAGAGGCGGGGCAACCGGCCCACCAATGGACATGCGGCCTGGAAGCGGTCGGACTGCTGGTGTGGCTTTCGCTACAGATACGGGCGCTATTGCTGGCGCCGTTGCCGTTGCTGGCGCCGTTGCCGTTGCTGGCGCCGGTGCAGACGGGGTGGTTTCGGTAGCGATCTTTGCGGGCCATCGTTTGACAAGTTGGGGCACTGGCACAGCTATCGACGGCGCGACTTGAGCGCCAGCGAGTACTGCTGTTGCGGCTGCGGCTGCCGTGTCAGGGGCCGAATATGTCGTCTTCAACTTGCCCCCGGCAGATTGGGCCTGGACGGTCGATGGCGCGCAACGACCATTGGAGTTGGCCGCTTGCCCGCCGGGACAAGCAACGCCGCAGGCAGGCCCAACGTGGCCTTTGACCAGGGCCAACAGAATGTCGTCGGGGTTGTCATGGGGCAGTCGAGCATTGACCTTGGCCAGAAAGGCGATCATCGCGGTTTTTGAAGCGCTGTTCCAATCCCCGTCGGCCGTGTCGTCGAAACAGCCGACCCGTATCAGTTCGTGCTGGATTTGCGAGGCGAGGTTCACGCGCTGCTCGTCGGTGGCACCGCGAGACGACGCGAGCTGGACAGACGAGGCTTGCGAAGCAAGGCGGGTTTGAGCGGCCCACGGCGTGATCGATGCCTTGACCGCTGGGTCGGCAAAGCCAGCGACGTCGGGTGCCTTAGCGCTCATGCCGGATGGAATTTTAGATGTTTGGCTCCCGGAAGGCTGGCGAATGCCGGGCTCGATCGACAGACTGGCGGCACCACGAGCGCTCACTGGAAGTGAGGCGACCCACGACGACGCCACGTTTGCATCGCGTGAGTTTAACGGAATGAGCACAGCTGCCGCGCCAATGGCGGCGCCAATCGTCGTAATGAAAAGTACGGTCGATAAACGCATGACGAATTCCTACAACGCGAACGTGACGTCTGACGCTCACCGACCGGCAACGAAACGGGACGAACGAACGGGCCAAATGCGGTAGCGCTGCCCGGCGCACTGCGAAAAGTGATCTGTGCTCAGTATAGCGCCCAACGCTTCCGCGACAATCGTAACCATACTGCGTTTCCATACACGCAGCGACGCCAAGCGACAACGTCGGTGTCGGCGAAGGTGATGTTGGCCCTAACATCGGATGATCCCAAAAAGCTCGGGGCTGTGGACATCGGCGCCTACTCATGGGGACAACTCTGGAAATGCAGGGTTCGGAGTTATCTCGAAGTGGGCCGTGGCCGTCACGCAACACACGCTCTGGATCGCGTTAGAGTTGCCGGTGATGCGGCCTACGCACCTGATTCCCCTTAGCGAATCCAAGTGAATCAGTTAGGTCATGAGGCGAGGGAGTTTATTTGCGTCTGTTTCTTGCGTCCCTGGTGTGTCTTCCAGGTTATGCACAGGCTCAATGCCGAGCGGCGGTCGGGGCTGTGAATAACGTCGGAAGATAGGCCTGGATGCACGGTCCCGTATCTTGGTTGGCCTGCCGTCTGGTTCGCCACTCATTCCTTTGGGGGGAATGGTGGATGCTCACGAACTACTGCGTCGTGCCGCCGTGATCGTTTGTCGTTGGATCGACCAAGCAGTGATCCTCAGTTCGAGTGGTACACAATAAGAATAAGGCCGACTTTGTTCCGGCGTACCGTTCGGCCCATCTCAATGGAGAGGGCTTATGAGACACGTCTTAGGCGTGTTAGGGGTCATGGCAGCAAGCGTCCTGCTCGCTGTCTCAGCCGCTATGAACTGGCAGTTTGGCTTCAATATGGGCCGAACTCCATTCGACGGGCAGATCTACGGTGCAGCCAGCGCTGCCGCAGACTGTATGAAGGCGCTTGTTCCATTCTTCTTTTTCGCCGCGTGGCGTAATAGAATGTGGGCACAAGCTGGAGCATCCGCGCTGGTTTGGGCTGTCGTCACGGCATACTCGCTGACGTCTGCCTTAGGTCACGCCGCTCTCAATCGTGCTGACACCACAGGTGCCCGCTCGGTTCAAACCCAGTCCTACCAAGACGTTCGCGCCGATGTGAAGCGAGCCCAAGACCAGCTGTCTTGGATCCCTCAGCATCGTCCGGCCGCCACGGTCCAGGGCGAAATCGATGGCGTAAAAAACAGCCGCGCTTGGGGTTGGTCAGCTGCCTGTTCGAAGGTTGATGGCAAGGCCGAGCGTTTGGTTTGTGATCGGTACCACGCGTTACAGGCTGAGCTTGGCTCGGCGCAACAGGCCAGCGTTCTCGAGAAGCGGATTGCTGATTTGCAGTCGAAGGTCGATGCTCAAGGTGGCTTACACCACGGCTCGGCTGACTCAGATCCACAAGCTGCCGTCTTGACGGCTCTGTTAGCGAAAGTGTTCCCTGGCGTTCAGAAGGCCGACGTGCAGACCATGATGACGGTCTTCGTTGCCTTGCTGCTCGAGGTCGGTTCTGGCCTCGGAATGTATATTGCATTTAGTCAATGGCGTATCCACGACGTCCGGGCTCCGTCGGCACCGCGCATCATGCCGGTTGCTGCAACGCCACTCCCGGCGATCAACACCGCTGCGGTAGCGGTGGCGGCCCATCAGGCCGTGCAGCAGATTGCTGCAAAACCGCGTTCTGGTGCAAACGACAATCGTGTCGGTCAGCCAGCTTCCCTCGCGGCCCCGTCTGCCCCCCAAGTTGTGGCAGCGTCGGCTCAAAGGATGATCGCTCCTGAGACGGACGTGGAGCGGTTCTACAAGGAGAATATTAAAGTTACGGACGGTTCTAGTCTTACTGCAACGGAACTCTATGAGGATTACTGTGATTGGTGTGAGGCAAAGAACAAGGAGCCACTAGCACTGCCGACTTTTGGACGCGCGTTCGGTGAACTCGGCGTCAAGAAGGAGAAGATCGCAGGCCGCATTCGGTACATTGGCATCGCGCTGAAGTCCGAGCATGAGTTCCGGGAGGATAAGAAACCGCCCGTCTTCGACGTCAAGGCTGCTTGAAAGCAGCTTCCAGGACGAAAGGCCGCTCGCAAGAGCGGCCTTTTTTCGTTTCTGGATCGTGATGGTCGCTTGTTGTGCTCCTCGCTTTTCCTCCGACTGCCGACGCCAGAGAGCGACGCCAGTCGCAAGCGCTGTGCTTGAATAAACATAGCAAAATTCGATGTGTTGCTGGAATGCAGGGTTGGATTCTCCCGCCGGTCTGGACTACACTTTCGGCTAATGCGGCACAGACCGCGTCGAACGGCCAATGAATTGGGAGGACGGGAAAGTATGCTCAAGGCACTCGTTATTGATCCGGTGAAGTGTACGGGCTGCAAGCAGTGCGAAATGGCGTGCTCGTATGAGAACGAGAACGAGTTCAACGCCTCGAAATCTCGCATCCGCGTGTTTGACTTCCACACCGACGCGAAATTCGTCCCCTACACCTGCACGCAGTGCGCCGAGGCGTGGTGCCAGCAAGCGTGCCCCGTCAACGCAATCACGACCGACGCCGCAACTGGCGTGAAGGTCGTGCACGAAAATATCTGCGTCGGCTGCAAAGTCTGCACGATTGCGTGCCCGTTCGGCACCGTGAACTACAACGCATCGACCGGTAAGGTCATCAAATGCGACTTGTGCCAGGGTAATCCGGCGTGTGCCGACGCCTGCCCGACCGGCGCCATCACGTTCCAGGATATCGAGCAGACAGGCTACGACAAGATGAAGCTGTGGGCAGCAAAGACCGCACAGGCAGACAAAGCCGGCCCGAACGCACCCGTTGCCAAGCATTGATCGCCCTGTCGTTACCGCTCGAGGCGGCAGAGCTGGTCTCTGGCGACCCGACGACCGGCGATGAAATGACGAGACGATAATAAATTTGAAGGCCGTCGGCGCGACCATCATGTCCGCGCAATCCGGCCGAGCCAATAGGAGACCCCAATGGGTTGGACTGGTAAGATCCTCCGCATCGACCTCACCAAGCGCAAAGTGACGTCTGAGCCGCTGAATAAAGACTGGGCGCAGAAGTACATTGGCCAGCGCGGCTTAGCGTCGAAGTACCTCGTCGAGGAGGTCGACCCGAAGTGCGACCCGCTCGGGCCAGACAACAAGATTATTTTCGCCACCGGGCCGCTGACCGGCACGTCGGCTTCGACCGGCGGTCGTTATTCGGTGATCACCAAGGGCGCATTGACCAACGCTATCGCGTGCTCGAACTCGGGCGGTTACTGGGGGCCAGAACTCAAGTTTGCCGGTTGGGATATGGTGATCCTGGAGGGCCAAGCGTCGAGCCCGGTCTATATCACGATCTTTGACGACAAGGTCGAGTTGCACGATGCTGGCGAACTGTGGGGCAAGTCGGTTTGGCACGCCGATGAGTGGCTGAAAACGCGCCATCAGGATCCGATGCTGCACGTCGCTGCCATCGGGATCGCTGGTGAAAAGCAAGTGCTCTACGCTGGCATCGTCAACGATCTTCACCGGGCCGCTGGTCGTTCAGGCGTCGGCGCCGTGCTGGGCTCAAAGAACGTCAAGGCGATCGCGGTTCGTGGCACCGGAGGCGTCAAGGTCCGCGACGGCAAGACGTTCTTGAAGGCTACCAACGATGCCAAGAAGGTCCTCCAACAGAACGCGGTCACCGGGCAGGGTCTGCCAACCTATGGCACTCAGGTGCTGATGAACGTGATCAACGAGGCGGGCGCCATGCCAACGCGCAACTCGCGCGACGTGCAGTTCGAGGGCGCACACGACATCTCGGCAGAAGCCATGGCGACGCCGCGCAAGTCCGACGGCAAGGCCAACCTCGTGACGAACCAAGCCTGCTTTGGTTGTACGATTGCATGCGGGCGCATCTCGAAGATCGACGAGAACCACTTCACCGTCAAAAACAAGCCTGAATACTGGCACGCCTCGGGCGGCCTTGAGTACGAGGCGGCATGGGCGCTCGGGTCTAACACAGGCGTAAAGGACCTCGAAGCGCTGACCTACGTCAACTTCATCTGTAACGAGCAGGCGATCGATCCGATCTCGTTTGGCGCCACCGTCTCGGCGGCGATGGAGCTTTACGAACTCGGCTTGATCAATAAGGAAACCACAGGCGGTATCGACCTCAAGTTTGGGTCTGCCGAAGCGCTGGTGGCGTGCGTTGAACTCACCGGTAAAGGCGAAGGTTTCGGTAAGGAATTGGGCCTTGGTTCAGCGCGTCTGACGGCTAAGTACGGCCGTCCCGATTTGTCGATGACGGTCAAGGGCCAGGAATTCCCGGCCTACGACGCGCGCGGCATCCAGGGCATGGGGTTAACCTATGCAACGTCGAACCGCGGTGCCTGCCATCTGCGCTCCTACACCGTGTCGTCGGAAATTCTCGGCATCCCCGAGAAGACCGATCCATTGACGACCAAGGGCAAACCGGCCCTCGTCATGGCCTTCCAGGATGCGACGGCGGCCGTCGATAGCGCTGGAATTTGCGTGTTCACGACGTTTGCCTGGACGTTGAACGACATCGCGCCGCAGCTCGACGCGGCCATCGAAGGCGGCTGGAATCCTGACAAGATGATGGAAGCTGGCGCGCGCATTTGGAACATGGAACGCATGTTCAACTTGCGCGCTGGCTTCACCGCCAAGGACGACATGCTGCCGCCGCGCCTCCTCAACGAAGCGGCGCAAAGCGGGCCAGCCAAGGGGCTGGTCAACGGCTTGAAGGAAATGCTGCCGGAATACTATCAGCTGCGCGGTTGGACGGCCGAAGGCGTGCCAACCAACGAGACGGTCGCAAAGATGGCATTCTGAGTAAGACGCTTGCCCGTGGGTCGAGCGTCTCGCGAATGGGGAGTAGCGAATGGCAATTTGGGGCAACTCGTCTCGTTTTGCTGCTCGCACTTTGGGTTGGTCTGACGAAGCTCACCATTTGCTACTCGCTATTCGCTATTCGCCCTTCTTTCGTGCGGAGCACATATGAACTACGTCATCCTGGGTGCCGGACCGGCCGGTGTCACGGCAGCCGAGACCATCCGCAGCATCGACCGCAAAAGTGGCATCACGCTGGTCGGTGGCGAGCCAGAGCCGCCCTATTCACGCATGGCCATCCCGTATCTGTTGCACGGGGCGGTCGGCGAGCACGGAACGTATCTCCGCCAGGATGACGCGCATTACACCAAGCTCAACATCACCTACGTCACGGGCAAAGCTGGTGGCGTCGATACGCGTCAAAAGCGGGTGTTCCTGTCTGGCGGCGACGCATTGCCCTATGACAAACTGTTGATTGCGACGGGGGCGTCTCCGCTTATCCCACGCGTGCCCGGTGCAAACCTGCCCGGCGTGCATTGTTGCTGGACGCTGCCGGACGCCCGCGAAATTCTGAAGCTTGCCGATAAAGGCTCGCCCGTCGTGCTGGTCGGAGCCGGCTTCATCGGCTCGATCGTGCTCGAAGCACTGCACCAGCGCGGCTGTGCGATCACGCTTGTCGAAATCGCACCGCGCATGGTCGCTCGCATGATGGATGAGACGGCCGGCGGCATGCTCGGACGCTGGAGCCGTGCCAAAGGCATCGATGTCCGCACCAGCATCAAGGTCGAGCGCATCGACCAGCTTAGCGCCCCGCTTGCGAACGGGGCAACGCTTGAGGTTGGTCTGTCCGATGGCGCGAAGGTGCCAGCCAAACTGGTCGTGCTGGCGGCTGGCGTCCGCTCAAACGTCGGCTTTCTGGTTGGCTCCGGTATCGAGGTCGGACAGGGCATCCGCGTCGACGACACGCTGCAAACCTCGGTCGCCGACGTCTACGCTGCGGGCGACTGCTGCCAGGGCATCGACATCTCGACCGGCAAACCTGACATGCTGGCCATTCAACCCGTCGCTGTGGAGCACGGCCGCATTGCCGGGCAGAACATGGCCGGGCGGCGTACCCCGCACCGCGGCTCGCTCAACATGAACGTGCTCGATACCATGGGGTTGATCTCGTCATCGTTCGGCCTGTGGCAGGGCTCGCCACAAGGGGAGACCGCAAAGTTGATCGACGAGGACAACTTCAAATACCTGAAGCTCGAATTCCTCGGCAGCAAGCTGATCGGTGCACAATGTGTCGGCATGACGGATCATGTCGGCATGTTGCGCGGCCTGATCCAGACCGAGCTCGACCTCGGCGTGTGGAAGACGCGCCTGATGGAAACGCCCGAGCGGCTGCGTGAAGCCTACGTTGATCTGACGCAGAACGGCTCGTCGATGGGCGCCCAACGGCAACGGGTCAAGGCGCCGATCGTCAAGGCCGCGTGAGGTATGAGGAAGGCTGTTTGAGTATTGCGCCCATGCAGGTCACGCTGAAACTCTTCGCCTCGCTCGGTGTTCATTTGCCAGCGGGTGCCGAACGCAACCAAGCCGACGTTGCCGTCGCCGATGGCACCACGGTGTGGGGTTTGCTCGATGCCCACAACGTCCCGCGCGGCTCGTGCCATCTGGTCCTGCTCAACGGCCATTTCCAAGCCCCGGCCGTGCGCGATACCACTGTGCTACAGCCCGGCGACGCGGTCGCTGTCTGGCCGCCGGTGGCTGGCGGCTGATGAGCGATAATCCTTCATCGCCGCATCCCCCCGTTACGGACCGCGTCGACAAACTCATGTCGCTGACACCGCTCGAATTCTCGGCTTCGTGCAGCCGATTGCTGGGCAGAGACATCCCAGCCGGAGCCTCTGCCATAGCCGAGTTACCGGGCGGGCAGGCGATTTTGACCTGCCAGCCTGCGGCTGGCGTCACGCTTGGTGGATTGTTGGCCTTGCCACGGGCGAAAGTGTCAATCGTCTTCCACGGCGTCGCGCCTGACGACCGCGCTGCATTTCTGAAGCGGTTCGAGCTGGCTTTCCAGCGCGGCGGCGGGTGACGGGATAAGCGCCCCTGTGACCCACCCCTTGTCAGCGGTGGGAGTGGCACCCCATATCTTGCCCACGACGGTTTTAGCCAACGGAGGTACGACCATGACGCCCGATGAACGCCAGATGATCGAAGATTTGTTCCAGCGTCTCGCCGAGAACGGTGCTGGCCTCGACAAGGACATGCAGGCCGACCGGCTGATCAACGACTTGATGCGGCGCAATCCCGACGCCGCCTACATGCTGGCCCAGACGACCCTCGTGTTCGAACACCAGATGGCCGAGCAGAACAACCGCATCGCCGAACTCGAAGATCAGGTCGCGGCTCTTTCGGGTCGTGGCCAGACATCTTCGGGCGGCGGCAGCTTCCTTGGCGGCCGAGTTGGCCAGAGGGTAGGGTCAGTCCCCGCAGCAGGCGGCATGGCAGGGGCAGCGTCGTCGTCAGAAGCTTCGCCCTGGGGCGCTTCTCCAGGGGCGGCCGGTACCGGCAATGCTGGCATGGGCGGCTCGCGGATCGGAAGCGCGCGCGGCCAGTCCGACGGCTTCAACGGACGCTCTCAAGATGCGGGGATGGGCCAACGCGGCGCGCCGATGGGTTCACGCGAGGCGCAAACAGGTCCGCGAGGCACATTCGGTGGCGGCCAATCGCCAATGCCACCTCCTGGCCAGCAGCCAGCCCAGGGCGGCGGCTTCCTCCGCTCGGCGCTGGCAACGGCAGCGGGCGTTGCTGGCGGTATGATGCTAGCCAACAGCCTTGGCGGGTTGTTTGGCGGTAACGAGGCGCAGGCGGCGGAGGCCGGCTCAGCCAGCGCAGCTGACAACGCCTACCAGGACGGGCAACAGGACGCGGAAATTGCCGCTAACGATGCCCAGGACATGGAGCAAGACGCGTCGTTTGATACGGGCGGCGATTTTGGCGGTTTCGACAGCTTCGAAACTTGACGCTCGACGTCATTTTCGCGTTCCACGCGCCGGAGAGCCGATGGCTTTCCGGCGCTTTTTTGTGACGGGTCTACATCCATCGCGTCAGGCCGCGTCATCAACGAGCGTTCTGCGGCGCGCCAAGGTCGGCTAGAGCCACGGCGGGAGTTGATCGCCCACTAGAGCATCATCCGACCGGACGGAATCGCAATCGCGATTCACCGGTCGGATAAAGATGCTCTAGAAACTCTAATTTAGAGCAGTTTCATCCGATCAGTCGATCGCTTGGGCGATCGCGTCTGATCGGATACTGCTCTTGGAGCACCCGCATGCGTATTCTCGTGACCAATGACGATGGCATCAGCGCCGAGGGCATTGGAGTGCTGGCCGATATCGCGCGGACCTTGTCAGATGACGTCTGGGTCGTGGCGCCGGAAACCAACCAGAGCGGGACGTCGCATAGCCTGACGCTGCACACCCCATTGCGAATACGCGAGATCGACGCGCGCACCTTCGCGGTCGCTGGCACGCCGACGGATTGCGTGATCATGGCCGTGCGCCACCTGCTCAAGGATGGCCGGCCAGCCTTGATTCTATCGGGCGTAAACGATGGCTCGAACGTGGCCGAGGACGTGACCTATTCGGGCACGGTCGCTGGCGCCATGGAGGGCACAATCCTTGGCATTCCCTCGATTGCCCTGTCGTTGATGACGCGCGGACTGACGCCAGACCGCGTGGTCCATTGGGATACGCCGCGAACCCATGCGCCGGGTCTGATCAAGCGGCTGTTGGCCACCGGGTGGCCGACTGGCACATTGCTCAACGTCAACTTTCCAGCGGTTGCCCCCGATGGGGTGACGGGCATCCAGGTGACGCGGCAAGGCATCCGCGACCAGGATAGCCTGACGGTCGACGAACGCGCAGATCCTTGGGGCAAGCCCTACTACTGGTTCGGCTTCCGGTTCCGGCCATCGACGCTCGTCGAAGGCACGGACCTGTCGGCGATGGCCGCAAACGCGATTTCCGTGACGCCGCTGTCGCTCGATTTGACCAACGATGCCGTCGCCTTGAGATTGGCGCAGACGTTGGATGGTTGAACCGCGACTTTGAACCTGGAATTCCCCGGGCTCGCATAGCCGTCTGGCGAAACTCCGTTTCCCTCACAATATTGTGGCCCGCCGCATGGCCGCCGCGATTGGGTCGCCCCGCCGTCGGAATCGGCCCGTACGCGTCGAACTCTGGACCGATCGCGACCGTCCCTCACGATGTGGCAGCGTTTGCCTCGAACTGGCGGCAGGCAGCCGGTCCCTGGCAAGCCTGCAGCGGGGGTTAACCATCTGTTAACCGATTAACGGTTAAGGGATCGGGTGGAATGAGGTTGGTCATGCGTAAAGGTGGTCTCGATATGGGGCAGCATCGCCTCTGCAACAGGATGGTGATCCTGGCTTGCACGGCCGTGATGGCCGGCTGTAGTGCTGACGTCAGCCGCCTCGACAGCAATCCCAGCTTTTCGCTGAACGATCCGCCGGGCTCGTCAAGTCTCATACGTCCGTCCGCGTCGCTCAACCGGTCGGCCGTCGGCGCCGCCAACGTCGACACGTCCAAAAATACGCCAACGCGCGCGCCCGATCGCGGCGTTGAGATGGCGGCTCTTTCGCCTCCAGCGGCATCACCTGCGCCGTATGCGCCGCCGCCCGCCGATCCGTCCCCTGGGCGCTATGCGCCATCGGCTGCGGCCGCCAACGCCCTTTCGGCAACGGCGCGACGGGCAAACGCCGCGCCTGCTCCTGCTCCTGTCGCAACGACGGAAAAGGGCGACGCCGTCAACGTAAAGCCGGGCGATACGCTGACAGCGATCGCAAGGCAGCATAACGTGCTGGTTTCCGAGCTGATGCGGGTCAACAATCTGAACAGTTCGGCCCTCAAGCCAGGGCAGACGCTTTACCTGCCAAAGACAGTGCGTAAGCCAATCCTTCGTCCAGACGCGGTTGCCGCATCGGCGCCAGCCATCGGTTCAGCGCGGGTTAGGCAAGCGCCGCTCGCCGCGGAAGTGGCGGCCAACTATACGAACAATCACACCGTCCAGAAGGGCGACAGTTTGTATGCGCTGGCCATCAAGATGAAAGTGCCGATGGCCGAATTGCAGCAGGTTAATGGCATTACCGATGTGCGCAAGGTCAAGCCGGGTACGGTACTAAAAGTACCAGGGGCAGCCGTTGCTGCGGCACCTAGCGGCATGGCAAGCGCGCCAGTGGTGGCAGGATCCGGGACGTCAACATCTGTGCCGTCAGAATCGGGGGCTGCGGTCGTTGCGAAAGTTCCGGCCGCTGTCGTTCAAGCCGATGCAGCAACTGTGAATGGTGGCGTCAATGTCGGCGCTGGGCCGATGGTGGCCCCGGCGCGGCCAACGCTGATCAATGGCGAAAAGCAAATCGCCGCTTTGGACCCAAAGCCCGGCACGATGCCGACGCCTATAGTGAGCGGCGGCGTCAACGCCAACGACGCGAGCCCGACGGCATCGCCAGCATCGCTCGCGGGCGATACTCGGCTACGCTGGCCGGTTCGCGGACGGATCGTTGCCGGGTTCGGAGCCCGTCCGGACGGCACTCACAACGACGGTCTCAACCTTCAGGTCCCGCACGGGACCGAAGTCCACGCCGCTGAGGCCGGTGCGGTCGCCTACGCTGGCTCCGAGCTCAAGGGCTATGGCAACCTCGTTTTGATCCGACACGACAATGGTTGGATCACGGCCTATGCCCATAATTCGGAAATCCTCGTGAAACGCGGTGATCGCGTCAAGCGCGGGCAGGTCGTCGCCAAATCCGGCAAGACCGGTTCGGTCGACCAGCCGCAGGTCCATTTCGAACTGCGGCAGGGATCGAAGCCCGTTGATCCGACGCCTCACATGGAAAAGATGTAACGCGTTCGTTGGCGCGAGAGCGCGATAGCGCCGTCGAACTATTGCGGTGTCGTTTTCGTCGCGTTCAACGCACGAAATTCTTGAAACAAGGCTTCCCGATCGGCATCGGTCAATTTGGATTTTTTGCCGCTCTGCTGCCACCGTGCGAGAACTTCGTCGAATTTCGCTCGCTCGCTTTGCGTGGCGTCGGCACGAATTCCGGTTGTCGCAGCGGACCCCGGCTGCGCTGGTGTCGTGACTGCTGCTGGAGAAACCGCAGCGGTTGGCACCGTAACGGCTGGTCGCGTGCGGGCGAGCACGTCTTCAGCAATCGAATACCGCGTCCAACCCGGGACGGTCGCGGCAAGGTTTATTTCTCGCCATTTGGGGTTGAACGGTGGCTGCTGGAACTTGTCGAACTTAGCAACAAACTGCTCGATGAACCGCGTCAATCGCCGGTGGCGGTCGCTGGTCTTTGGCCAATTATAGACTGCAAGAACAGTCGACACACCGATCGACTCCACGCGTTCACCTTTCGCGATCAAATTCGGGTAGTCCTCATGGTTCAATTCGACGGGGACGTAGTAGTCTTTGAATGCATCGGAAAATTCGATCGGTAAGAAATGGAACCCCGGCTCTGGCTTGAATTTCGTAAACAAGTCGTTCGGTTTGGCGACCACGTGCACGACAGCGGATATTTCGCCGGTCCGCATTTTTTCAAGCGCGAGCGAGTTGTTGATGAAGACCCGTTCGGCGGCGACGCCAAGCCTGTCGAATATGATGCCACCGGTCAAATTGGCTGCACTGCCGACGGTGTTAAAGGCGACCTTTTTTCCTTTGAGATCTGCAATCGTTTTGATCTCCGCACGCGCGTAGATGTGGGCTTCTGCAAGGAAAAACCGTGCGATATAGTGGATCCGGTCTGCGATATTGCCAACCTTTCCTTCGCGTTTGAAATGGTCGAGCACGTCGGCCTGCGTGATCGCGACATCGATACCTTTTAGATAGAGCAGGTCCGCTACGTTTCCGACGGCGCCGAACGAGACGACCGGGAGAACGCGCAGGTTCGGCGGGTCGTCGATGACTTTGGCGATGTCGGCGGCAAACCGGATGAACGAGCCTTCGAGCAATCCGCCGGCAAGGCCAACGGTCCACTCGTTCATTCGCTCCACATTCGGGCTTTCCCCAGCGACCTGTGGGCGTGGGGCCGGTTGAGCCTGCGGTGGCGTGACGCGGAGCTGCGGCTGTTGCGCGTTCGCGATGTTGGCGGCACCGGCGGTGCAAATGATCGCAATGACCATTGAAATCGTCAGCAATAGCCTTGGCATTTTGAACTCCATAAGCTTGCCTGATTACCCCGACTGATCCGCTGCGCAAGGGCGGATCGCGATGATGGATTTGTGGGGCACCGGCGGGATGGACGCCGCGACGCGGCCGAGGCGGTCG
>Ga0163155_10000812_pt1 | contig 38580 bp, 57 predicted proteins | sample OliLakLV19SP4G1_FD_148611 | JGI IMG/M metagenome (GOLD analysis project Ga0163155, IMG submission 148611) | Freshwater microbial mat bacterial communities from Lake Vanda, McMurdo Dry Valleys, Antarctica - Oligotrophic Lake LV.19.SP4.G1 | ecosystem: Environmental > Aquatic > Freshwater > Lake >... | reverse complement strand
ATTTGATGGTGTAATTAATGGTAATAGAGTTGAAGAAGAAGAAAGGATTGTAATTAAAGAAATACAAGAAGAAATAGAAAGACTTAATGACGAATTTAAAACTAAAAAAAGTGGATTAACAAAAAATCAAGAAGAAAGATTTTTTAAACTTTCTGAAAAAACTACATTGAGTGAATCTGAATCAGAGGAATTTAAGACTTTAAATATCTTAAATCAAATAGCTAAAATATTACTTGCTCAAAACAAAGTATTATTTGAAAAGTATCAAAAAGTATTAGCAGAATTATCTAACATATCAACAGGGGGAAAAACTAGGTATTACGAAGAAAAAATATCTGATATAAACCAAGAAGCTAAAAATATTGTTGCTGAATTGTTAACTCAAAATTTAATTGTAGTGGATGAAACTACGGGATTTACTTTAACAAAAGTTGAAAACACAAAAGATTGGGAAACAAATAAAGGAATAAAATTAAATGAAGAATTAGCCAGTAGGTTATTATATAATAACAATTTAAAAAGGATCAAAAAAGATAGCGAGTGGTTTCAAAAAAATCACTTTAAAGCATGGAGATGGGTTGAAGATAAAAATAACGAAAATAATAGTAAATATGAAGAAATAGATGAACCACTATATCAATGGAAAACTTCAAGACCCACTGATGAAACTTTAATTAAAGAGAGACCTGCCTTAAAATATTATAATACTGAATTTAAAAGTAACGCTTTAAACCCAGAATATAAAGTATTACCAAATAATCTACCCAATACTAAAAATAGTAAATACGTAAATCCAGAGTATACAGAATTATTAAAAAATAAAGAAACTACAGATTACCTTGAGTTCTTAAGAAGTCTTTTTTATAAATTTCAATTAGAAGCAGATGATAAAACAGCTATATTAGGAGATTTAATACCTACTGCAAGAAAAAGTGGTTGGGAAAATACAGTTGAAACAGTAAAAGGTAATTGGCTTAATAATATTAAAGAAGTGTTTACTGATGCTTTTACAAGTACAGAACAAGATATAGATAAAGGATATGTTAAAGAAGATAACATAGCCAATAAAGTTATACCCACCCACTTAGTCTCTAAAATTGAAAGTAAAAATCAATCAAAGGATATACTTGGTCTTGTATTAGAATATGGTTATTTCTCAGAAAGAAGAAAAGGTATTGTGGATTTACAAGCATTTGCAGAAAGTTTAAAATTAGCGTCTGCTGGTAAGCCACAAATATTAATTAATAACACAATACAAGCTAAATCTTTTAAAGATAAAATAAAAGTAATAGCAGGAGTTATTAAAGGTAATAAAGTTACAACAGTATCTCAAGGAGTTGTTTCAAATGAAACTCAAGCAATACAGCAATTAATTAATAAAGAAATATACGGACAAGAAAGAACTAATATAGTAGGGTCAGTAATCAATAAAACTGCTGATACTTTAATGAGAGTAACAGCTAAAGGAATATTCTTTTTAAATGTTTTTAGCCCCCTTAAAAACACTCTTTCAGCTAAATTACAATTTTATATTTCAACAATTGCCTCTCCAAAAGAATGGGCAAAAGCTGAGTCTACTTTTATTGTTGGATTAAAAGACTTATTTCAAGATATAAATAAATTTGGAAATAAATCTTATTTAGGACAAATACTTGAAAAATTTGAAGGGCTTCAAGGAAGTGTCTTTGACTCTATAACAGCAAAAGTACAAGCTAACCCTTTTAAAGAAGGAGCAAATATATTTGGAGCGTTAAAACAATTTAGTGAATATGAATTACAAGCAGTTTTTACATTAGTAATGCTTCAAAAAGAAAAAGTAAAACAAGGTAAAGAGTATATTTCTTTATTTGATGCTTATGAAAGTACAGAAAAAGGTCTTGTTTTAAAGCAAGGAGTTAATTTTCCAAAACAAAATGAAAATGACTTTATAAAAAGACTTCATAAAATAAACCTTGAAACACAAGGAGCCTATAGAAAAGAAGAAAAAAATAATGCTCAAAAAGGAGTAGGAGGAAGATTGTTATTTTTTATGTCTCAATACTTTGTTCCGGGTATTACAAAAAGATATAGTTCAGAAAGATATTATAGAGCTACTGGAGAATTTGAAGAGGGTTTTTATAGAACAGCTTGGAAAAAATTGTTTTCAGATTGGATAAAATACGGATCAGCCATAAACAAAAGGTGGCCTACAATGAGTGAAACTGAAAAATTGGCAGTAATTAAATTTGCAAAAGAAGTGACTGTAATTTTGTCATTACTATTCCTTGCTGCATTACTAGGTGGAGGAGATGATGACAGATATAAAAACTTATCAAAAAGTCAACAATTTGCATTAGCTTTAATACTTGGTGTAAGTTCAGAAACTCAAACTTTTAGTCCAATAGGTGGAGCAGATGAAATACTTAGAAAAATACAAAATCCTTTTATTGTTAGTCGAACACTAAATAATGTTGCTAAATTAATAATATTAACAGGATGGCAAATAACAGGAAGTGAAGATGCATATTACAAACAAAATTCAGGTATACATGAAAAAGGAGACAGTAAGGCTTTTGCAACATTAATGAAATTATCTGGATTTACTGTTTCAAATGTATTTTTACTGGATGGAGAAGAATTACTTAAACGGCAAGAAAATATTACAAGGCTTAGATAAAATAAATAAATATGAATGAAAGTTATATAAGATATAGTGTACCAGATGGTACATCTATATTAATTCCATTTCACAAATTTGAAAAAATGACAGATGTGGACTTTAAAAATCTTGATACAGGATATTACGGAAAATTTCCACACATATCAGAAGATATTCTTGATTTAAATGAAGTAAATACAGAGGATGACGAATTAGAGGATTTAGATTTTCCTTTATTTGAAGAAGATTAGTCAGTCTTTTAAATATTAATTTTAATAGTTAGTTAATAAATCGTATTATTTATTATGTTAAGTCCATTTAATAAAGTAAAACACCAACTCAAGTGTTTATTTCCTACAGCTCCTAAATTAGGAATTGATGCAATAAATTGTATTTTAAATCAATGCTGCGTATTTGATCCTTGTGATTCTACTAAAGTAGTTTTTAAAAGCTCTACTTATATTGATAATCAATTATGCATTACACTAACTATAAATGGTGTGGATGTTACAAAATGCACAACAATACTTGCAGGTAGTACAGAAACTATTACCACAATGCCTTTTATTAAAACAGGTATGCCTTCTACTCCAATACTTACTTATTTGAATGAAGCAGGTACTTTGTATACTGTATCAGAAACTGTAACAACGTATTTACCTACACCAGGTAAAAATTACAATACTCCTATTGGAGTTTATTTTAATGAATTAAGTATTCCTACAACTATTGCTCAAACTTTAACTGAGTTAAGTAATTTGACACTTACAGGAAATATTTTAAGTGTAACCTATCGAAATGAATTAGAAAATTTTTCAACTGTATCTATTGATTTATCACCACTAATACCTATTCCAGTAGTTTATACTTCATCTCAAGGAGTTTCTAAAATAGGAAATGACTTTAGATTTGGAGATGTGGTTGTAGCAGGTACAGGATTGTCAGCAACTCCATTAACTTCAAATAGAGATATTACTGGAGATTTTAGATTATCTTTTAAGAACAAAAACATATTACTTGGTAGTGACAATACACAAGATGACTCTAATGCTAAATTAAAAGTAATATCTAATGCTGGGCAAACTACAATTTTTGAAGCTAGTACTACAATATTAGATCCAAGTACTAATCGTATTAAAGCGTTAGTAGCTTATAATGACGGTAATTTACAATTAGGTCATTTCAATAGCTTTGTTGGCACTATGAATTTAATTAACCACCAAGCTTGGTTTACTGGTGCTCCGGTTAGAACTGGCTTAAAATTATATTCAAAATCACCAACCAGTCTTGTAACTAGTCCACAAACTCCTTCTTTTACTATTGACGCTGGAGGAACTCAGCTTTTATTTCTTGAAGAATATGCTTGTATAGCTACAAAATATTTATTTCAAAATACTCCTGCACCAAACCCTACAGCACCTGCCACACCTACATCTACATTTGAAATAGCTTCAAATATATCTCATTTAGTAGGGTTTTCAGGTTCATCTGTAAATACAATACATAGTTTATTTAAAATAAATGGGTTTAATTCACAAAGTAGTAGTGTTCAAAATCCTGTTATTAAAGTAGCTCACATAAGTGGTGGTTACATAATGCCTTTTAACTACACAGGCAAATTTACTCATTTAGACATTGATAATGAATACAATAGAGCAACTTTAGGTGGAACACCAGTTAACATATCTATGTTAAGAGGTATTCATTACAGACCTATTATAGGGCTACAAGCAATTGACAAACAATATGAAGTAGCTTTTGAATCAACAAGAGGTTCTATAATTATAGGTAATGAAAGTGGTAAAGATACATTAAGGTTACCCTCTCATACAACAGTACAACGAGATGCTGTAACACCGCTTAATTCTGTTACGTTAATGGAAGTTGTAGAAGCGACCAATGTAGCTAAAATAGTATATAACTCTACAAATAAAAACGTAGAATATCACAACGGAGATGGTTGGGTTAATTTTAGACCAAAAATCTTAACACAATCAGTATCTAATGTTAATGGTTATGATTTAGCACATTATATTACAGCCACTAGTAATTTAACACTTACATTTTTAACTTTAGTTTTAGGATCAGTAATTACTGTAACTTTTACACAAGACGCTACGGGTACTAGAACTTTATCCGCAGTAGCTAGTGGGTATACTATAAAAACTGCTGGCACATTAAGTCTTGCAGCAAATTCAACAAATTTAATTACTTATTACGTAGCTGCTCCTGGGTTACTTTTACAAACTATTGCTCAACCCTATGTTTAATAACAATTCAAAATTATTGATAAATAATTTATCAGATAGTGTTTTCTACATTGCACCTGTTATAGCTGATTTTGAAAGGTTATTAGGTAATGTTGTAGGTAATGAAGTAACTGCAAATAGAACTTTTGTTGAAGGAGATATAGGTAAAGTTATAGTAATAAAAGAAGCAAGAAATTTTGCAACCTATCGTGAAGCACCTCTTTCTTGGAATGGAGTAATTAACAGTATTAACGCTGGTAAAGCTGTAGTATCAAGTCCAAGAGGTGATATTTTAATTAATGTCTTTGAAAAAGAAGTGTTAATAGGTACAAATAACTTTGACATAATTCAAACTGCTTTAGATTATTGTGCAACAATGAGCTACACAAAATTAAAATTAGATTTTAATGGAACCGCCTACATAGTACCTGAATTTAGCAGTATGGCTAATGCACAAACACATAATAATACTTTTTATAGAGGCTTAAGAATTACAAACAATATAACTATTGAAGGAATAAGCAAACATACTACTATTTTAAAATGGGGTGTAGAGGATGTTATGAAAACTACTGCAAGTAGTACTGAATTTAATTATGCTGCTTTTGTTTGGGGTAGTTTTGAACCTACTCTTAAAAAGATAAGAATTGAAGCACCTGATAGACTAACTACTAAAACAAATACTTTAGTATCTTGTTTAAGAAGTTTTCAAATAGCTAGTGGTCGTAAATCATTTGAGTTAAATGACGTAAATATCGGAGGGTATGGCCTTAATCCTAGAGATAACGGGTGGTATGCTGGATTTGAATGTTCTTTAGGTGGTGATATTGGATATACCGTAATGAATAAATTTATAAATTCAAGCATTACAGCAAGAAATCCTATAAATCAATTTAATCAAAATAGTTATAAAACACTATTTATAAGAAATTTAGAAGTAATTGGTGGAGGAAGTAAAGAGTACAGAGATCCTTACATTAATGCTGTAACAATAAGTAGTGGTAGTACAACTTTAACAGTGGAGGATCCTTATTTTAGTTGGTATGATTTTAATAGTTATAATGGATCAAATGCTATATTTACAATTGACGGCACATTTAATGCAGAAATTGTTACAATAATAAATTGTAAAACAGCCACAATAAATTTACCTGCTCCAAGCACATTTACAAGTAAAACTATTTTTGTAAAGGGTAGAGGTAATGGAGCAGAAGGCCATGCAATTTATTGTCACCCTAATGTAGGTCTTGATATTAATGGACTTACTGTTAGTAATTGTTTAAAACTATCCATGCACGACTACTCTGGTGGTGGACAAAGCGGTGTTAGGCAAAAAGCAGACTTAAAAAATATTGTCGTAACACCTTTTGTACCCAACGCTACTGATACTTTATTTGGAGTACCTTTTATAAGTGCTCCTTGGGAAATGAGTGGTGCTAATTTAGGAAGTTTACCTTATTTTGATATTGATGGAGTTAATCTTACTTTTTATAGTAATGATTACATACCTGTTAGATTAAGAAATAGCCATATAATAAACGGACAATTTGGTGGTGGAACAGTATTTAATTGTACAGGAACATTGGACAGTAGGACTTCTGCAAATGTATCGTTTGATACTATTAATGGTGCTAATGTTTTTATTTACTTAACTCAACTAGTAGATGGTAGTGGTAAAACAGATACATTAACAAATTTAGGATTAACAAACAGAATAGGTAGTATAGTTTGTTTTTCAGGAACAAATATTAATATTACTAATGCTAATATAAAAGATATAGAATTTTACAGAGCGTTAGCTGGCCCAGGAAGAAGTTTTACTTTTACAAATTTAGACATAAGATTTAGGGATAATGTAGTTTTTGGATTTACAGGAGGCTGGACAAGTCCTGAAATTACTACTTTCATAAGTCAATCTACTTTTACAAACTGCACTTGTAGTGCAGCAGTGCATTGGTTAATACCAGCTCAAATTCAACCATTTTTTACAATAACTTAATTATGAAAATAGGATTTTTTTTTAAAAAATTACTACAACCTAAATCAGGACAAAGTAGTAGAAGATTTATTGGTTTAGTTTGTTTAGTACCATTAATTGTAGGATGTTTTGTGGGCATTTTTTATGGCGTATTTGAGTATTTTTTAACTGCTATGATAATGTCTTTTATAACTATGATGATGGCTTACTTTAGTTTAAACTGGAGTGATGCAAAAGAAATTATATCAGCATTTACATCTATTAAGAAAACAGAAATAGAAACAGAATCAAATATTAGTCAATCAAAAGAAACTACAAGCAATGTTGGAGACTAAATTTACTATTTCACAAGCCACAGTGACTAACGCTTTAATGACTGCTGTTTTAGTATTAAGTACATTTATTTATAATGGCTTAAACAAAAGATGGGATAAATTAGATGTTAAAATGGATCAAATTATTGAAAATCAAAGTAATATTAATACTAATATTGAAGTATTAAAAAATAGAATAGATAATATTGAAAAAAATGATAATCAACATTATCCAAAAGCTCAAGATAAAATTTCAACATTACTATTTAAACCAGAAGAAGAAATTAAATTAAAACAAAAAAATGAAAAGACCGAAATTATTTAATATAGTATTAACTATTATATTTTTAATATTACTATTAATTTTTAAAAATATCTATAAAAGTAGAATTGAAAAACTTCAAACTACAGTTTCTCTATTTAATGTGGAAAAACAAGAATTTACTAAAACTAAAAATGCACTGCAAGAAGAAATAGTTAAAGTTAAAGCCGTAGTAGTTAAAGATAAAGAACAATTAAAAGAATATACAGATAAAATATTTAAGCTTAAAGATGAAGTTAAAACTGCTTCAGTATTTTATCAAGAAGTATTAAAAACTAAATGGGATACTGCTTACATTCCTTATCACGATACGTTAGTTGTATATAAAGTTTTAATTGGGGATACAATAACTGCGGAAATTAAAAATTACGTTAGTAATAGTATTAAAGTTCCAAATAGCTTTAGTAAAGATACGTCTACTTACTACTTAAGCGGGAGAGTTTTAAAAGAGGGAGTAAGTATTGATAGTTTAAATATACCTGACACTTTTAATCTTAGAGTAGTAGAAACAAAAGGTAAGTTGTTTAAACCTTCTTACATAGAGTTTCAAACTAAACATTCAAATCCTTTAATCAATGTAATTGGTGTAAAAGCTATTACTTATAAACTACCTAAAAAAACATTTTTTCAATGGATTTCAGAAAAAGCACTTTGGATAGGAGTAGGATTTGGATTATCAACAATAATTAAATAAGCCCTGAGTCTTCTCAGCACTAAAATTAGCACTATGTCAACATCAACAGAATCAAGAATTGCTCGATTGGAACGAATTACTAGATGTATTAATTGCCAGATAATGGCTTATCCAACTTTGGCAAGTTTTCCTGTAATTGGAACAAACAATAGAATATATATAGATGAAGCTACAGATTCTATATATCTATGGAATGGAACTATTTATCAAGGAGTTGGAGGTGGAGCATTACTATCTGGAACTATAAACGAAATATCTTTTTTTAATAGTGCTACAACAATAGCAAGTTTACCAGTAGCAACATATCCAAGTTTAGTAGAACTTGCTTTTGTTAAAGGGGTTACCAGTAATTTACAAACGCAACTTAATTTAAAAAGTAATTTAGCTTCGCCAACTTTTACGGGAACGCCAACTTTGCCAACAGGCTCAATTGCAATAACTCAAACCGCTGGCAATAGCACAACAGCATTGGCAACTACCGCTTTTGTAACAACAGCAGATGCATTAAAAGCAAATTTAGCTTCGCCAACTTTTACGGGAACTGTTTCTGGAATAACTTCGGCAATGGTGGGTTTAGGAAACGTAGATAACACAAATGACGTAAATAAGCCAATAAGTACAGCCCAACAAACTGCACTTGATACTAAAAGAACTTTTAATAGAGTTACATTTAGTAATGCAAATGCAACAATAGCTTCTACTACAAGACAACTATCATCTATAACAACATTAACGGCTGCAAGAACTGTAACATTACCTGCTGCAAGTTCATTATTAGCAGGTGCAGAATTACTTGTAGTAGATGAATTTGGAACAATTAACGGAGTTAATAATATAGTGATAGCCAGAGCAGGTGCAGATGTTATTAATGGAGCAACTTCTGAAACTATTAATGCTGCTTTTGGCTGGAGAAGATTAATTAGTAATGGAGTGGATAGATGGAATTTTGAAGCGGGTATTGCAAGGTTGAATGGAGGAACGTTTACAGGTGCAACAACTTTTAATCTTACACCTATATTTTCAGCTATACCCATAAATAGAATGTTGTATACTACTACAGGTGGTCAAATAACATCTTCATCAAGCCTAGTTTTCGACGGTTTAATATTTAATTTTGGTGATGGCTCTACACAAAATAGCGGTTCGTGGGATTTTTCTATACAAGGCGGGCGGGCGATTCACTCCTCAACAGGGGCAGGTGGTAGCGGTAACAGGTTAATCATGTGCGACGGCAGCGGCAATGCGATAGCACACATGCCAACTTCATTTGGTATGCAGTGGAGCTATGGAACAGCGGCACAAGTGGTATCAACAGGCACCACTATTGCTATGGCAGCAAATAGTAGTGGACTGCAAATTGGGGGAACAAACTTTGTTGTAGGAAGTGCAGTTTTGGAAGCCAACAGCACCACCAAAGGCTTTCTTATGCCTCGTATGACATTAGCTCAAAGAGATGCTATTAGCAGCCCTGCAAGAGGTTTAGAAATTTATAACACCACTACTAATCGGATAAACGTGCATAATGGCGTAAATTGGCCTGAATTTCTTGTATCTTCTGCTAGCACGTTAACCCTAAGACATAATGGAGACTACATTTTTACTGGAACAACTGCCACCTACACATTACCAGCTATTAACGCTGCTTTACTAGGACGTGAAAATGGTATATACATTAAAAATAGAGGTAGCGGAGTATTAACAGTAAATACTAATGGAGCATTAAATACTCTTTATACTACTGCTGCCGTAGCAACATTAGCAATTAATGCAGGAGAAGGATATATATTTCTACCTGATGGAACTTTCTTTAATACTATAAAATAAAATTATGAAAAAATTATCTGAAACATTTATAACTAAAAAATATGGTAGAGGTGGAGATGAAAGTAATTTAGTTACTATACAATTACCTTACCCAATGAAATTAGCTTGGGATTTAAAAACTAAAGTAAACACCATTCGTTGTCACAAACTTATAGCCGTAGACCTTATTAATGTATTTAAAGATTTGTTAACTACTTATGGCTTACCAAAAATACAAGAATTAGGAATAGATTTATTTGGAGGGTGCTACAATTTTAGATTAATGCGTGGAGGTAGTTCTCTTTCAAGACATAGTTGGGGAATTGCAATTGATCTTGATCCTGCAAGAAATACATTAAAAGAAACTAAAAAAACAGCTCGTTTTGCAAGACCTGAATATAAGCCAATGATTGACATTTTTTATAAACATGGTTTTATTAGTTACGGAGTTGAAGGAAATTTTGACTGGATGCATTTTGAAATATTCAAATGATAAAAATACCATTATATGAATGCACTATTAACGTTTTAATATTTGAATCTATTGAAGATTCAGATAAACACATAAGAAAAGTTAATAAGAAATATAATTTGGATTTTGAAGAGGGAGGATATGAAGGGTACGTGTTAAAAATTGATATAAGGACTTACCATCTTTTATTAATTAAAAAATACATAGGAGAAAATGTAATTTCACATGAATGTTACCACATTTCAGAATTTATAGCTGATAGTCATGGATTAAGTAATAAAAATGAAAAGGAAGAAAGAGCTTATCTTAATGGATACATAAATGAAAAAGTAAGATTAAAAATAAAAGGTAACGTACTTCTGCCTTAATCGAAGTATTCAATTAAAATTAAAATTATGGCACATCTGAAATGGACGTTGCACCAAGGGTTAGCAACAAAAAAAACACAAGAACAAATAGATAGATTTAAACTATTTGACTTTGAAAGAGTTATTAAACAACAATTAAATGAAAATCACGTACCATTTGATGATGTATGTGAAGATTGTCCTGTTGCTGATTCTGCTCCAGTTAGATATAATCTAAATAATCTTCAGTATTGGGATGGAACTGCATGGGTTTCAACAGCTTTAGTTGCTGGTACTGTTACTCAAATAACTTCAGGTACAACTGGTGTAACAAACAATAGTACTAAAGGTGTAATTACTACAGTACCGTTAACTACAGCTGCTGACGCAACTTTTAGTTTTACATTTACAAACTCTAATATTGTAGCTGGTAGTGTGATTCATTTGACCCCTCAAAATGCAGGAGCAGGTACGGCTTTTATTTCAATAGCAAGTATTGCTGCGGGTTCTGCTGTAATTAAAGTAACTAATCTTGGCACTGTTGCATTAAATTCCTTAATTAAAATTCATTATTTAATTAATTAATTCTTACATTTGCATAAACAATTATACTATGACAGTACAAGAAATGACAATGGAAGCGTTGAAAATAAAAGCTTTTGACCTCATTCGAGCAAATGAAATTATTCAAAGAGACCTTCAAACAATTTACGTAGAGATTCAAAAAAGAGATGCAGAATCTCAGTAATTAAAAACCCCTTGAAATTAATCAAGGGGTTTTTCAATTTTAGGCCAGCGAGTAGTGAGAGCATAGCTAAATAATATTTTATTAATTTCGTGAGGAGCTACATTTGCTTTAACAAAAGCGTCCCATAAAATACTATTTTCCAAAGATATTGTATAAAATTCCCACCAAATAATACTCTTTCCTTTACTTTTTACTACAAAATTATTACTTTGTATTTCTTCGTAAGTGATTTTATGACCTTCAAGTTGAAATTGTTTGTTTATTATTTCTGATATTTTCAAAATATAAAGTTTTAACTACTCCAGATAATTTACATATTAAAAACATATTTATTCTAGAAGTGTAAGGTATTTTTACCACTACTTTTTCTTCTTTTTTAATGTAATTAATTACGTTATTTTTTGTTAATTTTATATTAATGGGTTTAACAATTAAACTTCCCCTACTTCTTTCTTTTAGTCTTTCTAAGCTATGAGTAGTATATATAAGATTCAACCAGAATCCATTTAATCTGTTTGGTAATGTCATGTTTTATAATTGTTATTAAAGATAAACTAGTTGTAAAGAGATAATTATTTTTTACATATCCATAGATCTAGCCCATCTTTCAAATTTAATGTATTCCACTTCTTCTAAAGGGATAATAGGTTCATAATATTCTGTTACTTTATAAGCTTTCATATCTAAATTACTTACTATTAGCATTGTATGCTTTTCTTTTTCTTTTTCAAATACAAAAGCTACTCTTAATGTGTCTAAATATTTTTCTTCTTTTGTTTTTGGAGTATCTCCCCATAACAGATACTTGTTGAATTCACCATTTATTTTTTCAAATGCATTTTCATTAAAAGAATTTGTGTTTGTTTTATTTAATGTCATCTTTCTAATAATTTTAAAATAGTTTTTAATTCATTTATACTAGGACAATATCCAAAATATAATGTTTTTCTATCAGCATAATCTTCATTATTATGTATTTCTATATAATGTGATTCTTGATAGAAAGTTAAAAATACATCTATAGTTTTATGTACAAATAAACTTCCTATTTCAGGATACTTTCTTGATTTATCTACATCTTCAGTTATAAAATATCCTAAATTTTCAATGTCTTCTTTTGTTAAATAAGGAGTTCTTAAATTATCTAACTCCAAATCATTTATAAATGAACTTATATAAAAAGCATCTTTTTTACTTATTTTAAGTTGAAGCCAATTTTTTCCTGTAAGTCTATTCTCACATTCATACCCAACCTTTAGATCACTGATTTCTGGTATATAATATTTATCTTCTTCTTTTATCATATTTCTAACATTTTAATTATTGTTCTAAAGTCATTTATACATTTAATTTTACCTATAAATCGTACTTGTTGAAAATCTGTTTCATACCAATCTTGTTCTATTACTCTTTTTTCTTCTATTATTATCATTTTATTAATGTTTTTAAAAAGTTATCTGCTGCATTATTAGCAATAATGTGTAAAGCTTTACTATCTTGTTGCGATTGTTGAAATTGTTCACTATTCCATTCATTTTTAAAAGCCATAGCAATATTATCTTTCCAAGCTCTGTAATAATCTTTATCTTCTTTTAAAGTATTAAATACTACAATACAAGCTTCTTTTGTTTTATTTTTCATTATTCAAAATTTATTTTATTTAAATTAATAACTAATTTATTAAATTCTTTAATTACAAATTCTTTAAGTGTAATATCTACAAAATCTTGTTTTTCTTCGTCCCATTCAGATAAACTATCATTTTCAGAACAGTAAAGAATTAATTCTCCAAATTTTATTATATCCGTATAACAATTAGTATTATATTCAAAACCTACTTGAATGTTTTCAAAATAGGGTATTTTAAATATTTTATCATTAAGCTCTTCTATAAGCTCTAAACATTTTCTCATTTTCATTTTCATTTTTTTATATCCCAATCTTTACCATTCATGGGATTACCGTAAATTAATATCTTCAATATAATCTTTGATTACATCTGGCATAAGATCTAAATTAAAATTTTCTAACTTGTAAGAAGTTTTATATTCTGCAAGTTTTTCCCAAATTCCTTCATTTTCCATAATTAAAGGTAATTAAAACCCCCCATATTTCTACAGGGGATTTGATTAACGATTTATTTTTATTCGCAACTTATGCAATTTACAAAATTTTTAGCAAATTCAGAAGCTGCTGAAACATTATGTTGATAATATAAAGATTTTATACCCATGTCATGAGCTTTAAATATTAATTCATTTATTTCTTTAGCTGTTGTATCTGCTGTTACAAATAAATTTAAAGATTGACCTTGATCAATATATTTTTGTCTTTGAGCTGCTTGTATTATTACTTCTTCTTGAGATACTTCTCTAGCTGTTTTAAATACAGATTTTTCTAAATCAGATAAAAAATTTAAATGTAATATGCTTCCTTGATGTTTTAAAATACTATTCCAAGTTTCTTCATTATTAAATCCTTTTTCTTCTAATAGTTTTTCAAAATATTTATCTTTTACTACAAATTTACCTTTTGCTAAATCTTTAATCATTAAATTACTCATTGGTATTTCAATACTTTGACTTTCTTGCATAATAAAAGCACTTGAAGTAGTAGGAGCAATTGCTTGTGTAGTTGTATTTCTTCTACCAGTTCCTTTTGTCCATTCACATTCTCCAAAATAAATAGCTAGTTTTTTAGAAGCATTTTGAGATTGCTCCATTATTGTTTTTTGTATTAAAATATTAATATTTCTTGCTTCCATACTTTCAAATGGGATCATTTTACTTCTTAATAAAGAAGCATAACCAAGTCTTCCAATTCCAAGTGCTCTGTGGTTTTTAGCAAAATTAACTGCTTTTTCAAAATATTTAATTTTAGAAGCTTTATCTACAAAATCTGTAATTGCAATATCAAGTAAAAAAGTTAATATTTCTACAGCATCTGTATCTTTCCATTCTTCAAAATAAACATCAACCATACTACCAAGATCACATACAAATGTATTTTCATTATCAGAAGGTAACATTATTTCTGTACACATTTGACTAGCTTTCATTAAACCTTTATTTCTATAAACTTCAGGTGTACTTTCATGATTATTAGCATTATCTGTAAAAAAAATATAGGGTAAACCAGTTTCAAATCTTTTTTGTATTACCTTAACCCAAATTTTTCTTTTATCTACATCTCCTGCTCTCATTTCATTTAACCACCAAGTAGGTACATTTACACCCCAAGTAATATGTTGTATAGGGTCTCCTTCACTTCTTATTTTAAGCCATTCTTCAATATCTCCGTGAAATATATCTTGGTATGCTGAAAAATAACCTCTACGAAAACTGCCTTGATTCATTATATTAGCACAAGATTGAAATAATTCAAGAAATGATTTACTACCACTACTAATACCATTATCTTTAATAATAGAACCTCTTGATCGTATTTTACCAAAATAGCCACTTGTACCTCCTCCATACTTACTCATAGTACCTATTTCAGCTACTGTAGATAGTATTCCTTCTACACTATCATCAATGTAAGAACCAAAACAAGATATAGGTAAACCTCTATTAGTACCAAAATTAGCCCACATAGGACTTGATAAACTTATATATCCTTTTGATATGTAAGATTGAAGTTTTTGAGAATAACCATCAAATTTAGATATATCTGTATTGTGACAATTTTTTTTAAGTTTTAGTTCAAAGTGATTTCCAATAATTTCAATTCTGTTTTCTACACTTTGATTTGGAAGTAAATAATCTTTACTTAAGAATTCTTTACTATGTTCATTAAGCCATTTTATCATATTATATGTTTTAAAATAATTCGTCTATTGTTATTGCTTGTGCTTTTTTAGTGTAATTTGTTGGAGTTTTCCAAAAAAAATCTGTGTGTGTATCAGAATTATTTTCTATGTTAAACCAATTAGAGTGAAATAATACATCTTTATTAATTTCAAATACTTTTTTACACCCAATCATGTTCATTGATTGATTAAACCTGTCTTTAGTAAACTCTAAAACAATTTGTTTACTTAAAAAGTCAAGTTCTCCCTCTTCAAATATCCAATCAATTATTTTTTCTTCAGCGTTATAAGCTTTTACACAAGCTTTTTCTATTGTTTTAAAAAAATCTTCATTAAACCATTCAGGGTATTCTTTTTTAATAATATTAATTATATGTGCTCCAGCTATAGCATGAAGTTTTTCTTCTTTCATAGTTGCTTGAATAACATTATCAATACCTTTAAAAGTATTTTTATGTTTATTAAAAGATTTAATAATAAAAAATTGACTAAATAAAGAACAATTTTCAATAAATAGAGAAAATAAAGCTAAAGTAAGTGTGTATAATTCTTTATTTGTATTACCAGCATTTTTAAGATATTTATTAAGATAGTCAATTCTTCCTTGAATTACTGGATTCTCAGTTAATTTGTCAAATGCATTATTTAATCCTAATAATTCAAGGACATGACTATAAGCTCTGCTATGACGAACTTCTGATTCTCCGAATGTATTGCCAAGAGCATCAAATTCAGGTTTTGGAAATTGATTATAAAGATTACTCCAAAATCTTTTTACATTTATTTCTATTTGGCTAATAGCCAACATAGCATTTTTTACTGCGTTTTTTTCTTTAATACTCAATTTTATTTCAAAATCATTTATGTCGCTATCAAAATTATATTCGGTAAATATCCAATAACTATGATTTATAGCGTCTACAAAATCATAAAGTTCTGGATATTCAAACGGTTTAAAATTTATTCTTTTATCAAATACTCCCATAATTAAATTAAAAAGAGGAGAGATGAATTTCCCTCCTCGGATTATAAATATAATGTTTTTTTTCGTAATTAAAATTAATATTCTTCTTTTTTCTTTTCTTTTGTTAACATTTTATGTAGACTTTCCATTGCTAAAATGGCATCCGCTAATGTAACTAATTTGTAAAGTTTATTACTTTCAATTGAAATTAATTCTTTTTTTGTTAATTCTTTTATTGCTTTTTCTAATATAGTCATGATTAATGTATTTCGTAATAATTATTTCCCACATTTGCACTACAACCTATTTCAATATTTAATTTTAATTTTTCATTTGTTAATTGCATAGCTTTATGTACTAATTTTTTTGTTTCTTCAATTTTATCTTTATTCACATTAAAAAGTACTTCGTCATGCATTTGTAATCCAATTTTAATTGAAAGATTTCTCATAAATCCAACCCATACATCAAAACAATAAACAGCAGTATTTTGATTAACTGTTGAAAATTTGTCTTTATCATTTCTTAAAATTAACCAAAATTGTGAAACAGGATTTTGAATCCATTTTTGATTATTAATTATTTTTACTTTAAAAGAATCCTCTACTTGTAATATAGCTTTATTTCTTTCCCAATAAATTCTGAGTATTTTTTTAGCTTGTTTTAATTTTAAGCCAGAATTACGAGAAAGAGCATCAGCTCCAATTTTATAGGTAGAACTAAAATTAACAATTTTTGCTTTATGTCTAATTGTTTTAATACTTTTAAATCTATTTTTTTCTTCATTAGTATTTTCTTTAGCTTCAATTCTTTTTTCAAAATCTCTATAAAAATCTATATCTTCTTGAGTAATCATTCCAGCTAATACACCAATTTCAAGGTGAGCATCATATCCTGGAGTATTCATGTCTTCTACATACTTAGGGTCATATTTATAGATGTAATGTCTTTTAGTTCTATCCTCTATATTACTAAGGTCACAATTCATTAAAAGACAATCTTCATTTGCAACAAAACAACTTCTAATATTTTCTGCATATTTTTTACCCATTCCAGGCAAATTTACACATACTTTATGTTGAAATCTAAGTGTATTAGTTATTCCAGATGCACTAGGATATATTCTTCCTTCTTTTTGATCTCTAATAAAACCTTTAAATGTAGCAATTCTATTGGATAAAATAGAAAGGCCATTAATTACTTCAAGATTAGGTTCTTTTTCAAATAATTTTTTAATGCTGTCACAAACTTCTCCACTACCATCTTTATTGCCTATTTGCGGTATTTGTTTAGTTTCATTAGTTTTTTTATCTCTTACATGTTTAATGTGTTCTGGAACCCAACCAAGATTATATAGCCAATCTTTAATTTGTTTGTGAGAATTAGAATTAGGGTCTTCCCAACTAACTATTTTAGTAAGAGTTTCTTCTTTTTTATATTCTCCTCCATTTTGAATGGCACTATTAAAAAATAAATCTCCCTTAGTAAAAAGATTGCCTGAATTGTCTTTAACAGTGTGACTATAAACTTTACTTTTCTTCTTACTTACTTGAGGCATTACTTTTTCAAGTTGTACTACTTTATTTTCTTTTTCTTCACTTAGTATTTTTTGATTATTATGTACTTTTTCAATGTCAAGTTTAATACCTATTTGTTCTTGTTCTTTGATACAATCTTGTTTAAAAGACAGGTAGTTAATTAAATTATCCATAACAATGTCATCTTCATAAATTTCTTTTAAGTAACTTATTTGTTTAAACCAAAGTTTAGTATTAATGTTTACATCTTCAGCACATCTATGACAATATTGTTGTATACTAAGATTTTTCCAGTCTAATATTTTAGGTTTTTCAATACCAAAAAACTCGCCCCATTCAGCAAGACCATGTTTAATTCTATCTGGATAAAGATACCAAGAAATAGGTAAAGTATCAATTATTTTAGGCTTTTTAAGTTTGCCAAGTATTTTTTCAAGTACTGGAAAATCATAAGTCACAAAATTATGACCTATGATTGTTAAATCTTGATTAAATAATTCTTTTATTTTAGCATAACTAATTAACTCTACACTTTCTTTAGTATCCAAGTCATAGTAACAAAGACAATGAATTTTTGTTACTTTATCTAATAAATTATCTGTTTCTATATCTGCTATTATTACCATGATTTATTTTAAAATGAACTTATTATTGAAATTAAGCCGTTTTTATCTGCTCCAAAATGTTCCATTGCAAATGCAATTGCTTCTTTTCTTGTTTGAAATGTTTGTATATTTACCCAATCTTCATAACTATTATTTCTATTTGGATAACTTGGTGGTACATCCACTGCAAAATTATCTTCATTGAATTCCATATCTGTATTGTGTTTTTCATCCATATAAAATGCCATAATTAACTTTTTATTCTTTTTAAAAATGTTTCCTCTCCTATATCGCCAGAAAAAAGATCATCTATTGCATGTTCGTATTTTCCTGCTAATTTTAATATTTCAACTCCTTTTTTAAATTCTTTCAATATTTCATCTGAATATTTATAGTGATAACGTTCTTCAGGATATTTGTTGTAATAGTCAAAATCAGTTGACCAAGTATCTAATTCATCTTTTTCTTTTAACTTACCATTTTTTTCTATAAATCTTTTTATTTCTTCTACTGTGTTATTTATTCTTATATGTAAATAATCAAATCTTTCTCCATCCATAATTTTAAATTTTAAGGTCTAAAACCTATTGTTTTATATTCTTTATTAACTACTAAAAATTGTTCTTCATATAACCAAATATTACTGAATTTGCAGTCAAAAAACATTTCTATGTTATAAAAGGGCTTATTACTAAAAGTAATAAGTATCTCTGAAATTCTTCCTTCTATATTTCCTACTACTGTAACTACTTTAGTTTCTAATTTCAATACTTTCATTATTTAATGATATTATTTCTTCATTCTCTCTTTTAAATGACCCATCTACATAATATTCTGTACTTATTGGTAAAGGTAACTGATCTTCTGTATTATCAAATATTTTTATTGCTTCATCTATTGTATTTGCTTTTACTTCGCAAAATCCAGACATCTCCCAAAAAACAGGTATTTTAAATTTTTTCAAAACATTAATTTTAATTGTTGAATTTGTTTACTTATTAATTCAGCATGTTTATAATCTTCATGCTCTATGTCCCATTTTAACTCATTTTCCAGGTCATTTAAACGACTTTCTTTGTCTGAAGGTACGACTAAGTCAACGCTATCATAAGAAGTACCTACACAGTATCCTTGAGCGTTAAAAAAGGCATCCACAGTAGTGTGGACGCCATTAATAGTAACTTCAAATGTTTCTTTTTCAAGTTCTTTATCTTCTTGAATAGGTTTAAATAAATACTTATCATGCATATTATTTGTATTTTAATTTTTTATAAAAATCTATTTTTAAAATCTGAAAAATCTTTAATTCTTTTATAACCAACATTATATCTTTGGTTATGCAATGCATCAAATAAAAAAGTACAGATCCCTGCATTATTCAACTCTACAAAATTTTCATAACGATCATCAATAAAATAATCTATACCAGATGTTTTAGCCACATCTACTTTACTAACACCAAAAGGAACACAATACACTGGCATAGTAGGAAAACCATTTTTATCTAACCACTCTTGAGTCCACTCTATAGGTATACTTCTTGAAGTAATGTAACAATGAGGTTCAAACATTATATCACTTGGTTTAGTTTTAACAGGAATAGATAGCCAAAATTCTTTGTCATCTTTTAAAATGTCAAATTTATTTTTAATATCTCTATCAAAATTCCATGTTTCAGGTACTTCTACACCATGATATTTAGTCCAATGTTTAACCCAATCTGCTAATACTTCATCAATATCAAGTCCTATTTTAGGTCTATTAAGATAATTATGAGGTCTATCATCTCCTTGTGGATATATTTTATAATATGCAGTAAGAAAATGAGCATTACAAGCTAAATGAGAAGCGTGAAGTTCTCCTGTTTCAAGATCATAATCTTCACCTTTTTCAATTGCAGCTAAATGCCTTTTTAAAGAACTAATTATTTTACTCCAACTCATTCCATTTTCCCAATTTCTTTCTGTGTATTTTTGAGCTCCTTTACTTAAAACACTAACCATTTGTTCATGTGCCCAAGGATGAACTAAATCATACCTTAATTTACCTTCATTAAACCTTAAACCTTGTTGTTTATCCATTTTATTTAATTTTAAGTTCCTGTACTTCCAAATCCACCTTCACCTCTTTGAGTAAGAGGTAATTCATCTACTTCTTCAAATTCAATAGGTATAATTTCTTCTAAATATAATTGACCTACTTTATCACCTACATTATAGGGAATTTTTTCATAGGCTAATTCAGACACATACGATTCTATATTATCCAAATAGAATCTATCAATATATGTAGGAATACATCTAAATCTAAGTTGATATTCTCCAGTATAATCAGGGTCTCCCAATCCTGGCGAATTTTGTAAAATCCAATAAGTTTTTGTTAAAGAACTTCTAGGTACTAAAGTAACTTTATAATTAATAGGAGGCTGTAAAGCAAACCCTAATTTATAAATTACAAAATCTTCCCTTTCTTTTATTATTTCTGTGCATACTACATCCCAGCCACCTGCAAATTCACTAGCTTGTTTAGGTAGTACAGCGTTTTTATGTATTTTTTTTATATTTACTTTCATAATGTTTCTTTTGTTAAATCAAACATAGGACATATTTCAGACATGTCTTTTAATACTTCTTTTGCTTCACCTAATGTATTGTAATAATCTACATTAATTAATTCTTTTGCTGTATTTTCTTTGAATAAATTAAAATACATAGAAGTAATAAAAAATATAGTTCCTGAGCCAAACTCAAATTTATTATCTATAAAGTCTTTAATGTCAAATTTATAATCTTCAGATACTTTTAAGTAATGCAAAGATATTAATTCTTTAAGTTTAACAGGAAATTTTGTATACTCTCCAGTTAAAAAACTATCTACACAGTCTTTAAAGTCACTTAAATCAAATATAAATACTACTCCTTCATCTATTATGTAAGTATTACTTAAGTATTTATTTTTAAGTAATACTTCTTTTTCCCATTTTTCAAAAAGACTTTTTTCTTCATGTCTATATAAAACAATTAATTTGTAGTCTAATATTGATTCTTCAATACTGTTACAATATAAATAAGTATTTATAGGAGTAAACATTTCTTTCTTTTTTATACCTATTAAAGGGTATAAAAAAACTAAACTCTTTTGAAAATAGTCTTTAAAATTAAAATATACTAAACTCATTCTATTCCTCCCCTTAATCTTTTTTGTAATTCCATAATTAAAGGGTAGTATAAACTTTGAGCTTGTAAGTATAACATATCACATCTTTCATATATTGTTTCTATTGCCATTCTAGTTATTTTATTTGGTTTATCTAATTCGTCTATTATTTCATTTAATTCTTTATTTGTAAGTTTACTTAAATAAACTTCAGGTTTTACTTTTATTTTATTTTTCATTTATGTGCATGTACATAATCTAGGATTTCTCCTACTAATCCTGATCTATGATTTTCTTTTAACTTAATATGTTGAATAGAAGAAATACTCTTACTTAATTCTATAGCAAACTTTAATCCTGACATGTTGTCAGAAGTATCTTGTTGATCGTGATCTCCATTAATAATAATTTTACCTGTTTTACCAAGTCTAGTTAAAATTGCTATCATTTCGCCTTTAGTAGTATTTTGGCCTTCTTCTACAATTAAAATATCTTCTATAGTTTTACCACGAATAAATTGAATAGGTAAAGCTTTTATAACATTATTTTTTATGTAATCATCCACTTTAAGTTTATCTCCACATTTATATAGATTTTCTTTAAAAGCCTCTATATAAGGATCAAACTTATTTTCTAAATCTCCGGGTAAATAACCTAATGTTTTACCCACTTCAATTGTACTTCTAGTTATTAATATTTGTTCACAAGTTTTTTTCCCTAAAGAATTAAGAGCTACGTGAGCACCAATTAAACTTTTACCGCTACCTGCACGGCCTGTAATAATTACAATTTGATTATTATAAATTAAAGTGACTGCTTCTTTTTGTTCTTCGTTTAATTGAGCTTTATTAAATGCTTTAATTTCTCCTTTTCTCTCTCTATTTGTTTCTTTCATATAATTCTTTAAGTTTTATATATTCGTTCCATTGATTAATTGCATTTGAAGGTTTTTTTGTATATAAATTATGACAGTCAGGATGAACAATTTTTATATTCCAATCTTTTCCTTTAAATTGAGAATAAGTCTTTTTTGAAAGAATGTGTGAGTAACAACACAAATTATGTTTCCAAGTTTTTTCTGACATCATTTTACCACATTCAAAACATTTTACATTACTATTTTTATCCATTCTTTGTTCAAAAAGATAAAAAAACCAAAGATGCATAGGATTAGGTAAGTTCATTATCATCTATTTCATCAGTTCTTAATCCTGTTGATTCAAGATATTTTAATACTAAAGGTTCAATAACGTTTTTAGTGTAGTCAGGATTATCTTTTAAATATTGTACCATTTTCTTTTTACCATTGATTTTTATATCTGTTTCTGGAGGAGTGTAAAACTTACCTTCACTTTTAATAATACCAAATTCAATAGATAGTTCAGCATATTCAGATACAGCATCAAAACCAAATCCCCATTTATAGACTACTGTTCCTACTTTAAAAGGTACATTTAATTTATTTTTAATGATAGTAAATTTAACTGTATTTTGACCAAGTTCTCTGTTTATTTCACTTCTAGTAATTCTAGTTCTTGTAGAAGCGTAAAAAGGAATTGCAAGTCCTCCTGATACTGTAGTTGGGTCTCCAAATCCTCCCATTTTGCTACGAATTTGTTGAATCATAAAAAGTGCTGTATCTGAATCTTTAACAACGTCATTTACTATTCTCATTTTATCTGAATTCATCCTACTTTCAAGACCCATTTGTTCAGAACCTTCAAAACGAGCTTGAGGTGCAAAAGCTGTAACACTATCAGCTACAATACAACCAAATAATTTTGTTTCCAATGCTTTAATAATAATTTCATACATTTCATCTAATGAATGTGGACAAGAAATTATTAAGTTACTATTGTCAATACCAAATAATTCTCCGTATTGAGGCGTGTAAGAGTCTTCTTTATCAATAAGAAGACAGGGCTTCCCAAACTTTTTTTGAGAGTTACCAATAGCATCATAACAAATAGTAGATTTACCTCCAGAACTTTCTCCATCAATAGTATGTATTTTACCAATTGCATAACCTCCAATACCTAAAGCTGTTCTTAACGACAAAGGAGTGATAGGTATAAAATCTCTGTAAGTTTCTAACTCTATTCCTGTTTTAATACTATCTTTACCTTGTAGTTTTTTAGCCCAATCTGTAAATTCTTCTAAGTTGAGAATTTTCTTTTCTTCTTTTTTTTCTTCTTTTGCCATAGTTTTTTTATTTATTCAAATATACTAAATTCTTTTTAATGCTTTGTTACTTTTAAGTAAATAACTCTAATTATTAAGCATAATAACCAAATAGGCCAAAACAAAATATAGGCTAATCCAGATAAAGGATCTGCTAATTCTGTTTTATTTTTAATAATTCTATATAAACAATATATTGCAAATATTGTCCCGCAGATAAAGTATGCCCCTATTTTATTTTCGAATGTCATATAAATATATTAATTTTTTTACTCTATTAAATTCTTCTCTCCAATTTATTCCGTTGTATTTTTTATATGTGTTTACTATGATTTTTTTAAATGAATAATGTGACATATTTAACTTAATTAATTTTTTAGCACTAACTTCTCCAAAACCTTTATTAGTTTTAATATTATCTGAACTATCTCCTGTTAATAATTGTATTCTTCTTTTATAAAGACTTTCTACTTCAGTGTTACTTTCCCATTCCCCTTTTTTGTCTTTCCAACTTTTATAATTATAAATTGGAACTGAATGAATAAAACCTTTAAGATCTTTATCAATAAAACTACAAACACAATTACCTTTACTTTGTAAGTAAGCAGTATATATGTAATCATCTGCTTCAAAACCATGACTAGGATAAGCATTAAGCTCGTTAATTGCGTACTCTTTAAGTATATCAATTAAAGGAATTTTAGGTGGTCTATTAGCCTTATATTGTGAAAACCAAGTATATCTAATATTGTCTTTTCCACCAACAAATATAAAAACTCCTTTAATATTATACCATTTTTCTACGTTAATAACTATTTCTTGTAATTTTTTTGAAAGTCTAAATTTAGCTTCTACAATATCTTCTTCTTCAGAAATTCCCGGTAGCATATAACTACTTTCATATAAAGCTGAATCAAAATCAATTAAAAGAACCCTTTCCGTATTATCATAAAGAAAGGGTTCATTATATACTATTCGTTCTGCATAATCTGTAAATACTTCTTCTTCAATATTTAATTTTCTCATGTGCTAATAACTTTATAGTTTTTGTAAAACATTAATTATTATTTATAGGTTTATAAATTTGCTGCATTATTAAATCTTTTAGTTTATTCATAAAAATTGGATCATCAACTATATCTCCGTCATCATCTGTAACGTCAATTGTGGGTGGTTCATCATAGCCACTAAAAGGTTCTGTATATACTATTGTATATCCTTGTCCATTCATATTTTCCTGTTCTGTATTTTCTTCTTCTTGATAATTAAATACATGTTGTCTTTCTAAGAGTTGTAAAATCATAATTTATAATTTATTTAACAGGTGACGATAACATTTTATGGAAATCCATTTGTTGTAAGAATTACAATATAATACTTTTTTTTCAAATTGTATTTCTGTTTCTTTATAACTTAATTCTGATTTGTTACTGCAATAACAAAGTATTGCTCTTTCAAAATATTCTTCTCCGTAGAGTTTAATATCTACAAGTAATTCTTTTGAAGAACCCCAATATTTTAACCAACCTGAATCTTTAACTCCACGCTCTATTCTTTTTCTAGTACCACTTATTTTTATTTCTTTTTTTGTAACTTTTTTTTTAGTGGCATGAGTAAAACATTTTTTACCTACATATATTTTTCCCCAAAGTTCTTTAGGTATACTTTTATGTTTTTTTACAGTTATTTGATATATATATCCGTAATGTCCTTGTGGAGCCATTTCAAGACATGTTACTCCATCTAAATCTAACCAGCAATTATCCATTTAACGTTTTTTTTATTTCGTTTTTAATATCATTATTATAAGAATTCCAAGTGACATTTTCTAAACACCAAGACAAATATCCTTTATCTATATTTTTTATTTCTTTTCCTTTATACTTACCAAATGTAATTAGTACGTCTTTACTACTTGTAGCTAACACTTCTGTAATATAAATTGGTTTTGCAGCAATTAGTGTTCCAGTTAATAACCTTTTATTTGAAGTAATTGCCCAACCTATTTCTGGGTATTCTTTAATTTCAATATCTTCCATTTTACCAAATCTTTTATAATTACCAGAATAATCAATTATAAGACCTTGCACTTTAGCAATGTTAATATCTTTATGATCAAATCTACGACATAATCTTCCAAGTTTTTGGTAATATCTAGCAAAAGAAGCAGTAGGGGAAGCATCAATAACACAATCAAGTTGTGGGTGATCAAAACCAACCGAAAGAACAAATACATTTATTACAACTCTAATTGAAAGATTTTTAAAACCTTCAATTACTTCATTTCTTTCTTTCTTATCCATAGCACCCCATACAACCTTACTACCTTCTATTTTAGATTGAAGAGAGTGAGCATCACCAACAGAAGGAACAAATATTAAAATTGATTTTTCTTTTAAAGTTTTTAATCTGTCCACTATTTTTTCTTCTATCTCATTTTCAATGTAAACTATTTTTTGAGATTCGTCAGTAAATTCTGCTTGAGAACTGTTAAATTTTAACTTACTATCCTCCACTTTAAATTGTTCATAATTTAATTTAGGCCAGTATCCTCCTAATATTATTTCTTTTACTTGCACTACATGTATAAAATGGTTAAAAAGACTTTTTCTACTTCTATTTAGCATTTTAAGTATACTACCTTCAAATAAATTATTTTGAAGAATAATTGGTGTTGCTGTTAACCCTATTATTTTTGCATCTTTAAAAAATTTAATAAATGTACCAAATACTCTAGAACCATTTGATTGAAGATGACATTCATCTAAAAGAATTAAATCCACATCAAATAAGTCTGATTTCCCTTTTATACTTCCAGGTGTTGCAAATGTTACATGTCCAATTTCCTTTAAATTTAAAGAGGCTGAGTAAATACTTGCAGTATTTCCAAATGAAGTGTATTTTTCATAGTTTTGTTTTAATAATTCAGCAGAGGGTTGCGCAACAAGAATTTTCCCTTTAAATTGATTTGCAATACCAGCAATAATTAAAGATTTCCCAGAACCTACAGGGGCACATAAAATACCTTTTTTATTACTTTTACTATTAATAAAAGACATTGCTGCATTAATTGCGTCATTTTGATAATCTCTATTTTTATATACTCTATTCATAATTATAAATTAACTCTAAATATCTCATCATTTTTATCAAGTAAATCTTGAAAAACGTAAGCGCAATATCTCCCTGAATATTCCATTTGAATATATCCAATCACTTTTATTTTTCATTAAAATTTATTTAAAAATTCATTAATTTTTTTCATTGTAAAACTATCTTCTTCATCTTCTTTTTTCCAACTTTTTAATTGGTCAAAAGCTTCATTTAAAAGTTCTAAGCATTTAGGGTAGTTATTAACTGCATCTTCAATATTAAAAGCATCAGATATTAATTCAATATCTGCAATGATTATTTTATTATCTCTATCAACTATTTGATAATGTTTTCTATTTTTACTTAATATTTGTTTTATTGGTAATTTCATTATTTTTTATTAATTTGTTCATTAAAATTAATTTAAAGGGGAGTATTGCTACTCCCCTAATTATTAAATATAAATCACTTTATTACTAAGTACGTTAATGATATTTTTTACATCTAAAAGGTTTACTTCAGGTACATAATTTTCAATTGATAAACTATCAAAAGATTTAGATTTTAACACTTCTTGTAAATCTTCTATTGTGTGTTTATTATAAATTTTATCTGCTTCTTCAATTAATTCTTCTTCAATATGTACACCATAACTATTAGGATTAATACAAGCAATATACATTTCTGAAGTTCTAAATTTACCTGAATCACTTGTAGGTACATGTATTGCTGAAGCTGGATTAATTAACGTAACAACAGGTACACTTCCAAAAGAACTATAATCAAAGTCAACACAAGCTGAATGAAGTCCATGTGTACTGCAAATTGATAAATCTGGATTTGGTATTTCATCTGTCATTTTATATAATCCAGGAATAGAAAAAATGTATTTTCCTGGATTATGGTGTGAAGTGTATAGTGCATTTGAAAAATGCATTTCAAATTCTAACTCTGATAATACGCCTAAAAAATTATTATTATCATGTTTTTTACCTATTTCTACAATTACATAGCCATTATCATCATAAACATTGTAGTTTTTAGGACTTTTTTTCCATTTTTTTACTTTAATAAAACTTTCTTTTATAAAATCTCTTAAAGAACTATTAAATTTTTCATATTTATTTACTCTTCTATAACTAATTATATTTCCACTTTTTGACAACTTAATGTCATTATTTTTACAATGAAGTAAAACATTATCCCTGTCTTTAACAGGAGATGTAGCTAATTTTAACCAAAAGTATTTAAGTCTATTGTAATTATCTTTTAATTTTAAATATGCATCACTATTTTGAAAAGAATTACCTTCAACTAATTGTCTTTCAAGTATTTCAATAAAATTAGCTACTACATCATCAGGCATTTTTAATGATACTCCATTTAAATATACGTCATTTCCTCTTACTATAAAATCAGAATTTCTTTTTAAAATAGAAAAGTCTTTATTTTTTAATTCTTTTTCTATTTCTATTTCTATTTTAGTAAAAAGATCAATTATTTCTTCTTCTGTTTTACAATGAGATAATTCGTGGTATATATCTCCATTTTCATCTTTACTTGAAAGAGAAACTCCATCATTAAATACTACAATAGTATTATTTCCTATTTTTCTTTTACTTTTATATAGTTTTACATCTTCATCTGCTTTATGAGATAAAGATTCAACATTGTTATTTAATAAAGCTAACTGTTGTAATATTTCTTTTCGATCTCCTAAAAAATATTCTTTTAAACTTTTAAACCAATTCATGTTTTTAATTTAGATAAGTTATTAAATTGAAATTCATCCATTAATCTTTCACAAAGATACTAATTCATTTTTAATTAATTCTTTTGGTTTTATACAAATATCAAATTGTTCGTAATCATCCATATAATCATACTCTTCCGCATATTTTTTATTGAATAGAAGTATTTGGTAAACCATTTTTTTAAAACTTTTATTTTTTTCTTTTTTTTGTTCGTCTGAGTCGTAATGACTTATATTTGGTAAAGTTAAATATTGAACAAAAGAAAATTTATCAAGTTGTTTTTTTACGTTATTTATAACAGATAACATTTCTAAATCATAAAGATTTTGTTCTTTTGCTATTTCTTTTATTTCTTTTGCTAAATCAAAATTTATATTATTTAAACCAAATTGAGATTTATATTCTCTAATAGTTTCGATGTCTTTTATATATTGATCTGCTATTAATTTTATAACGGGTTCAAAAACATTATTATTAAATATATGACTTGTGTTATCTATTAATTCTTTAGCTAATAAAGCTGTGGCAGTCTTTCTGAATACTGGCGTTGTCATAAATTCTTTGTAATTTTTAAATTGATGAATTCCTTTTAAATATTTAATTTCTGAAGGATTAAATAGCCAAATAGTATGTTTACTATTATTAAACAATGGGAGTAATTTTAAAGCTTCTACTTTATTTTCAAAAGGAAAATATAATATCATTTTTTTTTCTTTATTTAAATCAGATATTTTCATTTTATTTTTTTCGAAAATCACTCCAGAACCAATTTCTTTATTTCTTGGTTTGTAATATGTAATATCTCCTTTAGTTTTATTAAGAGCGTTGTAATTAGAACTATTTTGATATTTTACTTTTCTATCTAATAACCATTGTTTTGGAATTTCTAAGTTTGTAATATCAATAAAATCTTTTTCAAATTCTTTTTCAATTAACTGAGCCATTTGAATAAGTTCACGCCAATCTTTTTTGGGAATATCTTTTAAATTTAATACGTGGTAATAATCTGATTGAGTACTTTCCACATTAAAACAGAGACCATTATTATAATTCCATAATTTTCTCTCTCTTCTTTTTTTGTAAAACTTAGTATTTCTACCATAAATTTCTTTTAAATACTCTTTAAAATTACCTATAGGTACATTATTTACTATTAATACTTTTTCATCACCATATATATTCCCAAATAATTTTTTTGTAGAAAAAGAATTTTTGTAATCTATTTCTGCTAAATAAGCGTAATTATCTCTTAAATTTAAATATCTCTTTTTTAAGTGTATTAAATATTCTTTATTAAAACCTATAACATTAATGCCTTCACATTTTTTATTTTTGTAAGGTAATAATTCATTAATAGAAAATGTTTTACCTTCTATAATTATAGATTTGTGATCAACATTAATAAAAGGTAGTGCTACTTTAAATGAAGAAAAATCTTTAATTTGACTATTATATTTATCAACAAAATTATTTGCTATTTCTTGAATTTTACTTTTTATTAAAGTAATTGTTTTTTTACTATTTAAATAATTTTCTCTGCTTGGTGTAGGTACAATACCATCTTCTAATCCAAATTTAATAGCAATGGGTATATTTATTGGAGAAATACCTAATTTATCCCAATTAATAGCATACACAACATCTTTTAAAGTAAAGTGCATGATAGAATAAGGAGATTTTTCACAAAATTGAAATAAATCATTTCTATAAATTTTATTTTCTTCTAATACACCATTTATTAAAAGGGCAACTGTATCATAATAAGCTAATTGTTTTTTAGCTTTTTTACAGAAATCTAAATATTCTGAATATCCTTCAATATTCATTTGAAATAAAAGACCATTTTCTTCTTCTGTAATTTCTTCTTTTATTAAATCATATTCAATAAATTCTTCTCCTTTATAACACAAATAATTACATTTAACACCATCTTTTATTATTATAAAATTAACAGGTCTTTCTAGACTTGCCCACGATTTACTACCAATACCCCAAAATCCGATTGTATCATTACTTTCTTCTTTAGTGGAATATAGTAAAGACATAAAAGAATTTTCAAAAAAATCTTTTGACATACCTATTCCATTATCTTTTATACTTAATTTATAATTTCCTTCGTAATATATTTCAACTATAACTGGATTTAATATAGGGTCTTTTCCAGCTTCAATAATACTATCCACAGCATTATTGCTAATTTCTGTTATAACAGCAGAAATTGCATCTTGATAGATACCTTTTGTTAATAAATATTGTAGTTTATCAATTCTTGTTTGATCAATTGTAGCTTTTTTAACATTTGATTCTCCTTCTATAATAACTTCTTGACTTTTTTGTTGTTTAATTATCATATTAATTCCTCCATTTTTGTTTTATCTTTACTTACTTGCATAAAAATAAGAGGACTTTCACCTCTTTGTTTTTTCTTAAATTTTAACACCTCTATTTTTTAATAGTATTTAATTAACATTAATTTACTCATATTTTAATGTTATAGTGTTAATTGCATAATTATCTATTATGTCATTAACGTAATTGTTTTTAATTGCACCTACTTTAATTTGTTTTACTCTATCATCTGCTGTTTCAAAAAAAACGTATAGAAATCCATCTTTAATTACAAAGTCCCAGTCGATAGTAAGATTAGGTTTTGATAATATTTTAATTTTCATAATTTAACACTTGATCGTAATATGCAGCACATTTTTTACATAATCCATTTTTGTTTGGGACTTCTGCCCAACAGTCATTACAATATTCTTGCACTTCTGGGTAATTTTGGTAGTTGTAACCTACTTGTTTGTGTAAGTGTGGATAAGATACTTCTCCTAATTCGTATATAATATTTTGAATTAAATATAAACATTTTTGTACATCTTTAATGTTTACAAATTCATTAAAACAGTGTGGATTATAATACCCACAACTTACATTAGCTGCACTACAGCCTATACCCATTTCTTTTAAAGCCATTACATCGGTCGTTAATCCGTTTGTAATTTTATAGCCGTACTTAAATAAGATAGATGAAATATCCATTTGAAACTTATTACTACTTAATTCTATTCCACAAGCATTTGTAACAAAATCACTATTACCTTTTCTATCACATTGTAAAACAAAATTACAATCTTCAAAAAAATTAAAATCTGCATTATAACTGCCTTCACAACCAACTTCTTCATTTACAAAAAATGCTATTTTAATGTTGTCAAACATTTCCAAGCATTGAAGTGCAATAAAAATACCTACTTTATCATCACCACCTATTCCTGTTTGTTCCATTGTATAAGAATTTATAGCAGTTAAATTTCCATTAATTTCAATTACAGTTAAATCCTCTACTATTTCATGTACAGTATCCATATGTGCAATAACGCAAGGATAATTATTTGTAATTCCTTTAGTAATATATATGTTACCTCTATTTACTTTATAATGTACATTTTGAGCTTTGCATTGTCTAATAATATAAGCAAACACTCTCCATTGATTATAACTTTCAGATTGAATAGAAAGTATTTCTATTAATTTGCTTTTCATATAATATCTTTTTTATTAAAATATTTACCGTGAATTTCAACTGCGTTTTCTTTCAAAATATAATTATCCTCTTCTTTAATATAAACACAATCTTCAATTAAATAGTGCGAATCTTTTTCTTCAACATAACAAATTTCATCACTATCAATAAGATAATATTCATTGTCAATACAGCAAATTTCATCACTATGTATTGTGTACCATGTATCGTTAACTTCAACAATTTCACCACTATAAATAAAATACCAATTATCATCAACTTCAACAATATTATCATCATGTTCATAATAAACATCATCACCTATTACTACACAGTATTTTTTGTCGCAATATCTATCTTTAAAACATCTTTGACCTGCATTAATATATATAGCATCATCTTCATCTATCCATTCTTCATTTATATCATCATACACTTCTCCTTCGTGTTCTTCACGTTTTTCATCTCTTGAACCATTTGTGTTATTATAAGTATAATTTCCTTCTTCAAAATTATATAAACTAACGTCATCTCCATACGAAAAAGTGTCGATATAAGGATATTCTGAATGGCTACAATCTGTTTTTATAGTAAAATGTTTTATGACTTGTTCTCCTTTACTATTAATAAAAATAGTTTTATTATCGTAACTTTTATAATCTTTTTTTCTCCAATAATTATTTTCTTTAGAGTAATTTAAAAATTTATCATACATAAAATCCTGTGTAACATAAATTCTATCCATTAAAGTAATGTCATCTATTTTCCAAATTAAAGCTCTACCACAAAGCAAATCTTCTTCATTCTTAAGAATTAAAATAGAGACACTATCACAATATTTATAAATATCTAAATATGAACTGTCATTATTCATACAACTACCATTAAGACTTCCTTCTCCTGCACTTAATTCCATATCATACACATTAGGAATTTCATTATTGCTTAATATTTTAAATTGATAGCCTTTATCATTATAATTTGCTTTATATAGATTAGAAAAACATTCAAAATCTTCTTCTTTAAGATATTTTTGAATTCGTTTTGTGAATAATTTACGAATTATTTTGCCAGGTTTACCGCTTTGTCTCCCATCTCTTAACCAACATTCTGTATCTTCATTTATTTTATGTGGTTTATTAAAAGGTAAAAAAGAAATACTACCATCACCTCGAAAAGTAATGTAGTTAATTTCTTCATTTGTTATTATTCTAGGAGTATATCTTTTATTACTAAGAGTAACTAAAATTTTTGCAATTTTACAATCTGAATTTTTTAAAAATTCATAAAAACTTTTTGAATAAACTATCATTTGAATATTTCAATTTGTGTTGGGTCAATAGGAGTTAACTCTTTTTCTTTAGTTTTTAAATGCCATAAATACCCTTTAATAACATCTATGCTTAATTCTATTCCTGTAGCGTATTTAAATACTTCATTGATTAAAGGTATTACAGGCTCTTCTGTAGTTTCAATAAGTTTAATTCTTTTTCTTATATTTTTTAATGTCATAACTAAGTAAATAATTTTTCAAAAAATTTATTTGTTAAATCTGTTGTTTTTTTTATGAGATGTTCACATTGTTGAATAGGCACACTACAATTATATTTTACGTAACCTCCGCAATTATTTTTTTTAGCTCCAATTCTAAGGTCAAGCCCATATTTAGTAGAAGTGTTTAATAAAATTTTATTGCCTGTGTAATAAATAAAATAATGTTTTCCCCCTGATTTGGTAAAATAGTTAAATGTTTTATTCAATTCTATTTGTACAAGCATAGGTATATTTTCAAAGCCATTTTTTTTGTTTTTCACATCTACATCTAAAATAACTATATTTTCTGAAGGACAAACAGCTAAAGAATAACCAATAGGTATGTCTCCGAGAAAGTGTGTATCTGGAGGAATTAATCCCCATTTACAAATCGGTTTATTATCTTTTAATAAAAATGATTTCATTTTATTTAAATTAAAAGTCCGTACTAATTACTATTAATACGGACTTTATTTTACAATTTTGATTTAAAATACTTAAATACTTCAGGTATGTGTTTTTTATAATGAGGTTGATTATCTATTAACCACTTTTTTAATTGCTCAGTATCTTTAATAGGTTTATGCCAACTATTTCCATCCTGTATTAAATTAAAAGTGTTTTCTAATTCATCTATAAAATTTTGTACTGTCCACCCTTCCCATATATGTTTATTCATATTATAAATTTATCTGAATTTATCTTACGACTCCACCACGATCCGTAAGAATGTTTTTTAGCAAAGTTAAATACATTGTAAAGTTCACTTTTAAAATCATCTGTATCGTCAAGTGTATCTGTGACAACTTTAATTAAATCATTAATATCAATATCTGGATTTAAATACAAAGCATATCCAGCTAAAATGACACTATCTGAATTTCTTGTACCCTCTTTAAAAGAAAGTTTGTTATTTACTATAAAATTTTTTATTTGTTGCATATTTAAATATTTGAGTAAGGGTTATTATTTTTTATCCAATCCTTTAAGTAAGTATCTAGAGTAGAAGACTCTAAACCAAGTTCTAAAAATGCGTCTTTTTTACCTATTCTTTCCCAAGTTTCTTTAGTATTCTCTAAAGTATCACTATTAGGTTTATTAGGGTTTTTAAGAGAATTTAATAAATCATCAATGTTTAGCATGTTATATCATTTTAAGTTTTGTATTAAGTAATTCAATTTGTTCATCTGTGATTTCATGCGTAGTAAGCCATACTTCACATATTTGTTTAACAATTGCAGTATTTTCTTGTGTAATTTTTAATTTTTCATTAAAATCTTCTGATTTAAAAATACTTTGAAAATCCTGTACTTTTTCTATTAATTCTATGTATTTATTTATTAAACCATCCGTATTATAGCCTCTTTTATGATATTTGAAGGAACGTTCAAGTTGACGAAGAATACGAGAAATTTGCCATATTTCTGTACTGTTAAAAGTAGGATTCCATCTGTTGTAAGATGCAATTTTAGTTATTCCACTATCTCCTGTTAAATCAAGGTATTCTTTAACTTGTAGACAATAGGCTTTACATATAACATCCATGTCAAAAGAAGAAAGAACTCCAAATACATTAGTACAATTCTTTTTTAAAATTATATTTATATCTATACAAGTGTTATAAGTAAATTTTATACTTTGTACTCCTGTGTGGTGTTTATTGTTAAATGTTTCCTTACAACGAAACATGTCACTTTTCCATTTTTCCAATGGATCAAGTATTGTAAACATTTTATTGTGGTACAATTGAAAATATAATTCTGTAAATGCTTTTTCATCATACATAAAAATGTCTACATCTGATTTTTCAAAAAAACCTAAAAGACAAGATCCTGTAATACAGCCTCTAATTTCTAATGTTTTAATGTAATTTATTAAATTTTGTTGTTGCTCTTCCATTTTATGGTTTTTAAATGAAAATCCCCACTAAAGTTAATTAGTGGGGATTAAAAATCAATTTGTTTGTTTTTCTATTATTTTTAAAGCTTCATCTCTATTTTCTGCTAAAAAAGGATGTACTACTATAGCACAAAATTCACTTTCATAAGCTTCATCAATATCTCTTTTATCAAAATATCTTTTTGCTTGATATGTTCCAGATATATGCTTATAACCCCACCATTGTAATTTTTCCATAATTATTTTTTTAATTTGTTGATATTACAGAAATAATAAAGTAATTTATATTAATTTAATAAATCAATGACTTCTGTAACTGCTTCAATTACTTCTTGTAAAGTGTAAATTTTGTTTAATTTTACAATATCCTCTTCAAAAAAGAGACCAAATTGTTCGTAATCTGCAAGAACCACAAATTCTTGAAGAAATTGATTAATTTTATCTGTTTTTAAGATATTATCTTGAAAATTCATAAAAGCATAAGCTTCAACTTTTAATTGAGTTGTGAAAGGTATTTCTATAAGTGTGGGAGTAGAAATAAACGTTGTTGGTTTATTTTTATTAAGTTCTGCATTTACTTCGTTTTGCAAATTAATTAAACTATCTGCTTTGTGAGTAACAAAGTTTTTACCTTTAGCTAATTTAGCATAAGTTACTACATACTCTGCTCTTTGTTGAGCTACAACAAAAGCACTATTATTTACTGGATTACCTTTGAAAGTTAAATAACCTCCATTTTCAAGACTTAATTCACTGTTTTTTACGAATTGTTTTGACATTTTTTTAATTTAATTGTTTATTTAAAGATATTTTACCCAATTTTTGACTCTTTCAACTTCTAAAGGTGAAAACCAACGACCATAAGCAGCTAAACTGTCTATTCCTTTAGTGTGAAAAGATATTAATTTATCGACTTCCCATTTGCAAATTTCTTTGCCCTCTCTATCTGAAATAGTTCTTCCTTTCCCATTCCAGTTATACCCTGGACTATCATTATCTCCAAAACAAATGCATGTTTTATATTTTCTATGTTCTTTAAGTAGTTTTTCAAAGTGTATTTGATCATTATTTTGACCCATTTCATAAATAGTTTCAATATCTAATTTATAAATTTCTTCGTATTGATATAATATAGAAATACTACCTGTAATTAATAAATCTGCATAAAATGAATCTGCTAAATTTTTACTCAATGTTAAACAAGTAGAAGAAACACCTCTTGGAATAGATCCCGATATATCTATGATGATTAAATTTTTAGAAGGACTGTTAAGCTCTAAACCTCCATACATACCTTCTAATTTTTTATTATATATATTATTATTAAATACTGCAAAATTATGAATATTTGTTTCTATAGATTTTTCAATAGTATCTAACCAAATAGGAAATACATTTAATTCTTTTAGTTTAGCAATATCAACATATACAGCACTATCTCTAATAAATTCACTAAATAATTCAGATTGCTCCATTAAAGGAGTTAACTCTTTAAATTCTTCTGAGATGCCTTCTGAAGTAAATTCCATATAAACACTACTTCCGTAATCGAAATATTTTAAATCTAAATATCCATTATCTTTTAATATTTTTTTAAAATCAAAAGGATAACCACTGGCTATAGCTGCATTCCAAAGTACTTCATACTCTAACATTCTAATTAAATTCTTTTCAATATTTACGTCTCCATATAAAAATGGAACACCTGGAGGTATTTTTTTTATTTCATTCCTATCCCAAACAAAGTACACTTTGGGTAAGGTTAATTTTTTTGATTCTAATAATTTCATTATTAAGTAGTTTTTTATTTTAATAGATTTAAACAGTGATTATAAATATTTACCAATTCTAAATATTTTCCTGTCACATAACCTATAGTGATATTGTCTATACATTCTAAATCAATCTTACTATTTATTGTTTTTATCTTTTGAAAATCCCCAACGGGTTCTTCATAATCATTTTCCATTTCTAGCTCAATATGATTTTTGCTAGTGATTGAATATACTCTTTTAATATTTGTTTATCTATTTTACCATTATAAATGGAAGCCGTATTATCCATTGTTGGATGCATATATTGCCCGATTTTTCTAATATCGTAATTGTTATAAAAAGCCAAAAAGCCAAAAATATCTTTTTCTGAGAAATCGCTATTTTCTTGAGCTGCTTTGTAAGACCTACGCATCCAATTCCATTCTTTAGTATGAAATAAATCTTTTTTACACTTAAACTCTCTTTCTAAGGCAGCATCAATTTCATCTTCGACAATAACCATAGGTATATCTTTGTCTATTGAGTGGTTTATTGTGGCTATTAGTTTATCCCAATGTTCTTGTATAGATTCCTTGTTTGAAATAGTGCAAGTATCAAACCTTTTATCGGAACTATTGTAACCTATTTCTCCTAACTTTATTTCAGCAGATTCATCTACTAAAACACTTTTATTACCTTTAAGTTTTATTTCTTTATATTTCATATTATTCAATTTTATTTACATTATAGTAAAAGGAACTTGTATCATCGCTTACCCACTTATCACTAACAGATTCAACAGATTCTAAACAAGTATCTACTTTAAAATCTTTTGGGTTAACAGGAAAATCTTTGGTAATAAAATTCATGTCTTTCCAATGTATTCTATTATTAGGCTGACATAATAAATAACCATCATCTGCTACAAGAATATGTCCACATTTGTAATCTGTAGGTTCATCAGAATAAGAATTATTAAACCAATCAACAGTAAATAAATATGTAGCCCATACAGATGTTTTATCTTTAAGAATAACTTTACATCTTTTTTCAGACAAATAAGAATATTCTAAAACAGTAACATTTTCTCCAAAACAATCCCATAACTGTTTAAAGTCACTAGGAATATCTTTAACAGGCTCATTAAAAAACAATTCAGAGATAGGAACTCTACTTCTTAACATTCCATAATCTGTCATTATAT